>OOAU01000471.1_pt1 | contig 27346 bp, 24 predicted proteins | sample 1670931 | NCBI WGS metagenome assembly OOAU01 (sample SAMN06348105, study PRJEB24527) | human gut metagenome | biome: human gut; feature: ankylosing spondylitis patient; material: feces | host: Homo sapiens | place: China | collected 2015-10 | reverse complement strand
ACCCGCCTGCAGCAAAAAACTGAAAAAACGAACTGAGGCACCTGCAAAGCGCCCCCGCATCACTGTGCGGGGGCGCTTTTCTATCCCGTTACGGCTTTAGCGTATGGGCGATATGACGAAAAAATCTGTGCCCGATTGGCAAAAAGGTAGAAAGTGCAGGAAACCGCTTGAATTGCACCGGTTTCCGCACTACAATGGAAACCGGAAAGCTAAATCGGGTTTCCGCAGGAGGCAAGTGATGGACGAACACAACGAGTTGCGCACAAGACTGCGCGCAGTCGGAATGGAGCTGTTCCGCAGGGACGGGCTGCGCTTTACGATGCAGCAGGCCGCTGCGATGATGCACATCAGCAAAAAGACGATCTACGCAGTCTACCCCTCCAAGGAGGCGCTGCTGCTGGATATGGTGGACGACGCGTTTACAAGGATCCACGCCCGCAAGCAGCGCATCCTTGACGGCCCCGGCACCCTGGCTGAAAAGCTGCGGGCGGTCATTATCGCCCTGCCGGAGGAGTACACCGCGCTGGATCTGCAGCAGATGGATCTTTTGGATGAAAAATATCCCAGAGTCGCAGCGCGCGTGCGGGAGCATCTGGAAACCGGCTGGGAGCCTACCTTGGCGCTGCTGGAGCAGGCGATGGGGGAGGGCGTTATCCGTCGGGTATCCCTGCCGGTTCTGCAGCGGATGATCTCCGCTTCCATTGAGGATTTTCTTGCAGACCGCACGCTCGATGCGCAGGGCATATCCTACACGGATGCCCTGGATGAGATGATTTCCATTTTACTGGAGGGGTTGTTGGTACGATGAGATACAGTCTATGCAATCACTGGGAATTTACAGAGCAATGGAGCGATGCCTTCTGTCGGGGTGACCCTGTTGGCTGTCGTCCGGTGCGCCTGCCCCATACCTGCCGGGAGCTGCCGCTCCACTACGCAGACCCCTCTGACTATGAGATGGTCTGCGGTTACCGTCGCACACTGACCGTTCCCGATGCGCCCCGGGTATTCCTGCGCTTTGACGGGGCCGCCCATCAGGCGGAGATCTACCTGAACGGCCAGCTGGCCGGGCAGCATCAGGGCGGCTACACCGGCTTTACCATCGAAATTACTGACCTTGTGCGCCGCGGCGAGGAAAATCTGCTGGCCGTGCGGCTGGATACGCGCGAGGACCCCAGCCTGCCGCCCTTCGGCTTTGTCATCGACTACCTGACCTACGGCGGTCTATACCGGGAGGTCTGGCTTGAAACCTCGCCGCAGAGCCGTGTGAGCGATCTTTTCGTGTACACACCGACACTAACGGAGACTGCCGTGCAGCTGACCGTTGAGGCACCGGAGCAGGCCGCAGCGCTGCGCGTCCGGCTCTGCAGCAGTGCGGGCGAAACGCTGGTGTGCCGCCAGCTGCCCCCGGCAGAATCGGCGGAATGCCGTCTTACGCTGCCTGACGCCGCGCCATGGGACACCGAGCATCCGAATCTCTATCGCTGCATAGCAGAGCTGCTCGATGCCGAAGGGCAGGTGCTGCACAGCCGTGAGACCACCTTCGGCTTTCGGACGGCTGTGTTCCGGGCGGACGGCTTTTATCTAAACGGGAAAAAGACCTTTCTGCGCGGGCTGAACCGCCACCAAAGCTACCCCTACATTGGCTACGCCGCGCCGGAAAGCCTGCAGCGGCAGGACGCCCGCATCCTGAAAAACCAGCTGCACTGCAATGCGGTGCGCACGAGCCATTACCCGCAAAGCCAGTATTTTCTTGATGAATGCGACCGTCTGGGCTTGCTTGTATTTACCGAACTGCCCGGTTGGCAGCACATCGGTGATGCGGCATGGAAGGACCGCGCCTGTGCCATGCTGCAGGAGATGCTGCTGCAAAACCGCAATCACCCCAGCATTATTCTGTGGGGTGTGCGCATCAATGAGAGCGTGGACGATGACGAATTCTATACGCGCACCAATAAAATCGCCCACGCACTGGATCCGAGCCGGGCGACCTCTGGTGTGCGGTATCTGGAAAAGAGCCATCTCCTGGAAGATGTTTACGCCTACAACGATTTCTCCCATAATGGCTCAAACGCCGGGGCCAAGCGAAAAAAGGATGTAACGCCCGATTTAAGCAAGGCACTGCTGATTTCCGAATGCAACGGGCACATGTACCCCACCAAGCCCTGTGACGATGCCCCGCACCGGCAGGAGCATGCCCTGCGCCATGCGCGGGTGTTGGACGCCGCCTACGCAGATGGAGAGCATGCGGGCTGCTTTGGCTGGTGTATGTTTGATTATGCCACCCACAAGGATTTCGGCTCCGGGGACCGCATCTGCTATCACGGCGTGCTGGACAGCTTCCGCAATCCCAAGCTGGCGGCGTCCGTCTACGCATCGCAGGGCGGGGAGGAGCCGGTGCTGACGGTCAGCTCCACGATGGACATCGGTGACTATCCTGCCGGGCAAATCGGCACGGTCTATGTGTTTACCAACGCCGAGCGGGTGGATCTTTACAAAAACGATGTGTTTGTGACGACCCTGCACAAAAGCGGCTGGACGGCGCTGCCGCACCCGCCGCTGGCCGTGGATGACACAATCGGTGTCCTGCTTGAAACGCAGGAGCATTTTGACAAGGCCAAGGCCGATACGCTGCGCGACTGTCTGCTTGCAGCCGGGCGCTACGGCTTGGCCGGGCTGCCGCTGCGCTACAAGCTGAAGCTGGCGTGGTGCATGGTGCGCTATAAGATGAGCTTTGCGGACGGTGTGGCGCTGTACGGCAAGTATGTCGGCAACTGGGGCGGCGCGGCTACGCGTTGGCGGTTCGATGCCAAAAACGGGGATACCGTAGTAAAGAGCGTCACGCTCTGCCCCAGCCACCGGCTGCATCTTGAGGTAACGCCCTCCGCCACCGTCCTGCAGGAGGGTGACACCTACGATATGGCCGGAGTTCGGGTGCGGATCCTTGATGAAAACGGCAGCCCCGCCGTCTATGGACAGCTGCCGCTGACCTTTGCCGTGACCGGTGCCGCCGCGCTGGTCGGCCCTGCGGCGGCAACCGCCGAGGGCGGCATGGGCGGGACTTATCTGCGCACAGTCGGGCAGACAGGTACAGCCGCGCTGACCGTCTCGGCCCCGCAGTGTGCGCCTGTCACCGTAGAATTTACCGTCACAAAGAAGGAGTGTGCAGTATGGAACTGACAACAAAGCAAAAAGCCGCCTTCGGCATCGGCGCAGTGGGCAAGGATATGGTCTACGCGCTGTCTGCCTCCTATGTCATGTACTATTATCAGGATGTGCTGGGCCTGCCTGCTACCTTTGTCGGCCTGATCCTGATGATCGCGCGTGTGTTTGACGCCTTCAACGATCCCTTTATGGGGGTGCTGGTGGCCAAGACCCGCACCCGCTGGGGACGGTTCCGTCCGTGGATCCTCAGCGGCACCGTCCTGAATGCGGTGGTTCTCTACGCGCTGTTTGCCGCGCCGGTGCTGGAGGGTGCCGACATGATGGTCTACTTCAGCGTCATCTACATCCTGTGGGGCGTCACCTACACGATGATGGACATTCCTTACTGGTCGATGATCCCCGCCGTGACCCGCACCCCTGCTGATCGAGAAAACCTGTCAGTCGTGGGCCGCACCTGTGCGGGCGTCGGCTCGGCGCTCATTGCGATGTTTACCATGCTGCTGGTGGGTGCTTTGGGCGGCGACAGTGAGCGCACCGGCTTCCGCTGGGTAGCACTGCTCGTGGCTGTCATCTTTGTGGTTACCGAGGCGATCTGCTGCGCCAGCGTCAAGGAGACCGGCAGCGCCGAGATAAAGACCGCCACCGTCGGCGAGATGTTCAAGGCGCTGTTCTCCAACGATCAGGCGCTTGTGGTCGTAGGCAGCATCGTTTTGATCAACTCGGCGCTGTATCTGACCTCCAACTTTATCATCTATTTCTTCAAGTACGATTTCGGCGGCACAGGCTGGAAGGCCAGCTACACGCTGTTCTCAACCATCGGCGGTGCGGCACAGATCCTCGGCATGATGGTCCTCTATCCGGTGCTGCGCAAAAAGCTCAGCAACACTGCCGTATTTACGGTAAGCCTGGGGTTGGCGCTGGGCGGCTATGCTGTGCTGCTCCTGCTCTGCCTGACGGGCTTTTCCGGCAGTCTGGCACTGCTCTGCGTACCGGGCGTGGTGGTGTTTGCCTGCAACGGCATGCTCAGCGTACTGACGACCCTTTTCCTCTCCAACAGTGTGGACTACGGCCAGCTCAAGACCGGGCGCCGTGAGGAAAGCGTTATCTTCTCGATGCAGACCTTTGTTGTAAAGGCTGCGTCCGGCGTGGCGGTTTTTCTGACCGGCATCGGCCTGGATCTGATCGGGCTGGCCGGCAATGCCGAGGAGACAGGCCCCGTTGCTGCCCAGAGCGCCGGTACACTGCTCGGGCTGCGGCTCATGATGACCGTTCTGCCCATGGCCGTCCTTGCGGCGGCGCTTGTACTGTTCCGCCGCAGGTTCACCCTGACGGATGACCGCGCAGCCGAAATCAGCGCCGCGCTTCACAGGGAGGAAACTCAAAATGGCTGAGATGCAGTGGTATGCCGCAACAGACAGCGGCCGGTTTGACGGCACGGCAGCCATCACCCCGCGCAGCGGTGCCGTCTGCCTGAGGGCAGAGCTGCCCGCCGGAGTGCTGCAAAATGCGGTTGCTGCGCTTCCGTGGACGATGGCGCGCGAAGAAAAGATCTTCATGAACGGCTACCAAACCTGGACCGCCTGCCCGGAGCTGGGCAAATGGGACCGGCAGCACGGTGTTGAGCGTGTCCCGAAATTTCTTTTGGAGAAATACAGCTTTGACCGTTACGGCGATTATCATTTTGTTCCCTACAGCGGCAAGAGGGGACAGAGCCACGGCTTCTCCTACTGCTATTTCCGGCGCGGAAAGACCTACCGCCTTTTGGCCAGCCTGGACGAGGCACCGGGCTATACGATTTTTTCCTATGACAGCCGCACCGCACAGCTGCGCATTGAACGCGACTGCGCCGGGGTACAGCATACCGGCGGCAGCTTTCCTGCGTTCTCCCTCTTTTTTGCCGAGGGCACCGAGGACGAGGTATTTGACGCATGGTTTGCGGCGCTGGGCTGCCGCCCCCGCACCACGCGCAGGCTGGCCGGATATTCCAGCTGGTATAACCGCTACCAGAACATTGATGAGGCCTCGATCCAGGAAGACCTCAACGGCTGCAAAACGCTTTTCCGCGCAGGGGATCTCTTTCAGATCGACGATGGATGGGAGCGCAAGGTAGGAGACTGGCTGGAGCCTGACCCTGCAAAATTCCCCAACGGGCTGCGCCCGCTGGCAGATGCAGCCCATGAAAGCGGCTTTCTGGCAGGACTGTGGCTGGCACCGTTCGTCTGCGAAAAGGAATCCCTGCTCTGCAAAGATCACCCGGACTGGCTGCTGCAGGCGGACGGTCAGCCCTGGTGCTGCGGCTGTAACTGGAGCAGCTTTTATGCGCTGGACATCGACCACCCGGAGGTACAGGCCTACCTCAAGCAGGTCTTTGACCGCGTCCTGCAGGATTGGGGCTTTGACCTTGTCAAGCTGGACTTTCTCTACGGCGCAGCACCGTTCGGCAACGCCCGGGAATCCCGCGCAGGACGGATGCAGCGCGCCATGGCACTGCTGCGCTCATGGTGCGGCGACAAGCTGATCCTCGGCTGCGGTGTGCCGGTCATGCCTGCCTTTGGCATCGTTGACTACTGCCGCATTGGGTGTGATGTAGGGCTGGACTGGGACGATGTGTGGTATATGCGGCTTTTCCACCGCGAGCGGGTCTCCACAAGGCAGTCCATCGGCAACACGATTTTCCGCCGCCAGCTCAACGGGCGTGCTTACGGCAGCGACCCCGATGTATTCTTCCTGCGCGAGGAAAACTGCAAGCTGACCCTACAGCAAAAGCAGACCCTGGCCCGGGTCAATGCGCTGTTCAGCGGCATCCTGCTCACCTCCGATATGCCAAGTCACTATACGGATGAGATGCGCCGCCAATACAACGCCCTGCGGGAATTGACCGACCACGCCGAAAATTGCACCGTGGATGCAGACGACGGTCTGACCGTACACTACACTTTGCACGGCAAGCAGCAGGCGATCAAGGTTTTTTGACCGTTCAGCCTTCTTCAAAAACACACAAAATTTTTGCTGCGGCGACTGATGGAATTGCAATCACAGGGTGGGGGATGGTATAATGTGTAAATAGGGCGGTATGCCCTTCCGCTTTGGCGGTACATGTTATATTGTAATAGGTTTTATCTGAGGAGTTGTGGAATGAAGAAAAACGATCTTTCCCCTGAAGCCTTCCGTTTTGAAGGCAAGATGTCCCTGAAGCAGGCACTGCCGCTGGGCATGCAGCATGTGTTGGCGATGTTTGTCGGCAACCTTACGCCGCTGCTTATCATCACGGGCGCCTGCGGCCTGGCCGGCGGCGAATTTGCCGACCTGCGCGTCACGCTGCTGCAGAATGCCATGCTTGTGGCGGGCATTGTCACACTGGTTCAGCTGTATTCCATCGGCCCCATCGGCGGCAAGGTGCCTATCATCATGGGCACCTCCTCCGGCTTCATCGGGGTATTCAGCTCGGTCGCAGCCTCGATGGGCGGCGGCGTGCTGGCCTACGGCGCAATCATGGGCGCGTCCCTGATCGGCGGCCTGTTTGAGACCGTGCTCGGCTTTTTTCTGAAGCCGCTGCGCAAGCTGCTGCCCTCTGTCGTTACCGGCACGGTGGTGCTTTCCATCGGTCTGAGCTTGATTTCGGTCGGCGTAAACTCCTTCGGCGGCGGCAACACCGCGCAGGATTTCGGCTCGGTCGAAAACCTGCTGCTCGCCATCTTTGTGCTGGTCGTCATCCTGATCTGCAAGCACTCCGGCAGCACCTTTTTGAATTCCTCCTCAATTTTGGTGGGCATCATCTGCGGCTACATTGCAGCGTTTCTCATGGGCCTTGTTCTGCCCACCACGGCGCTGAACGCCGAGGGCGTTGCCTACACCAAGGCATGGGTGCTGAACTGGAATAAGGTGGCCGAGGCCAAATGGTTTGCATTGCCCGAGCTGATGCCGGTCAAGCCGGTGTTTGATATGCGCGCGATCGCACCGGTCATGATTATGTTCATCGTCACAGAGGTCGAAACCGTGGGCGATATTTCCGGCGTTATCATGGGCGGCATGGACCGCGAGGCCACCGACACTGAGCTGTCCGGCGGCGTCATCTGCGATGGTATCGGTTCCAGCTTTGCCGCACTGTTCGGCGTACTGCCCAACACCTCCTTCAGCCAGAATGTCGGCCTTGTCAGCATGACCAAGGTCGTCAACCGCTTTGCGCTGGCCACCGGCGGCATCTTCCTGATTCTCTGCGGTCTGGTGCCCAAGCTGGGCGCGCTCGTCTCGATCATGCCGCAGTCAGTGCTGGGCGGCGCAGCTGTCATGATGTTCTCTTCGATCGTGGTGAGCGGTATTCAGCTCATCACCCGCGAGCCGCTGACCCCGCGCAGCCTGAGCATCGTCTCTGTAGCGCTCGGTCTCGGCTATGGCATCGGTGCCAACAACGGCATCCTTGCACACGCACCGCAGATGCTCTCTCTGGTATTCGGCGGCTCCGGCATTGTGCCCGCCGCACTCGTTGCCATCCTCTTGAATCTGGCCATTCCCAAGGACGAAAACGGCTAAAGTAAGCTTTTCTCAATAGCGGGCAGTGTAAAGCGCACTGCCCGCTGTTGATTTTTTGTTGAAATTCAAACGCACAAAAGCACCTTTAGCACCCTATTGACATTTGGGTGTCAGACTGCTATTATATGACCGAAATATCGTAGAATCGTTGCTGGTGCGCCGTTTTGGCTGCAGGCAGCTTTTTTACGATCCAACGGTTAGATTATACTAACGCGCATATACAAGCTGCCATGCTGCCGCCGGGCAGCTTTTCAAATAAGCAGCAGTTAGTTGATGTAAACCAAGGAGCTGAGCATTACGAAAAAGAATTTTTGGGACAGAAATGCAGCAAGGTATGACCGCTTTATGCGCAAGAACGCAATAGCCTATGATCAATTATATGCGCTGCTTCGCCCTGCTGTGTGGCACAAAACCGTTTTGGAGGTAGCCACCGGCACAGGGCAGGTGGCAAAACATCTCCTGTGTTCTGCCGACCACATTGAGGCTACTGACGCCTCCGCAGCGATGATTGCGCAGGCAAAGCGGGGTAACTTTTCCTCCAAGCTGCATTTTTCTGTGCAGGATATGTTCCATCTGCCTTATGCTGACCAGTCCTTTGATGTTGTCATTGTCTCCAATGCACTGCACATTGTGCCGCATCCTGAGAAAGCCCTCATCGAGTTTCGCCGTGTGCTTAAAAACGATGGCACGCTGATTGCTCCTACCTTTACCCATGCAGAGAATTCCCCTTGGGGAAATCTTCAGGCCCTTGCGCTGAAAATTGCAGGCTTTCCGCTGCACAGCAGATGGACGAGTGCTGCGTATCTGGCATTTTTGCAGCAAAACGGCTGGACCGTTTGCAAAAGTGTTGTTTTGCAGAATTCCATTCCACTTACCTACGCAGAGTGTAAAAAAGGTGAAAGGAGATAAACGATGTCATTTTTTGAAAATACGAGAGACCCCAAAGGCTTCGGCGGCAGGCTGATGGTCACCATGATGAACCTTGCCCACACCCCCGTGGCGCTGTGGGGGCTTCACTTTCTGCATCTTGCGCCGGACGCAAAGGTGCTGGACTGCGGCTGCGGCGGCGGAGCGAATATCAAACGGCTGCTGAAAAGGTGTCCGCGCGGCATCGTAAAGGGCGTGGATTACTCTGCTGTCAGCGTCGAAAAATCCCGCCGTCTCAATGCAGAGGCGATTCAAAGGGATCGCTGTGTCATCTGGCAGGGCAGCGTGCAGCGCATCATTTTTGCCAGCGATTGGTTCGATGCAGTCACAGCGTTTGAAACCGTCTATTTCTGGCCGGACCTTGCAAAATGCTTCCGGGAGGTTTGGCGGGTTTTGAAGCCGGGCGGCACCTTCCTCATCTGCAATGAAGTCAACGGCGACACGGACAAAGACAAAAAATGGACAGAAATCATTGATGGCATGACCATCTACAAGGATACTGAGCTGAAAGCATATCTTGAGCAAGCGGGCTTTTGTGACATTGCGGTACACAAAAGCAAAACAGGCTGGCTGTGTTTGACCGCCGTAAAGCGAAGTGACTGTGGCTGCGGGAGGCAGGAGAATGAAGGTTTATGAATTTGGGGCGGATACCGCTCCGGTCATTTTGCTGCTGCCCGGCACCTGCTGCCACTGGAAAAGCAACTTTGGCCAAGTGATCCCTCTGTTGCAGCGGGATTTTCGCGTACTTTGCGTCAGCTATGATGGCTTTGACGAAACAGAAAGTACCGAATTTCCGACAATGCTTGCAGAAACCGAAAAAATCGAAGCCTACATCCTGAAAAACTGCGGCGGGCATATACGGGCCGCCTACGGCTGCTCTCTGGGCGGCTCTTTCGTGGGACTGCTGGCAGCACGGAAAAGCATACATATGGACTACGGTATTCTGAGCAGCTCCGACCTTGACCAATGCTCCAAGCTCGCGGCCAAATTACAAACGAATCTTCTCCTGCCGCTGATTTATCCGCTGATTCGGGACGGGCAGTTCAAAAGTTGCTTTCTGCAGAAGCGATTCGAAAAGTGCTCCGCGGAGAAGGGGGACTATGTCCGCGCTTTTATGGCGATGTTCGGTGCTGCACGCCCCTATGTGACGATGCAAAGCTGTAAAAACCAATTTTATTCCGACCTCATCACGCCCTTGCCGGAGGGAATTGATGTTCCCGGTACGGAGATTCATATTTTCTACGCGCTGAAAATGGGAGCGAAGTATCGCGCGCGTTATCAGCAGCATTTTGCGCACCCCGTAATTCATGAGCAGGATCTACAGCATGAGGAGCTGCTGGCCTGTTACCCTTACAAATGGGCGCAGCTTGTCAAAAGCATCATTGAACAGGGGGTATAAAGTACCTGTGTTTTTGTGTATATACCATAAAAGGAGGCGACTTCATTGACAGAAACTTTGTGGGGGATTCTGATCCCCTTTTTGGGTACATCGCTGGGCGCAGCATGCGTATTTTTTATGCGGCGCGCTCTGGGAGATCTGGTGCAGCGCTCACTTGCAGGCTTTGCCGCCGGTGTGATGGTGGCGGCATCGGTCTGGAGCTTGCTGATCCCGGCAATCGAACAGTCGGAGAAGTTGGGACGGTTCGCCTTTTTCCCGGCGTTTGCCGGATTTTGGTTCGGCGTGCTGTTTTTGCTTGCCCTGGATCATCTGATACCCCACCTGCATGTCGGCAGTGAGGAGGCTGAGGGGCCAAAAAGCAGGCTGGGCCGCACTACGATGATGGTGCTGGCAGTGACCCTGCACAACATCCCGGAGGGCATGGCAGTCGGTGTGATGTACGCCGGCTTTCTCGCAGGCAGCGCACAGATCACCGCGGCGAGCGCGCTAGCCCTGTCCCTCGGCATAGCCATCCAGAATTTCCCGGAGGGCGCCATCATCTCGATGCCCCTGCGCGCCGAAGGGGAGAGCAAGGGCAGGGCCTTTGCAGGCGGTGTGCTTTCGGGCGTGGTTGAGCCAATCGGCGCAGTGGTGACGATTTTGGCCGCGCAGCTTGTGATACCGGCATTGCCTTACCTTTTGAGCTTTGCTGCGGGCGCGATGCTCTATGTCGTGGTGGAAGAGCTGATTCCCGAAATGTCACAGGGACGGCACTCTAACCTTGGCACAGTATTCTTTGCTGCCGGTTTCAGTGTGATGATGGTGCTGGATGTGGCACTGGGGTAACAGGAGCCTTACAACACAGAAAATGCAAACAGCTTCACCCGGCCCGACACAAAGTCAGTCAGAAAAGGTCCAGCATGGTATCCAGATACAACTCCTCGCGGACAGCCAGCTGATATTCCGGCTTGGTCAGGTAGTGAAGCAAAAATTCAAGGATCAGCGCACTGCCAAGGCCGCGCCCCTCGATCTTGAATTGGGTGAAGCCCCTCGGCAGGTAGGTATCCCGGATGGCCTTGATGCCGATAAAGCCGGGGTTCGCCATCGCCCGGGAGAAGCGATACCCATCCGCTGCGCCGGGGGCGCTGCAGTAATGCTCCGGGCCGGGCAGACCCAGATTTTTGCGGCTGACGGCCTCATAGCAGGCTCTGCGTTCCGTGCATCCGAACCAGCAGCACTCATTGCAGAGAAACTCCACCTTGTCCTTCTGGGACTGGGGCAGCGCTGCAAGTCGGTCAAATGCTCGGTTCAGCCGGAAATCCGGCACGACATAGCGAAACTCGGGCCGTGCCAGCTCCCGCTGCAAATCGTTGAAGTCCGTCAGCACTTTTGTGGTTGAGGATACAAGATACAGCGATGGATAGTTCTTTTTCAGGTACTGCGTCAGCAGCTCAGCATGAACGATGGCGCCGTTTTGCGGGTCATTTTGTTCCTGAAACAGTCGGCAGAGCGCATTGCAGTCCGGGTCTGTGAGATGCTCCGGGCGCAGTAATGAATTGCTGAGTGTCAGCCGCGCCGAGATGCCGTATTCACGCGTCAGCGCCAGCACCTCGCGTGGGGTGCGGTCACTGTACTCGACCCGTCCGCCCGCCCATAAGCAGTCAGACGGTGCGCCGTAGATCGAGCCGATGGCGCACCAGTCGTAAAAATACTCCCGATGCGCACGATAAAGCGGCAAAAACGCCGCATACAGGTCATAAAATTCAAACAGACCGGGCAGATGAAACAGGGCCGTGCCCTGGTGAGGTGTTTCCATAGCGGGGACCTTTCCTGGCCGCACAGGCGGCCCGATGGGATATATTTATTATACCAGCAATCCTGCCGGAATGCAAAGCGAAGCGCCGCGTCAGCCAAAACAACCGATGCAGCGCTTTTTATCGGTTTATAGGTAATGGCCTTCGGCCTTATGTGCCAAATTCCGAAGGCTGTTGACGCAGCATAAACAGGTGTGGTACTGTATCCTCAATCGGCATTGGCCGAATGGAAGAATTAATAATCATCTGCCGAACGGCAAAGCAGCTTTACAATCTTCGGTAAAAAAGCGTGATGAACAACGATTTTGCAGGAATTGCCAAAAAGGCCTTGCACTTTTTGTACAGTCTGCTATAATAACAGCATCACAGAACACGAACGGGACAAAGGGGTCGCGTACTTGTAAAAGTACAGCGGCCCCTTTCCGTTACGCACAAAGGCGTGCAGCACATCACCGTGCTGTGCGCCTTTTGTTTTGTATGAATATCAGAAAGAGGGGTCACACAATGAAAAAGCGTAATCGAGTTCTGGCACTTACCGTAGCAGCTGCAATGTCCGCCAGTCTGCTGGCAGGCTGCGGCTCCAGCGCACAGCAGGGCGGGGCCGCATCAAGTGAAGCTGCTTCCACCGACACCGCCGCATCTGTGTCGGACGGCGGTGAGGATAACATCATTCGCGTCGGCATTGTCTGTTCCATGACCGGCGGATCCGCTATCTATGGCGAGGGCGCACAGAACGCCGTCGACATGGCAGTCGAGGAGATCAACGCGGGTGATTCCGGCTACAAAATAGAAATCGTCAACGGCGGCAAGGTCGCAGACGATGCTAAGGACGCCAAGCAGGCCATGAACGCCTACAACAAGGTCATGGCCGACTCGCCGGAGGCCATCGTGGGCAGCTTCTTCTCGTCGGTCACACTGCCCATGGCAGAACAGGCCTCCAAGGACGGCATGCTGCTGCTGGCAACAGGTGCGACAAACGCCGATGTGACTTTAAAAGGCGATTCGATTTTCCGCAACTGCTTCATTGACCCGTACCAGGGCAAGATGGCGGCACTGTTTGCAAAAGACAAGGGCTTTGCCAAGGTGGCCGTCATCTACGCAAAAGACGATGACTACTCCAACGGTCTGAAGGACGCCTTTGTTGAAAACTGCGAGGCTAACGGCATTGAGGTCGCCTACGTCGGCGAGTGCATGACCACCGATACAGACTACTCTTCGCAGGCGGCACAGGCCGTTGCAAGCGGCGCAGATTTGCTGTATTATCCCTGCTTCCTTGACACCGTTCCGCTTCTTGTTGGTGCAGCCCGCAATGCCGGATTTACCGGTGCAATCATGGGCGGTGACGGCTGGGACGGCTCCGATACCACCGGCCTTGCCGAGCAGTTCGATGAATGCTACTTCACGAACCACTACTCCAGCGAGGATACCGCCCCGGCTGTCCAGAACTTTGTTGCCAAGTACACAGAAAAGTACGGCACCGAAAGCCTGAACGCTTGCGCAGCCCTGTATTACGACGCTATGTATATGCTGGTGCAGGCCGCCGAGAACGCAGGCGGTACCGACACGGCAAGCCTTGTCAAGGGTATGACCGGCATGAGCTTCACAGGTGTCGGCGGCGACATTACGCTGGACGAGAACGGCGACGCAATCAAGAGCATTGCAATCAATACCTACATTGACGGCGAAGTCAAGTGGACCGAGACACTGGGGTCCGACGGCACGGTCGTTTCCAAGGCAGAGTAAGATACAATCGCATTGGGGTGGGGGAAAAGGCCCCCGCCCTTTGCGTTTAGGAAAGGGGAATGGACCAGATGACTTTCTCACTGTTTTTTCAAAGCCTGATAAACGGCTTAAACCAGGGCGCAATTTATGCGCTGATTGCCTTGGGCTACACAATGGTCTACGGCATTATCCGCATGATCAACTTCGCCCACGGTGACTTTATCATGATCGGCGCATACACGCTGTTCTACACCATCCCGCTGATGGTCAACGCCGGGATGCCCGCATGGCTTTCGGTTATCGTTGCTATTGCGGTATGCGCGTTGGTGGGCGTACTGGTCGAAACCTTTGCCTACCGCCCCGTGCGCAAGGCAGGGCCGATGTCCGCACTGATCACGGCGCTGGCTATGAGCATCTTTTTGGAGAACCTGGCCATGGTACTGTTTGGTGCCAAGCCCCACAACGTGCAGGCCATCTTCAGCCTGCCCACCATCACCGTGGGCAGCGTGGCCCTGCCGCTGAACGTACTGCTGACGATTGCCATTGGCCTGGGCATTATGATAGCTTTGCAGCTTTTCGTCAAAAAGACGAAGCTCGGCAAGGCGATGCGCGCCGTGCCGCAGGATAAGGATGCGTCCACCCTCGTCGGCATCAACGTCAACAGAATCATCACAACGACATTTGCCATCGGCTCGGGCCTGGCGGCGGTGGCGGCGCTGATGTACTGCGCCACCTATCCCCGCGTCACGAACGATATGGGCAGCATGATGGGCATGAAGGCGTTTATCGCCGCCGTGCTGGGCGGCATCGGAATCATCCCCGGCGCGATGCTGGGAGGTATCCTGATCGGCCTGATTGAAATTTTTGTCAAGCTGTTTGCCCCCGGCTGGTACGAGGCCGTGACCTACGGTACGCTGATCGTGATTCTGCTGGTGAAGCCTTCCGGTATTCTGGGCAAGAATGTCGGTGAAAAAGTGTAAGGGAGCGTGAACAAAATGACGAAACGACGGCTGGCCTCCTACGGCCTGAATCTGGTTGGTGTCGCGCTGCTGTACGCGGCCATCACGCTGGCTTTTACCTTCAACGCCTTCGGCAAAAGCACGACTTACATCCAGGGCATCTGCACGACTGCCTGCTACACGATCATCATGGTCACGTCGCTCAACCTCGTCGTGGGCTTTATGGGTGAGTTCTCGATGGGTCATGCGGGCTTTGTCTCGGTGGGGGCGTATGTGTCCGCCATCGTGTCCGGCGCGCTGGCCGGGCACGGGCTTTCGGATCTGGCGCTGCTGCTCGTTGCGATTCTGGCGGGTGGCCTGGCCGCGGGCCTTATGGGCATTGCAGTCGGCATTCCGGCACTGCGGCTGCGCGGCGACTATCTGGCTATCGTTACGATGGCTTTTGCCGAGATTATCCGCGTCTGTTTCTGCAACTTTTCCATTACGGGCGGCGGCAAGACGATGAGCGGCATTCTCAAGCTTTCCACGTTTGACCGCGCATTCTGGATTATGGTCGTCTGCGTGACGGTTATGTTTCTGTTTGTGCGCAGCCGCTTTGGCCGCACGGTGCAGGCCATCCGCGAGGATTACATTGCGGCGTCGGCCTCGGGCATCAACGTGACCTACTACAAGGTACTGACCTTTGCGGTCTCGGCGTTCTTTGCGGGCGTCGGCGGCAGCGTCTACGCCCACTACATGACCGCGATGATCCCCACAAACTTCAACTTCAACTATTCGGCAGAGCTGCTCTCTGAAGTCATCATCGGCGGCACAGGCTCGCTGACCGGCTCCATCATCGGTGCGGCATTCTTGTCCAGCCTGCCGGAGCTGATGCGTGATTTCTCCACCTACCGTATGCTGGCCTACTCGGTCGTGCTGGTGCTGGTCATGCTGTTCCGCCCGGGCGGTATCTTCGGACGCTGGGAGTTCAGCCTGACCTGCCTGTTGGACGGCATTCGGCACCCCAAGGCAAAAGCCGCGAAAGGAGCGTGAACCCGTTATGGCAGCACCCGTATTGAAAGCACAGCATCTCGGCATCCAGTTCGGCGGCCTGAAAGCCGTGGATGACTTCAACATGGAAATTGGCGAGTCCGAGCTGGTCGGGCTCATCGGTCCCAACGGCGCGGGCAAGACGACGGTTTTCAACCTCATTACCGGCGTCTACAAACCCACCGAGGGTTCGTTCTACCTCTGCGGTGAGCGGATGAACGGCAAAAAAACGCATCAGATCGTCCATGCGGGCATTGCCCGCACGTTCCAGAACATCCGCCTGTTCAAAAAGATGACTGTCATCGAGAACGTCAAGACGGCCATGCAGGGCCACACGACCTACGGCATGGCGGACGCCATCTTCCGTACCAAAAAGTACTGGCAGCAGGAGGCGGAAATCACCGCCCGCGCCAAGGAGCTGCTGTCCGTCGTGCACCTCTCCGGCAAGGAGGATCTGGAGGCCGACAATCTGCCTTACGGCGAGCAGCGCCGCCTGGAGATCGCCCGCGCCCTGGCCACCGATATGAAGCTGCTGCTGCTTGACGAACCGGCGGCGGGCATGAACCCCACCGAGACCGAGGAGCTGCTGGAAATCATCAACTACATCCGCAAGGAATTTAAAGTGTCCGTCCTGCTCATCGAGCATGATATGAGCCTTGTCATGAAGATCTGCGAGCGCATTCAGGTGCTGGATTTCGGCACCACGATTGCTTCCGGCACGCCGGAGCAGATTGCCAACGACCCGCATGTCATCGAGGCATATCTGGGCAAGGACGAACCGGGGGAGGCCGCCAATGCTTGAGATCAAAGACCTGTACGTCAACTACGGTGCCGTCCACGCGCTGAACGGCGTATCCATGACCGTGAAGGATGGCGAGATCGTCTCGCTGATTGGGGCGAACGGCGCGGGAAAAACAACGACCCTGCGCACTATAACCGGTCTGGAAAAGGCGGCAAGCGGCTCCATCACCTTCGACGGGCACGACCTGCGCAAGATCGAACCCAGCAAAATTATCACGCTGAAACTGGCCCATGTGCCGGAAGGGCGGCACATCTTCCCCCAGATGACGGTGGAAGAAAACCTCGAGATGGGGGCTTTTACCGGCCAAGCCGACATGGCCAGAACGATGGCCGATGTCTACGAGCGTTTTCCCCGCTTAAAAGAGCGCAAGCGCCAGCTGGCTGGCACGCTCTCCGGCGGCGAGCAGCAGATGCTGGCCGTGGGCCGCGCCCTGATGGGAAAGCCGAAGATGATTTTGATGGATGAGCCGTCCATGGGTCTGTCCCCGCTGTTGGTAAAGGAAATTTTTGCCATCATCCGGGAGGTGAACAAGCAGGGCATTACGATTCTGCTGGTGGAGCAGAACGCCAAGATGGCGCTGGCCATCTCTGACCGTGCCTATGTGCTGGAAACCGGCACCATCACGCTTTCCGGCGATGCGCAGGAGCTGCTGAACGACACTCGCGTCAAAAAAGCCTATTTGGGGCAGTAAGGAGGAAGTGCTATGTATCCGAACTATCCCTACTTTGCCGTGGCCATTACCCGCACCTGCGGGTCGGGCGGCGGCAGTTACATCGGCAAAAAGCTGGCGCAGGATTTTGATATTGATCTGTATGACCGCAAACTGCTGCGCCTGGCAGCCGAGGACAGCGGCATCAATGAAAAAATCTTTGCCGCTGCCGATGAAAACACCAAAAAAACGCTGCTATACCGTGTTTCGCGGCATATTTACGACGGCAGCGTCATCCCGCCGGAGAGCGGCAATTTCATCAGCGACCAGAACCTTTTCAACTATCAGGCCAAGGTCCTGCGGGAACTGCTGAACGAGGAAAGCTACATCTGCGTGGGCCGCGCGGCGGATTTTGTGCTGAAAGACAACCCCAACGTGCTGACAGTCTACATCGACGCGCCCTATGAGGACCGCATTGAGCGGGAGATGAAGCGTCAGGGCATCGGACGCAGCCAGGCTATCCACTACATTGATAAGCTCGACCACTATCGGGAAAGTTACTATAAGTATCATACGGGCCGCCAGTGGAAGCGTGTGGAAAATTACGACCTCTGCCTGGACAGCGCCGCGGTTGGGCTGGATAACTGCGTGGAGGTCATCAAGAAAGTTATTGAACTGAAATTTGGGGCAAAGTGCCCGCGGTAAAAAGCAACAGGGGAGGAAAGACTTATGGAAGCACTGGCCTATTATGACGGAAAAATCGGCACACCGGAGGAACTGACAGTTCCCTTCAATGATCGTGTGCATTTCTTCGGTGACGGTGTATACGACGCCACTGTCGGCGCAAACGGCAAGGTCTACCTGCTGCAGGACCACCTTGACCGCTTTTACACCAGCGCCAAGGCATTGGATATCCACATCCCGATGCCGAAAGACGAGCTTGGCAGACTGCTGACCGACCTGCTGGCCAAAGTAGACGGTACAACGCATTTTGTTTACTGGCAGGTCACCCGCGGCGTCGAGACCCGCAACCACGTCTACGCCGAGGACCTGCCCGGCAAGCTGTGGGTGTCCATCCGCCAGAACCATTTGAACGACCCGGATGTGCCCATCAAGCTCAACACCGAGGAAGACACGCGCTTTTATCACTGCAACATCAAGACGCTGAACTTGCTGCCCAGCGTTGCAGCGGCGCAGCACGCAAAGCGCATCGGCGTGCAGGAGACGGTGTTCCACCGTGGTGACATCGTGACCGAGTGCGCCCACTCCAACGTGTCGATTCTGAAGGATGGCGTATTTTATTCGCATCCCAACGATGAATTTATCCTGCGCGGTATCGCCAAGACCCACATGATCCAAGCGTGCTACCGCCTGGGCATTACAGTCATGGAAAAATGCTTTACGCTGGATGACCTGCGCAACGCCGATGAGATCATCGTGACGTCGTCCTCCAACTTCTGCCTGCACGCCTGCGAGGTGGACGGCAAGCCCGCGGGCGGCAAAGACCCCGCCACGCTGAAAGCGATTCAGAGCGAGGTCCTGCGCGAATACTACGCCTACACCGGCAAAACAACCGTTATTGACTGAAACGGGGGGTGAGAAGGATGACCCGTGACGAACTGGAAAAGCGCAACGTAGGCGAAAATCTCGATGCTTTGATGAATCTTGCCCCCCGCGGCTACGGTGTCTGCCGCATTTTGTACGCGGGCAGCCGCGCCTATACCGGTGAACCTCTGACGATGCACGCGGCGCAGGTGATATGCAATGCGGTAAAAGAGAACGATCTGGTGTACATTATTACCGGATTCGTCCTGCTGCCGCATAAAGTGCCCGAGATGGACGGCACGGTCAGTTCCATGCTGCTGGCCCGCGCGTTGGTGATGGCGTTCGGTGCAAAGCCGATCATCGTATGCCCCGCCGACAGCGTTCAGGCCATTGAAAAGTGCGCCGCCGTCGTTGGTCTGCATATCTATGAAGACCTCGACATCGTGCAGACGCTGCCTTTAAGCATGGGGGTCGCGGCCTTTACCAAAAGCCTGGCCGACGCCCCGGCCCAGGCTGCCGAGCTGGCTGCCCGCAAGCCCGCGGCAGTCGTCTCTGTCGAAGCCTGCGGCGCGAACGCCCTGGGGGTCTGTCACAATGCCGTCGGGCTGGACGTGACCGCCTTGCAGGCCCGCAGCGATGTGCTGTGGGAAAAGCTGCGCGCCGACGGTGTGCCGAATATTGCCATCGGTGACTTGGGCAATGAGATCGGCATGGGCACGATTGCCGACCACATCAAAAAATATGTGCCGTTCACCAACAGGGGCGAGTGCCAATGCGGCTGCGGCGGGGGCATATTAAGCGCCACCAGAACTGACAACATTATCACGGCCACCTGCTCCGACTGGGGCTGCTACGGCTTGATGGCCGCGCTGGCGTATCTCAAAAAAGATATGGAGATCCTGCACCACGAGGACATGGAGTCCGAGGTCATGCGGGTGGCGGCACGCAACGGGTTTATTGATATGACGGGCTCACTGCTGCCGGGCATTGACGGATTCAGCACGCGCATGAACGTCAGCATCGTCAGTCTGATGCGCCAGTGCACGGCCTACGCGGTACGGTACTCCCACAAGTCGGATCACTGGTTCGGCCCTGTGTTGGCAAAGCACTTCTTTGACTGACTATTATAGAAGGAAGGGGGCAGCGGTCATGCTGCCGTTTACGGTACACCCGGTTGGGGACTGCGCCCTGCTGGCGGGATTCACCCAGCGCATTGCACCGGAGATCGGCGCGGCGGTGGCGGCACTGAACAGCCGCGTTTTGGCGGCCAAGCTGCCCGGCGTGATCGAGACAGTGCCCGCTTTTGCGTCGCTGCTGGTGGTGTATGATCCGCTTGTGACCGACTATGACACGCTGGCGGCAGCCCTGCAAGGGCTGAGCGACGCTGACAGCGCGGACACCGCGGCGGGGGAGGGGAGGCTGGTCACGATTCCCGTATGCTACGGCGGCAATTTCGGCCCCGACCTGCCCTTTGTGGCAAAGCACGCGGGGCTGACCGAAGCAGAAGTCATCGCGCTGCACACCGGGCGGGAATACCGCATTTATATGCTGGGGTTCCTGCCGGGGTTCCCGTACCTGGGCGGGCTGGACGAACGATTGTTTACCCCGCGGCTGAATACACCGCGCACGGCCATCCCGGCCGGGGCGGTGGGCATCGGCGGCGAACAGACCGGCATTTACCCCATTGCCAGCCCGGGCGGCTGGCAGCTCATTGGCCGCACGCCGCGCAAACTGTTTGACCCGGAATCGGGCGCACTGCCCTACACGGCGGGGGACCGCATAAAATTTAAACCCATCACCGCGGCGGAATTTGCAGCCCTGGCGGCAAAGGAGGGCACGGCATGAGCATCACCGTACTGGACCCCGGCCCGCTTACAACTGTGCAGGATGCGGGCCGCGTGGGCTATGCTGCCCAGGGCTACCGCAGCTGCGGCGCAGCGGACGGATACGCTTACCGTCTTGGCAATGTGCTGGTCGGCAACGACCCGGGTGCAGCCGTGCTGGAATGCACCCTGCGCGGCGCGGCCCTGCGGTTTGAAACGGACACCGTCTTTGCTCTGACGGGGGCCGAAAGCCCTGCTGTGCTGGACAGTACGCCCGTACCCTATTACGCACCGCTGCTTGCCAAAGCAGGCAGTGTGCTGCAGATGGGGGCGGCAAAAACAGGACTGCGCAGCTATCTGGCCGTGGGCGGCGGCATTGCCACCCTGCCCGTGCTGGGCAGCCGTGCCACCGATGTAAAATGCGGCATCGGCGGCTTGGAGGGCCGCAAGCTGGCCGCGGGCGATACCCTGCCCATAGGCTCATGTGATACCCCCGCGCTGTGGCAGGCCATCACTGCCAAACGGCTGGACCGTCCCTTGCGGGACAAGACTGTGTGCGGCGGGCTGCACCCCATGCGCGTGCAGGGGACGCAGATGCTGCCGCTGCTGCGCGCCGTGCCCGGCCCGCAGGACGCCGCCTTTACCGTGCAGGGCCGACAGGATTTTATCCACGGTATCTATACCCTGACGCCGGACTGTGACCGTATGGCCTGCAAGCTGGCGGGCACGCCGCTGCAAATGCGCCGCGGCGCGGATATTCTCTCCGACGGTATTGTGCCCGGGTCGGTGCAGGTCTCCGCCGACGGGCAGCCCATTGTCATGCTGGCCGACCACCAGACCACGGGCGGCTATGCCAAAATTGCCACGGTGATTTCTGCCGACTTGCCCGCGCTGGCGCAGCTCCGCCCCGGGCAGCGGGTATGCTTTACCTTTGTGACGCCGTCCCGGGCCGTGCAGGCTGCCCGGCAGCAGGCGGCCCTGTGGCAGCGGGTAAGAGATCGCTTGTAAAAGAAGGTGCACGTTATGAACTATTCCGCATTTCCCCCGGCTGAGATTCGGGCGTTGATCCGCGCGGGCAAGCTGGATGCCCCGACCACAGGCTGCTGCGACGGCTACGCCCAGGGCAATCTGGTGGTGCTTCCCAAGGCACTGGCGTGGGATTTCCTGCTGTTCTGCCAGCGCAACCCCAAGGCCTGCCCGCTGCTGGAAGTGGCCGATGCCGGGGAGCGCAGCTTCTCCCAATTTGCCCCGGGCAGCGATATTGCGCAGGACATCCCGCGCTACCGCATCTACCGAAACGGCGAATTGACCGAAGAAACCACCGATGTGGTGCGCTATTTTGAGGAACGGTCCGATTTGGTCAGCTTCCTCATCGGGTGTAGCTTCTCCTTTGAGTCGGCGCTGCTGGACGCGGACATCCCGGTGCGCCAGATCGAGGAAGGCGTCAATGTGCCGATGTACAACACCAACATCCCCTGCACGCCAGCGGGGGTGTTCAGCGGAAATATGGTCGTCAGTATGCGTCCGATTCCCCACGCGCAGGTGCCTGCGGCGGTGGCCATCACGGCGGGCATGCCCCGCGTGCACGGTGCGCCGGTGCAGATCGGCACGCCGGAGGCCATCGGCATCACTGATCTGGCCCACCCTGATTACGGCGATGCCGTGACGATTCGTCCGGGCGAAACACCGGTTTTCTGGCCCTGCGGGGTCACGCCCCAGGCCGTGGTCATGCACTCGAAGCCGGAGTTCTGCATCACGCATGCGCCGGGGTATATGTTTGTGACCGACGTAAAAAACACACTGCTGAAATACTAAGGGGGATGTTGCAATGCCGTCCATTGATTTAAACTGCGACCTGGGCGAGAGCTTCGGCGCGTACACCATCGGCATGGATGCCGAAATTTTGCCCTATGTGACCAGCGCGAACATTGCCTGCGGGTTCCACGCGGGCGATCCGTCCGTAATGCAAAAGAGCGTTCTGCTGTGCAAGAAGTACGGCGTGCAGGTGGGTGCACACCCGGGACTGCCGGATTTGCAGGGCTTTGGCCGCCGCAGAATGGCAATTTCCCCCGCCGAAGCCGAGGCCGACGTGATGTACCAGATCGGTGCGCTGAAGGCATTCTGCGACGCGGCGGGCGTACCGCTGCACCACGTCAAAGCTCACGGCGCGCTGTACAACATGGCCGCCAGGGATCCGGTGCTGGCGGCGGCCATCTGCCGCGCTGTGCAGGCTGCAGCTCCCGGTGCTGTGCTGCTGGCACTCTCCGGCAGCGAGATGGTCAAGGCCGCAAACGCCATCGGACTGCCCGTTGCCAGCGAGGTATTCGCAGACCGCGGCTACCAGGCCGACGGCAGCCTTGTGCCACGCGGCGCTCCCGGCGCAATGATCGAGGACGAGGATACCGCCATTGCGCGGGTCTTGCAGATGGCGGCGCAGGGTACCGTACAGGCCGACGACGGCAGCACCGTAACCCTGCAGGCCGATTCCGTCTGCGTCCACGGCGACGGCCCCAAAGCCCTCGCCTTCGTGCAAAAAATCTCCGCCGCCCTCCTTGCCGCAGGGACAACAGTTTCAGCATTTTGATCGTCGGCAGAAAGCAAGATGGGGAATGAACCTATCGGAAGAAGGTAAAGCAGCGCTAAGCGGCAGGAACTTTTTGTCAATAAAAATACCGTTGTATCGTGTGATACAACGGTTGAATAATTTGAATGCAGCCTTTATGTGTTTAGGCAGCGGATCCCGCACGGAAGACGAGCCGACACCATAGCACGAAGGCTGTTTTTCATTCCGGCAAACGTCCGTACAGTTCCATTTCACTGTGCAGCTTTTTGGCCAGCCGCGTGTTAAAGACACCGGGTTCGGCACGCCAGCACCAGTTGCCGCCCAGAGTGGACGGCGTGTTCATGCGGGATTCATGCCCAAGGCCCAGCAGATCCTGTGCCTGTACGACAGCCAGATCGGCAGCGCTGGACCAGATGCCGCGCATCATGCCCCAGTGATAGCCCTCTTTCTTCGTCAGATTCAGGTAGCGCACGGCGCACGCCACGTCCTCAGGGGCGGCGGTTTCCATCCAGCCGTTCACAGGCTCGTTGTCGTGGGTGCCTACATAGGCAATGCAGTTCTTGGGGTAGCTGTGGGGGCGGTAATCGCCGCCGTCACGGCTGTCAAAGGCAAACTCCAGCACTTTCATGCCGGGATAGCCGCATTGCTTCAGCAGGGCAGTGACATCTTCCGTCAGGAATCCCAAATCCTCGGCGATGATGCGCGGGCTGCCCAGCTTTTTCTTTATGGCAGCAAACAGCGCATAGCCGGGGCCTTCGCGCCAGCGGCCGTTCCGGGCGGTTGCTTCCCCGTAGGGGATAGCATAATAGCCCGCAAATCCGCGGAAGTGGTCAATGCGAACCACATCATAGATGCTGCACATGTGTTTGATGCGCCGCACCCACCATGCGTAGCCGGTCTTGGCCATGGAGTCCCAGTCGAACAGCGGGTTGCCCCACAGCTGGCCTGTGGCGGAGAAGCCGTCCGGCGGGCAGCCTGCCACCTCGGTGGGCAGCAAGTTCTCGTCGAGCTGGAACTCCTGCGGGCAGCTCCACACATCGACGCTGTCAAGCGCTACATAGATGGGAAGGTCGCCGATGATACGGATTTCCTGCCGGTTGGCGTAGTGCTTCAGCGCCTGCCACTGACTGTAGAACATAAACTGTACAGCCTGCCAGAACGCCACATCGTCGGCGTACTGCTGCCGGGCTGCTGCCAGGGCAGCGGGCTCACGGCGCCGCAGCGGTTCTTCCCATTCCAGCCAGCAGACTCCGTTGTGGGCGTCCTTCAGCGCCATGAACAGCGCGTAGTCGGGCAGCCAGAAGTCGTTTTCCTTCACAAAGCGGCGGTAGTCGGCACCGGGCTTTGCCAGCAGACGTTTGGCTGCACAGCGCAGCACTGCGTAGCGCTTTTCGTACATGACGCCATAGTTGATGCAGTCGGGGGTGCATTCCCAGTCGATGGACGCATATTCCTCCGGCAGCAGCAGTCCCTGCTTTGCCAGATCGTCCAGATCGATAAAATACGGGTTGCCCGCAAAGGTCGAGAACGACTGATAGGGACTGTCGCCGTAGCTTGTGGGGCAGACGGGCAGAATCTGCCAGTATGCCTGTCCGGCCTTGACCAAAAAGTCCACAAAGCTGCGCGCGGCTGCACCCATGGTACCAATGCCATAAGGCGAGGGCAGACTTGAAATGGGCATCAGAATGCCGCTTGTTCTCATCAGAGAACCCCTCTTTCTTTTGATAGTAAGCAGCCGGGATGTCTTTCCTTCACAGTTCGCGCACGCTTTCTCCTTCGGTCAGATCGAAGGAGACGATCTCGTGCACGGCATTGCCGGGTTTTTGGATGTTGTGGAGCAGGATCCGCGCCGAACGCCGCGCCAATTGCTCCATATTCTGCCGGATGGTCGTCAGCCGGGGCACACTGTACTGTCCCAGCGCGATGCCGTCAAAACCTGTGACGGAAATATCCTGCGGCACACACAGCCCGTGATCCCGCAGCGCACGAATTGCGCCGAGCGCCATCAGGTCGGACATGGCAAACACTGCCGTAATGTCGGGACTGTGCTTTAAGAGATACTCCATTGCCTCATACCCGCTGGAAAGCGAGAACCGCGCATACGCATACTGCTTTTCCATGTCAAACGGCAGACCAAGGCGCAGCATAGCACCCTGACAGCCAGCCAGACGGGCGAGACTGGGACGGGAAAGATTGGGCTTGCCGCCGATGATTCCGATGCGGCGGTGCCCTTTTTTGTACAGATACTCGATCATCGTGTCCGATGCAGCCATATCGTCTACGGACACACTGGACAAATTGCGGATGCGCAGGGATGCCGCGCTGTTCGTCAGCAGCAGGCAGGGGATACCCAGTGCCTCCAACTCCGGCGTAAAGTATTCCGGATTTGAGCCGAGAAACAATATACCATGGGGTTTGCGCTCTGTGCAGATGCGTCGGGCCTGCGCAACCTCGTTGGCTTCCTCGTCAATATAGTAGACCGTCGCAACGTAGCCGCTTTCCTCAATGATCTGCTGCAGCGGTTCCAAAATGCCGGCAAACAGCATATTCTGGGTGCCTTTCACAATCAGTGCGATCCCATCGTTGGTCTGCTGCTTCAGATGCTTGGCGTTGGCGTTCGGTTCATAATTGTGGCGGTTTACGATTTCCAATATTTTTTGACGGGTTTCTGCACTGACGCCGGGGGCGTTATTTAAGGCTCGTGAGACGGTCCCGACCGCATAGCCGGACTCCCGCGCGATGTCTTTGATGGTCATTTGCCAATCCTCTTTCTTGAAGAAGTGTCAAATTTACCCCTTGACAGCACCGGCGACCACGCCATCGATAATATATTTCTGGCAGATCAGGTACAGCACGATAACAGGCAACACCGTAATCATGATGCAGGCCATCATGGGTGCCATCTCCACCTTGCCGTAGCTGCCGCGGAAATACTGGATAGCCATAGGAATCGTGCGGTAGGTCTTGATGTCCAGCACCAGCGTGGGCAGCAGATAGTCGTTCCAGACCCACATGGTTTCCAAAATGGCGGTAGAGATCATCGTCGGCTTCAAAATCGGGCAGACGACCTTGAAGAAAATCTGGATGGGATTGCAGCCGTCGATCATAGCGGCTTCTTCAATAGCAATCGGCATGGATTTTACAAAGCCGGTGAACATGAACACCGCAAGTCCCGCGCCGAAGCCCAGATAGATGATGCAGATGTTGTAGGGGTTATTCAGCTTTAAGGTATCAGCAGTTTTTGCCAGTGTGAACATGACCATCTGGAAGGGGACAATCATGCTGAATACGCACAGATAGTACATACCTTTGGACAAGGTGTTCTGCACACGGGTGATATACCATGCGCACATGGAGCAGCACAGCAAAATCAGCGCCACAGACGAAACCGTGATAACAAAACTATACCAGAAAGAGGACAAAAAGTCCATTTCCTGAATGCCATAAATGTAGTTTTTCAGGCCGACGAAGGTCTCGGCGTTCGGCAGCTCAAAGGCGTGGCTCGTCGTGATGGCGCGCTCGGTCTTGAGGGAGTTCATCAAAATCATGAACACCGGGTACAGCCAGGCGATGCACAGGATCGTGAACAGAACGGACAGTACCGCGTTGATGCGGCGGTCTTTTTTAGTAGCACCCATTATGCCTGCACCTCCTTAGAACGGGTAAAATGCAGCTGGAGCAGCGAAATAACGACCACAAACAGGAAGAAAACGACGGCCTTGGCCTGACCGATGCCCTTCCACTGGGGTCCGGAGCGTGCGTAGAACGTGTCGTAGATGTTGTAGGCCAGCATCATGGACTGCTTTGCAGGCTCACCGGCTGTCAGCGAGAGGTTCTGGTCGAACAGCTTGAAGGAGTTCGTCAGCGTCAGGAAGGTGCAGATCGTCACGCTGGGCATAACCATCGGGATTTTGATTTTGAACAAAATCTGGCTGCTTGTTGCACCGTCAATGCGTGCGGCCTCCACCAGATCCACTGGCACATTCTGCAAACCGGCAATATAGATGATCATCATGTAGCCGATCTGCTGCCAGCACATCAGGATGATCAAACCCCAGAAGCCGTAGGTGGCATTCAGCGCCAGCAGCGACTTACCCCAGGAGGACAGCAGACCGTTGAGCAGGATCTGCCAGATATAGCCCAGCACGATGCCGCCGATCAGGTTCGGCAGGAAGAAGATGGTGCGGAAAGCGTTGGTGCCGTGCATACCGCGGGTGAGAAGCAGCGCGATGGCAAAGGCCAGCACGTTGATCAGCAGGGTGGACACGACGGTGAACGCCGCTGTGAACCAGAACGCATGGGTGAAGGTGTTATCCGACCAAATCATTGCGTAGTTGCTTAAGCCCACAAACTGCACATTTTTGACGGTGGTGAACTTGCAGAACGACAGCCCTGCACCCCAGATAAACGGCCAGACAAAGCCAATAATAAAGGCGATGAGGG
>OOAU01000469.1_pt1 | contig 27467 bp, 42 predicted proteins | sample 1670931 | NCBI WGS metagenome assembly OOAU01 (sample SAMN06348105, study PRJEB24527) | human gut metagenome | biome: human gut; feature: ankylosing spondylitis patient; material: feces | host: Homo sapiens | place: China | collected 2015-10 | reverse complement strand
TTTCCTTTCCCTCCGGTCAAAGGGGGAAAGTAGTCGTGCGTCGGCTTTCGCACGACGACTCCTTCCCCTGTTCTTTGACAAATCTGTTTTTTTCAAACAGTGACAATTTTAAACTTTAAAGGAGTAAAGCCAATGAGGAAGAATCTAAAAGCTGCCAGACAAAGGACAGGCATGACACAGCAGCAGGTGGCAGATATATTGGAGATTAGTCTGAGGTATTATCAGCATATTGAAGCGGGGCAGCGTAACGGCGATTTTATTATCTGGGACAAATTAGAAGACATTACCGGTGTTCATCAAAGAATTCTTCGGCAGCGTGAGACCAATCATCTCGACAAAGAAGATAGTCGGTAGAAACAATCTGAAGTGATCAAAAAAGATAAAGTAAGAGAGGTGAAGCAGAATGGGACGAATTAAATCAAAAGATAAGAGACTATTTGTAGCATATGAGATGCCTCCGTTACGGAAAAAGCCAGTTGGAAAACCTTATCAATATAAAACAGATGAGGTATTGAATTGGATTTCAAAACGCCCAGGATTGTTGATGTATGTGTTCGATAAGCTAACGCAGGGCGGATATATTGAATATGATCCAGATACAGGAACATGGCAAGGAGTGGATTACGATGGAGAATAAGAGATACTGTTGTACCTGCAGGTGGTACGCTCAGTTCGAAGGCGTCTGCTGCAATGGTGAAAGTGAACACAGAGCAGATTTCCGTTTACTGGATGACACCTGTCAGAGATGGGAATCGAACACACTTGAATTTTTTATGCCAATGATTCCTCCAACGGTTACACATCAGGAAAAGCAGGTTCACGTGGTAAAAGGCAGACCAATATTTTACGAGCCGCAGGAATTAAAAGCAGCACGTCAGAAATTGATGGGACATCTTACAAAGTACCGGCCGGCAGAACCGTTTCAGCAAGGCGTTCGTTTAGTAGTGAAATGGTGTTTTCCTAAAGGCAGCCATGCAGATGGGGAGTACCGGATTACGAAGCCAGATACAGATAACCTGCAGAAGCTTTTAAAGGACTGTATGACGGCCTGCGGATACTGGAAGGATGATGCTCTGGTCGCTTCGGAAATAGTCGAGAAATTTTGGACCGACCTGCCTGGAATTTATATCCGTGTGGAGTGCTTATGATGACAGACGAGCAGGTAAAGCAAGGGTTTGACGAGGTCTACAATCAGTTCTGGAGAAAGCATAAAACGGCGATTCCAAAAAAGTATGCAGAAGAGGAGTGGGAAGCGATTCATTCCCAGATGCTGTCATTACAGGAAAAATATCCGTTTCTAAGCCAGGCTCTGGTGAGCATGGAAATAGAACTGGATGAAAGAATGCGGCGGAAGGAGAGAAATTACAGAAAACTTTAAGGAGGGGACGAAAGATGAAGCAGAAGTTTAGCCTGGAAGAGATTTTGAATGTGATAAAGGCATACATAGAATCCCACGGCTACCCGCCGACGAACCGGGAGCTGGCAAAGGAATTTTGCTGCTCTTTGTCTACGGTGAACGAATACCTGCGAAAGATGATGAACGCAGGGATGCTGGAGACGGATCATCCGGCAGGAGCCAGCAGAGCGTATCGCATCGCCGGAATGCGGATGGTAGATATCAGGGAGTTAGGGAGCGCTGTAAAGCAGTTAGGTGATTTGCTGAACCACTGCCGGGACATGGCAGTAGGACGTGATGCGGATCCAATCTGGGGCAGGGACGTGGAGGCGCTGGAGGCGGTAATAGGAGCAGTAAGGATAACAGAAGAACGAAGGAAACAGGAATAGGAGGAAGTAGATAATCCGCGGTAAATGGGTGGCCACCCGACGAAAAACGAGGATGATAACAGAGAAGCAAAGGGAACTAATTGAGAACAATATAGGACTTGCCAAATATACAGCAAAAAAATTCCACACCATGCATCTGGAGATGGATGATATTTATTCAGCTGCATATTTGGGGTTAATAAAAGCAGCGGAAAAGTTTGATGAGGGAAGAGCTGTTTCCTTTTCGACTTTTGCCATCAGGGTAATGGAAAACGAGATAAAGATGTTTTGGAGAAGGGAGCGAAAATACGATAATTTATATTATCTGGATGCACCGATGAACACAGAGCAGAAAGAGGGAACCTTTAAAGACACGATACCAGATCCGTTAAACCGTTATCTTTGGCCGGAACAGCTTTTTGATATGCAAAGAGGTGTGAATCAGTTAAAAAGAAACGAATGGAGACTGTTGAACCTGTTGATTGAGAATCCGGAACTGACGCAAAAGGAGTGCGCAGAGAGGCTGAACCGTTCTCAACCGCAGGTATCACGGTTGTTAAAAGGGATTCGGGAGAAGTTGAGACAATAGGAGGCGCCTATGAAAGAGTTGTGTATACAAGTGTGTCCCAGAGCCAGGCTGATGATAGAGGTGACAGAGGAGATGGAACGGGACTTTTATGACTGCTGGGATATGGCGAAACATATAAAGGAGTTTAAAGATTGTGACTCCTGCAGCTGGAACGGTCAGAATATTACTTATGGGACATCCATCTGCGAAATTGTAGAGGAGCGGTGTAGCAGGGAAGGGAGAATCATATGAAACGTTTAACAGAAACAGATAAATACGGAAACTGGGGACTTAGAGAGATCCCGTGGAAAAATCTGTATACAGGTACACCAATCACCTGGGAAACATACGAAGCGCTGTATGGAGCGCTCTGCAAATTAAAAGACTACGAAGACTCAGGTCTGAGTCCGGCAGATGTGGAAGAGCTTCGCCGGCAGCAGGATAGTCACCACTGGATTCCTGTAGAGGAACGACTGCCAGAGGAAGAGATACTCGTTTGGGTAACAGTAAAACATTCGAGTTGGATTTCAGATTATGGCTCTGACTTTATCCCAAAAGAGGAATGGGGATATCATCCAGAAAGTAGTGGCACATATAAGGGGAAATATGAAGAGGGAATCTGGTGGTATGAGGATGAAGTAAACGAATGGATACGCTGCGATGGGGAACCAAACGAAGCAAGAGACCCTGGAGTTGTATATGACACAGTGATTGCCTGGCAACCGATACCGGAGCCGTACAAAGGAGGCCAGAATGAAACCTGATTTATATCACAATGCCAGCGGCGTGCGGGATCCGGTGGCCGCCAAAGCCATCTGGGAGGCAGACCGACAACCAGAGCATGTCAGTAAAGCAGTGGAGCTGATGAAATTCACAGCAGGAACAATATGTAGAGAGGCAGAGGGCATACCACAGGCGGATGCCGGATAAAGATTAAAAGATAGGGAGAGAGGTGACGCCATTGGACAAGCAGATATTAGAGCAGTACATAGACGCCTGTGAGTTGGTCAAAGACACCGAAGAGGAGATCCGGAAGCTGAGGAAGCGCCGCAGCCAGATACAGCAGGACAGCGTGAAAGGTTCATCTCACGAGTTTCCGTATACACTTCAGACCTACCACCTGGAGGGGCTGGGATATGCGGCAGTCAAAGACCCAGATGAGCTGGAACGGAGGGAGAAGCTGCTGGAGGAACGGATCCGCAGGGCAGAGCAGATTAAAGAGCAGGTGGAAGTTTGGCTTCTGACCATATCGCCCAGGATGCAGCGGATTATTCGGTATAAGTTTTTTGAGGAAATGACATGGGGACAGGTGGCTATCCGGATGGGGCGGAAAGCAACTGCGGACAGTGTGAGAATGGAATTTACAAATTTTATGAAAGAATCCTAAAGTTATTTCGTTTTTTTCGCAATTTTCGTTTTGAAAATGCTATAGTGTACCATGAAGCCAAAGGCATTCAGCCGGCGGCTTGAACCCCCTTTTATTCGCATAGATGCCGGGGAGACCCGGCGATAAGGATCCTTAGCTCAGTTGGTAGAGCAGGCGACTATTAACCACCGCGTCCTAGGTTCGATTCCTGGAGGATCCGCTGACAAAAGAGCCGTGGCAGCCCATCGGGCCCATAACTCGGAGGATGAGGGTTCGAATCCTTCTCCTGCAAGTCATAATAATTTTTCTCCTATTTTTTCCACCCGGTCATGTGCTGGGTGGTTTTTTGATGTTATACACAAGATGTTGACAAAACTGTGGATAAAAACACTAGATAAAGTGTAATAAATGCTTGACATACGTATACGTATATGATATACTATATATTGTAAGGAGGTGAGAGCAGATGAGAGGCGAAAGCCGAAAAAAGAAAAAGTCCCATAACAGTTTAAAAGCTTGGACGGCTGAACTGCTAAAGGACTTAATCGTAGGAATCATACTTCTGATTCTTGACAAGCTACTGGAGTAGCGGAGAGGGGCGAAAGCCCTTCTCTTAACAAGAGTATATCACACTCATCTGCGAAAAACAAGAATGAAAGAAAGAGAACTAATTCACGTACTGTTGACTGCATTGGCTGTATTTTTCTTTGCGAGGGCGTTCTATTACGGGGTAAAGATTTTGCTCCATGTATGGGAGGTATATTGTGGAAAAGAAAAATAGGCCCCAGGATAAATGGGACGCCAAAGCGGGAATGGTATCAAAAAGTTATAAAGTGAAAGAAGAGACAGCGAAAGAATTCGCCGCTGTCTGCCGAAAGCAAGGAGTCAGCATAGGTATTAAGCTGACAGAGTTAATGCAGTTATACGTGGAAGAAAATCAGTAATGGATGGAGAGAGCGCCTGAGAGGGCGCTCTTTTCCTGTTTGATAATTTGTTATGATTGTGAGGTGAGCGCACATGGCCAGAGCGCCAGACAAAAGAATCGAACAGGCACGGGCCATGTATCAGAATGGAGAAAAGCTGATTGAGATTGCCAGACAGCTGGAGCTCCCTCCTGGAACGGTTCGCCGTTGGAAAAGTATCTATGAATGGGATAGCGAGCGTTCGGATAAAAATAACGAGCGTTCGCAAAAAGAACGGAATAAAAAAGAAAAGAATAGAGAAGCTGCTGCCGAGGCGGTAGAGCAGGTGTTAAGTAATCCTGACCTTACCGATAAGCAGCGGCTTTTTTGTGTTCTGTATACCCAGTGCTTCAATGCTACGAAAGCATACAGGAAAGCATATGGATGCAGCTATGAAGTGGCCAATTCTGAAGGGTACAGGCTCCTTGTAAATCCTTGTATCAGAGACGAGATTTCCCGCCTGAAGCAGAACCGCCTGAACCGGGAAATGCTGGATGAACACGATATCTTCCAGAAGTACATGGACATCGCTTTTGCGGACATTACGGACTTTGTGGAATTCGGCCGGGAAAAGGTTCCGGTTATGGGAGCGTTCGGGCAGGTAGAGGTGAAGGATCCAGATACAGGCAAAAAAGTGCCGCTGATGCAGGAAATTAATACCATCCGGTTCCGGGAGTCTTCGGAGGTGGATGGTTCCCTGATTTCTGAAGTGAAACAGGGAAAAAACGGAGCCAGTGTAAAACTGGCAGACCGCATGAAGGCTCTGGAGTGGCTGGCAGCTCATATGGATCTTGCGACGGAGGAACAGAGAGCCAAAATTTCCTTGATGAAGTTAAAAGCAGGCGGAGCTGAGGAAGAGGAGCTTCCGGATGATGGTTTCCTGGAAGCGCTGAAAGGTTCTGCTGCCAGTGATTGGGAAGAGATGGCAGGGGGAACGGAACATGAAAAAACGTCCGGTATTTAAGTTCCAGCCTTTTTCGAGAAAGCAGCGCATGGTGCTCAACTGGTGGACGGATAAGAGCCCTGTGAAAGACTATGACGGCATCATTGCAGACGGGGCGATCCGTTCCGGAAAAACGGTATCCATGTCCCTGTCGTTTGTGATGTGGGCGATGACTAGCTATAACGGCCAGCAGTTTATTATGGCCGGAAAGACTATCACATCCTTCCGCAGAAATGTACTTATGGGACTTATGACGATGCTTAGAAGCCGCGGTTATCACTGTATTCACCATCTGTCGGGGGAAACCCCGAACATGCTGGAAGTGTCCCGTAAAGGCAGAACCAACTACTTCTACATATTCGGAGGAAAGGATGAGGCCTCTCAGGACCTGGTACAGGGTGTAACAGCTGCCGGCGCATTCTTCGATGAGGTGGCATTAATGCCGGAAAGTTTTGTGAATCAGGCCACTGGGCGATGTTCAGTGGAAGGGGCAAAGCTGTGGTTTAACTGCAATCCAGGAGCACCCCTTCATTGGTTTAAGGTTCGATGGATTGATGAACTGCAGAAGAAAAGACTTTTATACCTGCACTTCACAATGGACGATAACCTAAGTTTGTCGGAGAAAACGAAAGAAAAGTACAGGAACCGGTATGTGGGTGTATTCTTCCTGCGCTACATTAAAGGATTGTGGAGAGTGGCGGAAGGACTGATTTACACTGCCTTTACGGATGAGAATTTATATGACGAAATGAGTGAAAAGACCAGGCATTTGTCGTCCCGTGTGATTGCTGTGGACTATGGAACCACGAATCCCTGCGTGTTTCTGGATACTTATGACGATGGCCAGACTATCTGGGTGGAACGGGAGTACCGCTGGGACAGCCGTTCAGAGGAGGCGCAGCGTTCGGGGGCTTCCCAGAAAACGGACAAGCAGTATGCGGACGATATGGCAGAGTTTATGGGCAGCAGGCCAGAAGACCAATGTCCGATCATTGTGGATCCGTCGGCAGCTTCGTTCATTCAGGAACTGCGTTCGCGGGGGTGGGTGGTAAAGCCGGCGGATAATGAGGTTCTGGATGGGATCCGAAAACTGTCTACGATGTACGCCCGCGGGGCGGTTAAGATAAACAGGAATCAGTGCAAAGGCCTGATTGCTGAGAATCAGTCTTATGTGTGGGATGACAAGGCGGCTGAACGGGGAGAGGAGAAGCCGGTCAAGCAGCAGGATCATGGACCGGATGCTCTTCGCTACCGAATTAATGCGCTGCCGAAATGGAGGATAGGAGCATAACATGACAAAGAAGAAAAGGACATATCAGAAAAAACAAGGAAAGATTACATATTATCGTTGTGGTGACAGAGAATGCGTCGAGATAACTCCACCTATAAAAACAGAAAGTATGAAACTGAGTCCTAATATTGCTGTGCAAAGCGATTCTGAAATCGATTCTTCTGTACTGGTCGAGGAAATTAAAAAAGTGTTAGGACAGGCAATTAAAGAAAAGAGATAAATTATGGCAAGAAAAAGACGAACCCCAAGGCGGGCAGAAAAACAGAATATAAATACACAGGCGCCTGTCGTTACGATGGACGCCTTTTCTAATCCTGCTGCCCGGATTGGATGGGGAACGATGGACCTGATGAACGGCACATCCTATCCCATGACCCGGCTGACGCAGAATTATGAGCTTCTTACCAGTATGTACCGGGATAACTGGATCATTCAAAACATCGTGGCAACGGTTCCAAACGATATGATCCGAAAATGGTATCAGGTTAAAAGCAGCATTACTCCAAAACAGTTAGACCAGCTGACGAAGCTGGAACGCAAAACACAGTTGAGAAAGAAACTGCTTTTAGGTATGTACTGGGGCCGGCTGTATGGCGGCGCTGTAGGAGTGCTGTTAATCAAAGGGCAGGAAAACATGAGTGAACCTCTGGACTTTGACCTGGTTATGCCAGGCAGCTTCCTGGGACTGCAGATTCTAGATCGCTGGTCTGGTGTTTATCCGGAGGGGGATCTGGTGCAGGATCCGTCGGACTCTGATTATGGACTGCCGGCCTTTTATACTATCCGAGACGATACGACTGGGTACATGGTGGCAAGAGTGCATCACAGCCGCATTGTTCGGTTTATTGGCCGGGAGCTTCCCTGGATGGAGCAGGTAACGGAGCTTTACTGGGGAGAGTCGGAGATTGAAGCCATTTATAATGAGGTGGCACGCCGGGACAACGTAGCTTCCAATATTGCAGCACTGACCTTTCGTGCTAATGTGAATTACATGGAAGCGGAAGGGCTTGATCAACTGCTTGGAACGGCTAACGCGGAGATGCAGCGCCGTTTCTGGAATGTGATGGCCGCCCAGGCTATGATGGAGAGCAATTTTGGCACGAGAATCATTAACAAGGGGGATGCGATTCACAATACCCAGTATACGTTTACAGGGCTTCCAGAGGTTTATGACCGGGTGATGATGGATGTGGCTGGAGCTGCCCGGATCCCGGTAACGAAGCTGTTTGGGCGTTCGCCGGCAGGGCTTAATTCCACTGGGGAAAGTGACATGCAGAATTATTACGATTACATCGATGGCCTGCGGGAGAACGAGCTGAGGCCTGTGATTGAGCGCCTTCTTCCAGTGATGGCTCTATCTGCCTGGGGAGAAGTTCCGGATGACCTGGAGATTGATTTTCCGCCGATGCAGACAGCTGATGCAAAGGAACAGGCCGAAATTACGGAGCGGAACACAAATTCTATCCTGGCTGCATACCAGAATGACCTGATTGACGCCGCCACTGCCCAGCAGGAGCTTCAGGCGATGGGAGAGGAAACAGGAATTTTCAGTCGAATCTCCGATGAAACCATTGAAGCGGCCAGGGGGCAGACTTACACGAAAAGCAGGCTGATGACGGACCCGATGGCCGGTCTGGAAATGGCGGGGGGATTGGCAGGGGAGACTGGCGGGGAGGAATGGTAAAGTATGGTACAGATTCGGGCAATCCGGCCACCGAAAGCGAAAGACCTGACTTTGTTTTTGCGGACTCTTTTCTTGAGGACAGAGCGGCAGATTATTGATGAGATCACCCGTAAGCGGGCGGCAGGGTATGTAGACTATGCAGAAGTCGCGGCTCTGGAACGGGTTCAGAGGATTCTACAGACAATGGTAGATGAATCCTGGAGCTATGTGCCGCAGATGATAGAAAAGATTTTTTACCATTCTGATAAGCATGCCGCCGGATATGCCAATGCCAGGGCTCTCACAGCATCGCAGACAGCAGTGGTGCAGCAGCTCTCTAACAATCTTCTGGGGGAGATTCTGGAGGCCTCAGAGACAGCCTATCAAACGGCACAGGAGTTTTTTACGATTGCAAGACTGGAGGCGGATCCGTACAGAAAGGCAGCGCTGACGCAAACAGTAGCTCAGGAGGCGTTAGGAACCGGCTGGAAGCAGACCAGCGCAAAGATGGCGGCAGAGCTTAGAAATCAGGGTCTCACTGGTTTCGTAGATAAGGCAGGAAGAAAATGGACGCTGTCTAATTACTGTAATATGGCCACGCGTACCACAGCCAGGCAGGCGGAGGTGGCGGCTGTACTGACTGCCGATGATTACGATTTGTGGCAGATTGTAAAAATCGGGAGTACCTGTCCGGTATGCGCTCCGCTGGAAGGCCGGGTATACTCAAAGAGCGGAACTAATCCAGACTATCCGCCGCTGTCTCTAGCGTTTGGGAAGGTGGATCCGGATGGAGGGGACGACCTGACGAATACTTACCTAAATATCCATCCAAACTGCCTTCACAGCCTGATTCGCTACACTATGGTTGGAAAGACGGAAAAGCAGATTCAGCGGGATAAGGATTTCTCCGATCCGAAAAAGAATCCATTAAGCCGGGATCCGCGAACGAAAAAACAGATTGCGGCCTACCGGGAGAAGGAACGGAACCGGCAGAAGTTTCTGAGGGACATGAAGCAGCATAAAGAATACCGCGAAATTTTAGGAAACGAGATACCGAAAGATTTTGAAAAGTTCCAAAAAATGAAGTATACTGAAGGTGAAAGGTTTGAGCTATTTAGAAAGAAAGTTGAAAATCTGGAGCAGGCCCGAAGATTCAAAGAAAAATTAAAAAATGGCTCAATCAACACAGCTGTAAGAAATGTGAAACAGCAGGAACATATTCAGGGAACTAAAAAGTGGAGACAAAGGGTGCGTTCTGATTTGGAAACCAAAGGAACAGCTCCCGATATGTTCTATAAAAATGTGGATGTTCAGAAGCTGGTCGATGAATATTCTGGGACAGGAGAATTTGAATTCCGTAAGAATCAGCAGTATCCCATCGAATATATCAGCGTAAAGGAACCGATTGGAAAGTACTTTAACCTTGGAAAAGGAAGATACGAAGAAACAAAGCGTTTTGCAATTCGTTATTCCAGCAAGGGCGTACACCTGCATCCGGTAAAGGAGGTTTGATTATGTATAGGGCTAAGATATCGCCAAACTTAAAGAAGATATTTGAAAAGGGAGAACGCGGAGAGGTATTAACGCTGCTGTTAGCAGATGGCAGACGCGTTAAATGCAGATTTGAAATGCTCACATATGCCAATAAATCCGATACAGACGATACGGATGTTATGGTCGCCCGAATAAAATATGGAGATGGCATTGGGGAATTACTGGCAGAAGAAGATATAAAAGAAGTTTTTTAGTTTCACTTTGATGTCGCAACAAAAGGAGTTATATTATGTTATCCTACTATGGTTACACCATAAGCCCAAACCAGATTGAAACTGGCGAGGGCTTTTTAATTTGCAGAAATGTCCCTATCGCCCGAACCGGGACGCAGGAATACATGGGATGGGAGATTGGACTGACCGGTCGGGACGCAGACAAAATTATCACAGTAAAGCGGGAGACGGAGGAGGTATTTTCTTCCGCTGCTTTGGCGTCCTTTGAGGGGAAACCGACAACAAACGGCCATCCGCCGGAGTTGATTGGCCCGGATGATGTGGGACTGTACGAAAAAGGCCATGCCCAAAACATCCGGAGAGGAGCGGGAGAGTGGGCAGATTATATAGTGGCGGATTTACATATCCATGACAGGGAGCTGATTGATGCCATCCAGAATGGAAAGAGGGAGATCAGCTGCGGCTATGAGTGCGATTACGTCGACAATGGAGACGGCACTTACAGCCAGAAGAATATCAGAGGGAATCATGTGGCAGTCGTTGAACGGGGCAGAGCCGGGAAACGGGCTGCCATTTTAGATTCAATACAAACATCGGCGTTCACGCCAGAAAGGAAAGAGAGAAGTATGAAACACACGTTTTTACAGTTGTTTGGGCTTGCGGCCAAGGATAAGACTGCTGAGGAGATTGCAAAGCTGGCTATGGATACAGCCGACGCCCTGGACGAGGAAGGCTCTAAGCCAGCGGAAGGAACATCTGGGGAAGAAAAACAGGATCCTCCGTCAGAAGGTATGGATGAGTCACTCATTGACAGCATCGCAGAAAAGGTTCTTGCCAGAATGGAAGAAAAAAAGGCTGCTGAAAAGCAGGAGGAGGGAAAGGATCCCTTTGACGAGGCGCTTGCAAAGCTGACAGAAGGAGAAACGGAACCAGGAGGAGAAAACAGTACAGAAGCCCGCGTAGTGCCTGCAGAAGGGGCAGACGGAGGCGCTTGCAGCCTGGATAAGGCTCTGGCAGCAGGGATTCTGAAAACGATGCGTCCGGCAGTGGCGGCGATTCAGGACGAAAAGCAGAGAATGGCTGTATCGGACGCACTGCTTCGCTGTGTGACAGCGCAGAATCAGGAGAGTGATCTTTCTAAGATTCTCGGTGCGGCTCAGAAAAACGCGCAGAAGGCGGCGGACAGCCATCCTGTAATGGATCTGGACCAGATTCAGGCTGCCTATGACCGTTTGAATCCACACAACCCTAATTACGGAAAGGAGAGCAGATAGATGAAGGGACAGGTAATTGGAAAGACAATGACACATGGATATGCCGGCAGTTATTCCCGCCAGCCAGATTCGGTAGTCAATACACGGCCAGCAGGAGGAAAGGAAGCCATTCCGTTCGGCTTGGGAGTGGCCTATGACAATGACGGCTGCGTGGTAGTGATGGGAACTGCAGGCGCGAAGAACAGCTTTGTGGGCGTGGCAGTCCGTGAAGTGAAAAGCGCGTGGGATTACCGGAACCAGAACGAGGGTTCTTATCTGCCCGGCGACGCAGTCCCTGTGCTGATGCGCGGATCGGTCAACGTCATCTGCCAGAGGAGCACGCCGTCTCTGGGCGGAGCCGTGTATATCCGGACTGCAGTCAATGAATCCTATCCAGATTGTGTGATTGGAGGTTTTGAGGCTGAAAACGACGAAGGAAAGACTACTCTGCTCGGGAACTGCCAGTGGGGCGGCCAGGCAGATGGAAATGGCGTGGCAGAACTGATTATTTTAACGAGAGCCAATGCGTAGGAGGTAAGATATGGCATTTAAAAACGTAGGAACAGCGAATTTAGGTATGGCCTCCAGCGGCCAGGCAAAAGCCTTTGCAATGGATGCAGCAGGAATTGCATCTGGGCAGGCTTTTTTAACGTCTGAGCTGGAAAAGAGAGATATGCTGGTACGCACTCCGCTTACCAGCTTTACATACAGCAGAGACATTCCGGTCCGCGTCGGGGGAGGATGGGCTGAGACCGTGTCTGCCATGCAGGTAGGCTATGGGGTAACCGGAGGTTCAGGAGAGGGCCTTATCACAGGAGCTTCTGCAAACGGTATTCCGATGGTACAGGCAGATTTTTCCAAGGGACTTTATAAAGCCCATATGATTGCCGCAGGAACCCGCGTGCAGTGGATTGATATGCAGCGCGGAAACATGACCGGAAGGAATATGGACGCTCTGCTCCGGGATGGACTTCGAATGGCCTATGATAAGCATATGGACGAGAATACCTATGTAGGCTTTAAGACTTATGGAACAACCGGCCTTGTAAATCATCCGGATGCGGTGATTACAGACGCAGCCGCATCTGGAGCAGGAAGCAGTACAAAGTTTGCTGATAAGACACCAGATCAGATTTTGGCGGATATCAATACAGCAATTTTGACCGCTTGGGCGGCATCAGAGTATGACCTGGATGCAATTCCAAACCACATTATCATGCCGTATGAGCAGTACAATTATCTGGCTACTACGAAGGTAACGGAGCTGGCAGAAAAGACGATTCTTACCTTCCTTCTGGAGAACAACGTGGCCAAGCAGAATGGATCAGATCTGTTTATCGGTGCAACATCCTGGTGCAAAGGGGCCGCTGCAGACGGTTCTTCTGACCGAATGGTGGTCTACTGCAACAAGGAGCGCTATCTCGCAATGGATGAGCTGGCGCCGCTTACCAGGGCCATGACAACGCCCAACACTCAGCAGTTCTGCTATGATACGGCCTATGCAGGAAACGTATCTGAGGTAGAAGTATTTTATGATCAGACGATTCTGTATGTGGATAAAATTTAAAGGAGGGTGCTATGTTTATTGTATCAAAACGAAATTTTCTGGTGAGACGGGCAGATGGCTCGTCTTATTTAGTGAAGAAGGATTTTGTGGGAGAGATTCCTCAGGATGTATTTGACAGTACAGTTATTCAGGGAGCAATTAAAGGTGGCCTTGCGGCAGTACCTTCTACAAGAAAAGATAAGGACCTGTATCAGGCGGAGCAGACGGCTCAGGAGAAAGAAGAGGAATGTGACCTTCGGCCAGATGCCCAGGCCGAAAAGACGCCAGATGAGGAAGGGACATCAGACGGAGAACATAAATCGGACAAGGAGTCTGAACCGGCAGAAAAGCAGAAACGCTCCAGAAGATAGGAGGTGATTCTATGCAGCCATACGGTAGTTTTAATCCGATGGCTCCATATTTTCAGACAGCCAGAGAAACAGCGGCTAACATACCGCAGCCAGGGGAGCGAGGGACGTATTTGAAAGAGATGTTCCAAGAGGATTTTCCGCAGTTTTGCCAGCTCTACACTCAGAGTGGAAGTGATGAGGAACCTGTAAAACTTTTGCTCCCGGAGACTATGCTTCAGACATTCATAGACCAGGCAAACGACAGCGTGCTTCCCTCCAGGTGGGGAAGCCTCTGGCGTTATGCAGCAGGACTTTATGTGGCTCATTTTTCTGCGCTGTATCTGAAAACCTACGCCCCTGGCTCCAGAAACGCCGCCCAGGCGGCTGGAAAGGCGTCCCAGGTGGGAATGGTCAAAGAAGCTGCAATGGGGGATACTACGCTCAGCTACGACAACAGCGCCGTGACAGCCGGAACAGAGAAATGGGGAACCTGGAATGCAACCCAGTATGGCCAGCAGCTGGTGACAATGGCGAGGCAGGTAGGAATGGGAGGGATGCTGGTGTGATATTTGATAATCCGATTTTTTCAGATTGGTACACGGATACAGTGGATGTGTACCGGGTGGTGAATGTGGAGAATGGCAATATTACCGCTCAGGAAAGAAAACAAGTAGGAAAAGGCATTCCCTGTCGTATATACAATAGTCAGAAAAGCAGTCCTTCCATGAGAGACACTGCTGCTCAGGTTCAGGCGTCTGAGAAGCTGGCCTGCAGCCTGGAGGAAGATATAAGGGCAGGGGATGAACTGCTGATTGTACGGGGCGGTGCGCTCGGCATGGAGGGGGAGCCGGAGCGGTACTTTGCAGGAAAGCCGCAGAAATACTATGATCCGGTGGGCGGAGCCATGACAGGACTGGAACATCAGGAGATCGGCCTGTTTATGCAGGAGATTGTGAGGTGACAGGATGTCAAGCTTTGGCAGCCAGATAAGAAAGCGCTTGGCGGAACTGCGCAGGGCTGGGGAAGATGTGCCGAAAATTATGATGGAGGTGGCAGAGGGGGCCACTATCGAGGCAGTGAGGGTGGCAACTGAGCATACGCCGCCAAACGGCGGGGCGGCGATTGCCGGTACGAATACCAGAAGCGGACAGATGGCCCAGCACTGGGGAACGGATAGTATTACGAAACCAGTGTATTCTGGTGGCAGCGTCCGAACGGTTCTGGCAAACGATATGCAGTATGCGTCCTACGTCAATGATGGACATCGGGTAGACAGGCATTTTGTTCCAGGGCTGATTAAGAACGGTCCTCTTCTGGAGGAAAGCCCAGACGGAAGCGGCGGTATCATGGTAGGAACCAAAACCACCTACGTCCCTGGCCTTTATATGAAAGAGAAGGCAGTCGGAAAGTACCGCTCTGTGGTGCGTTCTGAGCTGGATAAACGAGTGAGGGAGCGGTTTCGATGAAGTTTACCATACAGAATTTACTCAACAGTCTGGCCGGTGTTTTGAAGACGGGGTATCCGGACCGGCCAGTGTACACAAGCCCGAATCAGCAGGGGACGGAATTTCCATGCTTTTTTATCTTTCTGATGCCGTCCAGTATTGAAGATGGAATAGGGGGCCGGTTTCTGCGGGATTTAGGGCTGGATCTTGTATTTGTGCAGCAGAGAAATGCTGTCAATGGAAATGCAGAAGTCCAGGCGGTACAGGAATTTTTAGACCAGAGCCTGGACAAATTTTTGTATTACGATGAAAACGGAAGCTCTGCCTGGCTTCACACATATGAGAGAGAGGCGTCAGTGGGGGATCAGGAACTTCATTATAAATTCCATGTCCGGCCGCATGTGTCGGCGCTGATAAAGGAAAATAGAATGCAGGGGGTGGAGGAGAATCATGTCAAAATCAAATAAAGAAAAGAAGATACAGGAAATCAAGCGGTATCCGACGGAGAAGCTGCTGAAAAGCAAAGCTTTATCCGGATACCAGCCAGACTTTGCCAGGGTGATTTTGAAAGAACCGGAATACAGCGTAGAAGAGGCAAAAGCGGCCCTGGAGCGGGCGCTTAAGCCTCTTCTGTAACCAATGCTATTTTGTGGAACGGCACAGCTCATCAAGCGTGACCTGAAGCGCATCGGCCAGTTTGATGGCGGTGTCTACCTTACAGCGGTCAAACCGTTCAATGTCCTCAATAGTACGCTTGGGAACATCAGCCAGTTCAGACAGGGCGCGAATGCTTAATGATTTTTCATTCCTGATTTTTTTTAAGTTCATGGCATAACCTCCTGTTAAGTGAATAATAGAATCAGACCAACTACAATGATAACAAGCCAGATGACAGAGGCAAGTAATGAAAGAATGCTGCTCACTGTTTTTTTCATATTGCTAAAAAAATGGTGATATGATATATTTTAGGTGGGGAGGTTTCCCTCCCCGGGTAATTATTGGAGGCTTTCAACAATCATTTTGATGACTGCTAAAAGTGTTCCAATTTCTAAAGCGAGCTGGATAAGTGCTGATACCACTTTTTTCAGCTCCTTTATTTTTTCCACCATTTTTCTCTTCACCTCCTTTCGATAGTTTAATTATACCACGTTATAACGTGGAAGTCAAGAGGAAAAGAGGAAAATATTGAAAAAAATTCAGAGCGTCCTTCTTCGGAGGGGCGTTCTTTTTATACAAAAAATTATGAAAGAGAGGTAAACACAATGGCAGGAGGCATATGGACAAGCCAGAATAAACAGCTCCCCGGTGTATACATGAATGTAAAATCACAGGGCAGCGTGGCCCCGAATATCGGGAATCGCGTGGTGGCAATTGCGGAACCACTATCCTGGGGGCCGTCAAATATGATTCAGGAAATCACGCCGGGGCAGGATGTGCGCCCGTTTATCGGCTATGATATCGCATCAGAACAGGCTATGTTTTTGCGTGAAATGATGAAAGGCAGCGATACGACTGCGGGTCCGGGAAAGATTTTGCTTTATCGTCCGAAAGGCAGCAGTGGTGCGAAAGCATCTGCGGAGATTGGAGCTTTAACTGTAACGGCACAGTATGAAGGAATCAGGGGAAACGATATTACCATTATCATTCAGGAGCAGGTGGACGCAGATGGAACTTATGATGTGGAGACTGTCATTGATGGAACTGTGGCAGATGAACAGAGCATTCAGGATTTATCCCAGCTGAAAGAAAATGCCTGGGTAGCTTTTTCAGGTTCCGGAACGACTATCACGGAGACGGCAGGACAGGCGCTTTCTTCTGGAAAGGATCCGACGGTGGCGGCAGGAGATTATGCGGACTTTCTGGCTGCCCTTGAGCCGTACCAGTTTGATGTCTTGATTTATGACGGATCCGATACTGCCACGATCCAGGCCTTTGCTGCATTCGTGAAACGAGTATCAGAACATATCGGGCAGAAATGCCAGGCTGTGATGGCTGGAGAAGCTGCAGCAGGGTGCAACAGCGAGTATGTCATTGCACTGAAAAACGGCGTAAAGCTGGAGGATGGCGCGGTTCTCACGCCGCAGCAGACCACCTGGTGGGCGGGAGGAGCAGAGGCGGGGGCGATGTATTATCAGTCTTTGACCTATGCCCAGTATCCGGGAGCTTTAGAAGCCAGTCCCAAGCTGACGGAGCAGCAGGCATCCAAGGCAGTACAGGACGGATATCTATGCTTTATTGATACCTTTGGAAGTGTGAAGGTCTGCACAGACATTAACACACTGACAACCTTTACGCCTGACAAAGGAGAGGAATTTTCCAAAAACAGGGTAATGCGGGTCTTGATGCAGTTCTGCAATGATGTATACCGGCAGTTCAGCCTGTATTACATCGGAAAGGTAGATAATAACGAGACAGGCCGCAGCCTGTTAAAAAGCTGGATTGTTGGCTATTTAAACGAAATACAGGCGAACAACGGAATTAAGAATTTTACAGCGGAGGATGTGACGGTATCTGCTGGGAAAACAGTAGACTCCGTAGTTATTACGACGGCGATTCAGCCTGTAGATGCGGTAGAGAAAATCTATATGACCGTCAATGTATCTGCAAACACTGAGAGTGATTAAGGAGGAAGAGCATGTTTTTGCTGGAACGGGATGCCCTCAACGGAAAAGAGGGTAAGGCCTTTATGACCTTAAATGGAAGAAATATAGAGATGTTCAGCCTGAAGAAATTTCAGTCTGACGCGGAGTTCCAGGAATCTGATTTTAAGGTGGTTGGGACAAGACTGGTACAGAAAAAAACGACAGGAGTTTCCCTGACTGGTTCGATGACGATTTACTATGGAACTCCTCATTTCCTGAGAATTCTTCAGGAGTATTTAAAAACAGGAAAGCTTCCATACTTTACGCTTCAGGTCACCAATGACGACCCGTCTACAAGCGTGGGGACGCAGACGGTTGCATTTTATAATGTAAAGCTTCAGAAGCTGCCAATCGCTATTCTGGATGCGGAAGCGGATTTTCTCGAGATGGAAGTCAGCTTTTCTTACACAGGAATTGAAGTGCTGAATTATTTTAATGATGCCCCGGCTCAGCTGGGATAAGAAGGAGGATATAATGGGAGATATTAAAGCGTTTTTACTGCCGCCGGTAATGGAGGAAACAAAGTCTGTGATTATCACGAAAAGAGCGAAGGGACCGGACGGGAAGCCGGTTCCTTTTGTGATCCGTGTCATTGATCAGGAGACCAATGGGAAATTGTTAAAGCGGGCCACAAAGAAAACAAAACTGAATGGACAGATCGTCCAGGAACTGGATTCCGACAAATATGGAAAGCTTCTGGTGCAGGCCTGTGTGGTGAGTCCGGATTTTCAGGATTCCGAGATTTGCGCCTATTATAAGACAATGGATCCTTTGGAGGTTCCTGGACGTATGCTGACGGTTGGAGAATATAACCGCCTGGTGAATGCAATCAAGGAATTGAATGAACTGGTGACAGAAGAGAGCGAGCTGGATGAGCTGGAGGATGAGGCAAAAAACTAGCTTCCGGGAATACGCTGGATTCAAGGCTGTGCCAGTATATGCTTTGCAATCACGGCGTTATTCCCTCTGAGGTCTTGAAGATACCGCTGAAAGAAAAACTTTTTATGTGGGAGCTGCTGCAAAAAGAGATGAAGGAGGTTAAAAGAAAATAAATGGGAAAAATTAATGAGACTTTGACCTTAACCGATCAGTTTTCCGCCTCCTTTCATACGTTTATTGCTTTAGGAAATCAGGCAGTACAGACAACGCAGATGTTAGACAAAAATCTGACCAGAGCAATGGGAAAGTCGGCAGGAGCTGTCATCGGATCAATCCGGGAACTGGGAGGCCAGTTAGAAAAACAGAATCAGGATATGCTTAAAATCATCCAAAATCAGAAGCGGCATCAGACAGAAGTGGAGAGAACGAACCGTTCGGCAAAACAGCTTTTGTCCACCTTCAGAAACATTGTGGCCGCAACTGGAGCGACGATGTTAGCTAAGTCTTTTCTGAGTTTTTCTGATACGCAGACACAGATCATAGCAAGACTGGGTTTGATGAATGACGGCCTGCAGGATACGATGCAGCTGAATGAAATGATTTATCAGTCTGCTCAGCGTTCCCGGGCTTCTTACACGTCTACGGCGGATGCGATTGCAAAGATGGGCCTGAATGCAGGAAATGCGTTTAGCTCCAATCAGGAGCTGATCGCTTTTATGGAGTCTGTCAATAAGCAGTTCGCCATTGGCGGAGGAAGTGTGGCGGCTATGGAGGGAGCGATGGTGCAGCTGACGCAGGCAATGGCCTCTGGAGCGCTGCGGGGAGAAGAGCTTAATTCCATTTTAGACGCCGCGCCTGGAATCGCCCGCAACATCGAGCAGTACATGGGATGGGCTTCCGGCTCTATTAAGCAGTATGCGGAGGATGGGATGGTAACGGCGGAAGTTGTCAAAAATGCGATGCTTGCATCAGCGGACGAAATCAATGAACAATTTCAAAGTATGCCCATGACACTGTCCCAGGCTATGACACAGCTCCAGAACGAAGTCCAGCACAGCCTTCAGGGTGCTGCATCAGAATGGAGTGACTTTATTAACTCTGCAGATGGGCAGAGAGTCCTGCGCCAGATGATCAACCTGTTTTCTCTGCTTGCCCAGATAGGTGTTGACGCTTTGTCAGCCATCGGGCAGGGGGCTGTTTGGGTGGCAGAGAATCTGGACTTTATCATCCCGATTCTGGCTGCGATTGGAGCGGCTTTGGCTTTCGTAAAGATTCAATCGGTAATGGCTGCTGGATTTAGTGTTGCCGGAGCGCTGGCGTCAGCGGGAGCATGGATGCTTGCGCATCTGCCGATTTTGCTTCTTGTAATGGTACTGGCAGCGGCTATGATTGCAGCCCAGCAGTTCGGCATCGGGATGCAGGAGGTTGGCGGATGGGTCGGCCAGGTTTTCGGAATGATTTATGCAGTGGGATACAATGTCTTCGCTACTCTCTGGAATGTGATTGCAGCTTTTGCAGAATTTTTCGCCAATGTCTGGAACGATCCTCTGGGCGCTACCATCCGCTTATTTGCCGATGTGTTCGATTCTATCCTGGGGATGGTGGAAACGGTAGCCGGAGCGATTGACGCGCTTTTGGGAAGTGATTTATCAGGAGCAGTGGCCGGTTTTCGCGACAAAGTGTCAGGCTGGGTAGATGAAAACTTCGGAGAAAATGCCGTTCAGATTAAGCGCATGTCAACGCTTGATGTATACGGAACCTCAAAACAATGGGGGCAGTATGGCTCTAATCTCGGCTCGAAGCTGGATAATCTCAGTCTGAATCTGGAGGATTTGACAGGAGGTCTGGGGGGACTGGGAAGTGGAAGCTTTTCTGTTCCGTCTGGGGACTCAATGGATATTGGAAAGGTTGGAAGTGTTGGAAACGTAAAAAATGTGGAAGGCAGCGTCAATCTTGCGGACGAGGATTTGAAACTTTACCGGGATATGGCTGAGCGGCGGTATATGAATCAGGTTGAGCTGAAAACCCTGGCTCCTAATATTTCTGTTACGCTTCCGTCTGGTTCCAGCAAAAATCTGACTGCCGAGGATGTGGCGGACCGGATTCGGCGGATGCTGATTGAGCAGATGGCCAGCAGTACGGCAGTCTCGCATAGATAGGAGGGGGCAATGGGAAGAATTGAAAACGGCTGCTCGATTTATTTGAAATTTGGCAGCAGGAAAGTGAAGATTCCGGTCAATCCGGAAGAACTGGAGATTCAGTATCCAACCGATCATAAAACATATACTGTGCTGGGGCAGGGAGAAATCGTAGTTCCCAGGAAGCCGTCGTTAAGGACTGTTTCCTGGGAATCTTTTTTCCCGGCAGGCGACGAGCCATATGTGAACAGCAAAGCTAAGGAACCGGAAGATTATGAACAGTATTTTTCAGAGGCTTTGAAGAAAAAGACGAAATGCCGGTTGATTATTTCCCGTTCCGGTCTCTATGACACGAATATGCGCTGCATTGTATCGGAGTTTAAAACGATAGATAAAGGCGGCGAGCCGGGGGATATGTATTATTCCATCGAATTGACGGAGTATCGGGATTATTCTCCGGAGACACTGGTGATTGCCTCCACTGGGCAGGGAAACACAGAAGCAGCAGCCTCTTCTGAGTCGGAACGTCCTGTGGAAACGCCCAGCCTGCGGGTAGGAGCTTCTGTGACAGCCAATGGGAAGTACTGGTATGACAGCTATGGAAGCAAGCCTTTTGGAACTGCGAATAATCTGAGCACGACGGTTACAAGGATTGTTCCTGGAAATCCCTATCCGATTCACATTGGTTCCTATGGATGGCTTCAGGAGAGCCAGATTCAGATTACGGGGTGACAAAAATGGATATGTCTTTGAGAATTCAATCGGATGCCGGAATAACAGAATATGCAGATTTAACGACAGAGGCAGAGCTGGTGACACAGCGGCTGGACAGTCCGGCTAAATTTACGTTTACCTGTATCCAGCAGGGAGTATGCGGTATAGAGGCAGGAAATCATGTGTCCTTTGCTGTGGGCGGTGTGCCTTTATTTAAAGGTTATGTTTTTACTATTGAGCAGAATCAGGATGGGGAAATTACCTGCACTGCTTATGATCAGCTCCGATACCTGAAGGCTAATGCAAGCTATGTATTTGAGGCTATGACTTTGGGGCAGATGATCCAGCAGATAGCCGCTGATTTTAACTTAACCTGCGGCACCCTGGAGGATACCGGCTATGCGTTTCCCTGTCTGATTAAGGAAAACGAGAGCTGCCTGGATATTATTTTTGACGCCCTGGCAGAAACGATTTACCGGACAGGGAGGATTTTTAACTTTTACGATGACAATGGCGCTTTGACGCTGCGGGAAGCTAAAAACATGTATGTCAATACGCTCATCGGAGACAGCAGTCTGATGACGGAGTATACCTATAAAAAAGATATCGACTCAGACACCTATAACCGGGTGAAACTGGTCAAAGCCAACAGTGAAACCGGAAAGGCTGACGTGTACCTGCACGAGGATACGGAAACCATTAAGAAGTGGGGGCTTTTGCAGTATTACGATGAAGTAGATGAAAATATGAATGAAGCACAGATTGATCAGATGTGCCAGACTTATCTGGCCTACTATAACCGAGTGCTGCAGACAGTGAGCTTTGAGGCGGTAGGGGTAAAGGAAATCCGCGCCGGTACGATTGTACCAGTACGGATAGGCGCAGTCAATGATCTTCAGATTTCGCGGCTTCTTCTGACTGAAAAAGTGACGCACAAGTTTGAAGCGGATACCCATACAATGAACATTGAGGTGAAAGATTTTGGACAGTTGGGAGGGATGAATCTTGTCTGAGGTAGAGTTATTAGGTGCATTTCAGCTGGCGATTCAGCAAAGTATCAAGGCGATGAAGCTGGCAGACATGGCAACAGGAACCGTCTTGTCAGGGGCACCGTTATCGGTACAGCTGGACGTGTCTGTGCCTCCCATTCCGGAACAGGCCCTTCTGCTGACGGATGCAGTAAAACCGAAAAGTGTGACGGCGCCAGTGCAGGGAGGAGAAGGCGGAACAGTAACAATGATAATTCAGGAAGCGTTAAAAGCAGGAGATAAGGTACTGATGCTCCGGGTTATGAAAGGGCAGAAGTATGTGATCCTATCGAGATTGTGAGGGACATATGGCAACATTACCGGAACATGTGGGTCTGTCGTCGGAACTGGCCTATACGGAACTTCCAACCAATACGTTTCTGATTGACTGGACGTCGAAACAGATTGCAGGAATGGATGCAGGGCTTCCGGCGATGCGGCAGGCGGTGGAGATTATTCTTGCCAATGAAAGATATCGCTGGCAGATTTATAACAGCAATTTTGGCTGTGAACTGGAGGATTTGCCTGGGGAAGAATCTGACTACATTGTGAGCGAGCTTCCCAGGCGGATTCGAGAAGCATTTTCCGCAGATAAGCGTATTCTGTCAGCAGACAATTTCGTATTTTCAGATCTGGGAGGCGGCAGGATGGCGGTTACCTTTGATGTGATCACTGTATTTGGGACGTTTTCAGAGGAGGTTAAGGTGTGATTGATTTTAGTGGATATACCAGAGAGCAGATCCAGAAGGAGATGCTTTCCCAGGTTCCAAAGACCATCGATACCAGGCAGGGAAGTCTGATTCAGACGGCCCTGGGGCCGGTTGCCTGGTATCTGGAAGGAATTTACATGCTGCTCGCGAAAATACAGCAGAATGCCTACGCTGAGACTGCGGTGGGACAGGCTCTGGACTATATCTGCGAGGAGCGGGGAGTTTTTCGAAAACAGGCGGTTGCAGCCGTCCGCCAGGGAACTTTTGACAGGACGATTCCGGAAGGAAGTGCGTTTAAGACCATAAACGGCGCCAATTCAGTCATTTTTATCAGCGGACAGCAGATAGCTGTAGTGAGCAGGAAGGAAAAGACACAGTATGTCTATCAGCTGACCTGTACAACGCCAGGGATCATTGGAAACAGCTATACAGGAGCGATTTTACCAATTACAGCGATTCCTGGACTGACTTCTGCTTCCATCGGAGAAATTGTAATATCCGGAGCGGAGGAGGAAGAGGACGACTCTCTGCGTGCCCGTTTTATGGAAACCTTTGAAGCGGCGTCCTTTGGAGGAAATATTGCTTCCTACCGAAATCATATTCTGGCCATTGAGGGGGTGGGAGCCGTCCAGGTTTACCCTGTCTGGAAAGGCGGCGGCACAGTTTTATGCAGCATTTTAAACAGTGATTTAAAGCCAGCGGAGACAGAACTTATCAAGCGAGTTCAAGAACTGGTCTGCCCGCCGGAGGAGGGCGGCTTGGGGCCGTCAGAAAATGGCTATGGGATTGCTCCTATCGGTGCTCAGGTAACAATTGGAACGGCAAAGGAGCTGATTCTTAATCTTTCCTGTGAAATTCAGTTTTCGGCGGGAGCAGAAGCTTCTACATACCAGTCCCAGGTGGAGGAAAAGATTCAGGAATACATACAAAGCGTGTGTGAGGAATGGGGGGCGCCGCTAAAAACCAGAAAGGTAGAGTATCCGGTAGCAATTTACATTGCCCGTATTATTGCGGCAATCCTTGCCATTCCCGAGGCGGTCAATGTATCCAATGTGATGCTCAACGGCTCTAGAAAGGATTTGATTTTGACGGAAACGGCAGAACTGCAGCAGATTCCGAAGCTGGGGGAGGTGGTGATCAATGGCAGTTGATTTGATGGAAATTTTGCCTGAATATTTCAGACCGATCTTGGAATTCCAGGAGATTATGGAAGCGGAAGGAGAAGCGGCAGAGGAAGTGGAGAGAACCGCGGACAGGCTTTCCGATAACTGCTTTATTCAGACCTGCGATGAGGCGACACTGGCTTATTACGAGCGTTTACTGCAGATTTCCAACATAGGAGCGACCTTGGAGGAACGGCGCAGGATTCTCCTTCTGCAGTGGAATATGGAATCCCTTTATACACTTCCGAAGCTGAAAGAATTTCTGGCATCAGCAGTAGGAGAGGACAATTATGAAATTAAGTGTTTTTACAATGAATATCTGGTAAAAATATGGATTTCCAGTCAAACTGCAGTAATGCTTAGAAATTTGTACAATTCGATTTTTCGGATGACGCCGGCGCATATTATCCTGGAAGTGTATGGCCGATATCTGGGAAAATATGAAGTGCCTATCAAATATGAGAACAAGATCCGGTTTTTCTCTGAGTTTTATCCCAGGTTTAATCTGGCTGTTTTAAAACTGGATGGAACCTGGAAGCTGGACGGCGGCCGAAAATTAAACGGATACGACAGTAACGAGACGCTGGATTTTTATCCGGTGGCTATGAGCGTAAGCGTGCCAGTTGCAGTTCCAGTTCAGACAGAGCTGTCCTGCAGATATCAAATGACAGCAATGGAGAATGTGAAAGCAGAAGCTGCGCTGAACATATGCACGGAAGCGGCAGAGAATGTGAGAATGGAACAGAGGCTGACCTGTCAGTCAGGGGCAGAGGTTTCTGTACTGCAGGCAGAAGCTTTTATGTATAAAAAGAACATGCTGAACGGCTCCTGGAAGCTGAATGGCAGCCGGAAGCTGGACGGCGGTCGGTATAATTTGTAAACGGTTAAGGCCGGGAAAGGATAAAAATATGGCAAGCAATAAAGGTGTAATTACAGTAACAGGCAGGAAAAAGCTTTGTATGGCACACGCAGGAGACGGCAGTCTCCCTAAAATCGCCAAGATGGTGTGGGGAGATGGCGGCGTGGATGATCAGGGGGTTCCTAAGGAGACTACCGGCACGGAGGTAGGACTTTATAATAAACTCCTGGAAAAAGAGATAGAGGGTTACAGTTATGTGAATGAAGAGAAGACCACCTGCAGGTATAAAGCCACTTTGGAAAAAGGGGAATTGACAGGAAAAGAAATTTCAGAGATGGGACTTCTGGACGCTGACGGTGATCTGATTGCCTATCGTACCTTTACAAGGAAAGGGAAGGATGAGGATATCCCCCAGGAGTACGATATGGATGAGATTTTTTAATGGAGGTACAGCATGGGAAATTTTGAAATTCAGGATCCGCCAATATTTCAGACGGAGATTACAAAATGGAGCCGGGAAACGGATGCGGATGGCGATGAAATGGGCCGGGATATGGAAAAGGTATTTAATAATACCATATATAACAAAGCTATGATAGAGCGGGAAAGGCACGTGACGGAAGTGCTGCTTACGGCGGTTGACTGGCAGGAGGAAAATGGTCTGTACATACAGACGATATCCGTACCAGGAACTGAGGAAGATATGGATCCGGTACTGTACAGTGCTTTGGCCGATGAAGCGGATGCGGAAGCCAGGAAAGCTTATAAAAAAGCTTTTGGAATTATTTCATCTGGCAGCGGAATCGTTCGGGCCGGGACGGCCACATTTAAAGTTGATAAAAAACCAGCTACAGACTGTATGGTGGGCTTGAGAGGAGTGTAAGCTATGGGAAAGATTTGGATGCCAGGCGGAGGAGGCGGTGGAGCTTCCAGTGATGATTGTACGCTGATGAGAGCTGCTATGCCGAAAGGTTTGACGGCAGTGACGGCAGACTCCGATGATGAGGCTTTGGAGGGAACTCTGGATACAGAGACAACATTGTCAGATTCGCAGGCCCTGAGCGGCCAGACATACCTGAAGTTTAACCCTCAGACGAAGCTCTTTGAGAAGCGGACTGGAGGCATGGCCAATAAGGGAGCCTGGACCGGCAGTGTAGCCATGAATGGTTCCATTACGATCCCAGCAGGCTTTCATAACGGCTCCGGTAATGTGAAGGGGCCGGTCATTACAAACCGAGGAAACTACGGCGGCACAGGAAACAGCCGTGGAAATGATACATCCGGCAAACGGATGTGGGTGAAAGTACCGGGCGGATATTACAACGAAAATGCGCAGGTGTTCCTAAACTGGAGCGACATCTGTTCGATGGCAGGGCTAACGGCGGACAAGCTTAAAAAGGATGTGTCGATAATGGGTATTACAGGAACCTATGTAGGAGAAATTCCTGAGACCTATTATATTTGGACTGGAAGTTCTTGGAGCATTAAAGGTCCCAGTATGACGCTTACCTGGGCTGATACTTCCGGCGGAAAAATACCATATAGCGCATATGCTTCTGATAACCGTGGCCCTTCAATTGATCGATACTACAATTATCGTGGTAATAATTATACAGCAGGAGGATGTGCGAAAATCAACACAGCTTTTAATCTAACTCCTTACAAATATCTAAAATTTGAAATGACAAGCATAGGAACCTATTCGATTCCCGTATTTGTCGGTGTATCTCAAAACAGTAATTTACAGGGAAATAATTATGCAGCTAAATTTTCCGGAACAGTTCCCAGTGGAGTTCATAGTATTGATATTTCCGGACTGAAAGGAAACTATTATATTTATCTTGGATTTAGTTCCTACACTGCCAATTACAAAGAGTTCGAACATGAATTTGGTCCAGACAGATTATATTTAACTACAGCTTAAGAGTTTTTCGAAATGATGTTATTTATGACTAATTCGATGAAAGCTTAACTTGGCGCATATAAACACTGACACTGTAAGTTGTGGTACTGCCTGCATTGAATTTTATCCCAGCATATAAAAAATATTTTCCTTTGAGAGAGGAAATATCTAGTTTAAATGTCGTTATACTACTTGCAAAACTAGCTGAAAAAGATTTTGCAAAATTGAATGAGGTTAAAGAGGGATTTGTACTAAGCCCCACATAAATAGTAAAATTATGATATTTTTCTGTATTTCCGAATTCGATGTTTCCACTTAAATAATTATAATCGTCTAATAATAAAGCGGGATCATTTCTACCAATACAAAAATGGGCATTAGATGGATAGCAAGAAACCCAATCACCTGAAGAATAGGAGCCGTTTGTCCCAGCTGTTTTAGCCAAATTGAGTTTTAAATCTGCCAACTGTATATAAGGTTCTACAGTTCCTATAATACCCATTATCGCAAGTTGGGATGAATGAAGAAAAAACGAATGGAATAGATAGTAGAT
>OOAU01000428.1_pt1 | contig 29397 bp, 26 predicted proteins | sample 1670931 | NCBI WGS metagenome assembly OOAU01 (sample SAMN06348105, study PRJEB24527) | human gut metagenome | biome: human gut; feature: ankylosing spondylitis patient; material: feces | host: Homo sapiens | place: China | collected 2015-10 | reverse complement strand
CCTGGAGGAACCACATCAGGATGGCGGAGAGGAGGATGACCGTGCCGGCCCGCTTGATGAAGGACCAGCCCCGCTCCCAGGTGGCCCGGAGCACGTTGCCCGCGGTGGGGGCATGGTAGGCGGGCAGCTCCATGACGAAGGGGGCTGGCTCGCCCGCGAAGGGTCTCGTCTTTTTCAGCATGACACCGGAGAGGATGACCGCAGCCACACCGATGAAATAGGCAGAGGTGGCCACCCAGGCGGATCCCCCGAACAGGGCGCCCGCAAACAGGCCGATGATGGGCATTTTAGCGCCGCAGGGGATAAAGCCGGTGGTCATAATGGTCATTTTCCGGTCCCGCTCCTGCTCAATGGTCCGGGAAGCCATGATGCCGGGCACACCGCAGCCGGTGGCCACCAGCATGGGAATAAAGGACTTGCCGGACAGGCCGAAACGGCGGAAGATCCGGTCCATAATGAAGGCGATGCGGGCCATATAGCCGCAGTCCTCCAGCACCGACAGCAGCAGGAAGAGTACCAGCATCTGAGGCACAAAGCCCAGCACAGCGCCCACGCCGGCCACGATGCCGTCCTGGATCAGGCCGTAGAGCACAGAGCCCTCCACCACGTTCAGCGCCCCCAGCGCGGCGTCGAACCAGCCGGGAACGATCTCGCCGAAGAGCACATCGTTGGCCCAGTCGGTTCCAAAGGTCCCGATCCCAATGCCCCAGGGCTCGCCGCTGCCGTCAAACAGGGCGGCGGGAGAGGTCCCCATGGCGATGGCATAGACCAGCCCCATCACCACCACAAAGATGGGCAGGGCCAGGACCCGGTTGGTCACGACCTGGTCGATCCGGTCCGAGCGGGTCATTCCGCGGCGGCTCTTCTGATAGGCCCCTTTCAGCATGGAGGTGATGTACTCATAGCGCTCGTTGGTGATGATGGATTCGCTGTCATCGTCCAACTCCTGCTCACAAGCGGCCACGATCTCCTCCAGCGGTCCAGTCAGACCTTCGCCCGCCAATTGGTCCAGCACCTTTTTATCCCGTTCAAACAGCTTCACCTCGTACCAGCGCAGCTGCTCCCGGGGGACCGTTCCGGCGATCAGACCGCCGATCCGCTCCAGCGCCTCCTCCACCCGGCTGTTGAACCGGTGGCGGCAGCCCTGCCAGTTCCTGGCCCCAGCCAGTTCCACCGCCTTGGCGTACAGCTCCTTCAGCCCGGTCCCCTTCAGGGCGGACACCTCTACCACAGGACAGCCCAGTTTCTCCGACAGCTTCACTGTATTGATCTGATCTCCATTTTTTTGCACCAGATCCATCATGTTCAGGGCTACCACTACCGGAATCCCCATTTCCAGGACCTGTGTGGTCAGGTACAGATTGCGCTCCAGGTTGGTGGCGTCCACCAGATTGAGGATGGCGTCGGGGCGCTCGTGGATCAGATAGTCCCGGCTGACCACCTCCTCCAGGGTATAGGGGGACAGGGAATAGATCCCGGGCAGGTCGGTGACCACCACATCAGAATATCCCTTCAGCTTTCCTTCCTTCTTCTCTACCGTCACGCCGGGCCAGTTGCCTACATACTGGTTCGCGCCCGTCATGGCGTTAAACATGGTGGTCTTACCGCAGTTGGGGTTGCCCACCAGGGCCATTTTGATCGACATGGCTCCTTCTCCTCCTTGGCTATTTATTAGCGCACGCTAACTATACTGCAAACGCCTGTGTGTTCCATCACCCTCCGCTCCCCCGGTCTGCCCGGATCCGGAGCGGACGGGTCACTCCACCAGGACCATATCCGCGTCTCCCTTGCGCAGAGAGAGCTCATAGCCCCGCACCGTGACCTCCACTGGGTCTCCCAGAGGGGCCACCTTGCGCACATATACCGGGGTCCCCTTGGTGATCCCCATATCCATGATCCGGCGCTTCACTGGTCCCTCTCCCTGAAGTCTCCACACAGTGACTGTCTCTCCGCACTTGACCTGCTTGAGTGTTCTGCTCATTTCTGATACTCTCCCTTCCTGTTTCTCTCCGGGGCGGTCAAACCATGATGCGGTTGGCCATTCCTCTGCTGATCGCCACCCGGCTCTCTTTGATGTTGACGATGAGGTCCCCGTTCAGCTCTGAGATCACGCGCACGCTCCCGCCCACGACAAACCCCAGGCTCTCCAAAAAACGGCGTGTCTCATCCTTTCCCTTGATGGCTTTAATGCTGACCTCGCTGCCAGCCGGTGACAGAGATAACGGCATAATAACGACCTTCCCCTTTCTACTTTCCAGCGGACCCCCCGCGTCTCCAGCAGTTTGTTTCTGCTAACTCTCTTGAACGCCCCAAAGTTTACCACAGCTAACCAAGGTTGTCAATAGCTAACTCACATTTTCTTTTTCACAGGGAATTGACTTTTTTCTCCCCCTTGTGTATCATAGTACACGTTCACAAAGGCGTGTTTTGTCCCCTTTCTGCTTCGGGGACGGCTCGGGAAGCATGGTATCCCAACGCCCAAACGACGCCTGCGATGGTCCGGCCGCCACACGAGCCTTCGGTACCGCCGTGTGCCGTCCCTCGCTGCGGACATTCTTTGGTAAAAACAGGCTGGCCCTGTTTTTATAAACGCGGATCAAGCGCAAGGCTCCGCCTCGGGTATTCCCTCCCCGAGTAAAAATAGAGGGAAAATTGAATACGCGCCTGTGATGGAATTGGTAGACATGCGAGATTTAGGTTCTCGTGCAGCGATGCGTGTGGGTTCGAGTCCCTTCAGGCGTACCAAAAAGAAAGACATGACCGTAGGTCATGTCTTTCTTTTTGGGTTTCGCTCCCGCTGGTCGCTTCACCCTTCGGTATTTCAATGCTCGGGGCAAGTGAATTGCCCCTCCGCCAAGGTTTTCGCCTCAGGCGAAAACACTTGTACGGCGCATCAGCGCCGCCGGCCAGATGGCCGGTTGGGAGGCATGAATGGACTGTCTTTCTTTTTGGGTTTCGCTCCCGCTGGTCGCTTCACCCTTCGGTATTCCAATGCTCGGGGGCAGATGGATCAGCCCCACAGGCCGGACAGCATGGGAATGATCTGCTTCTTCCGGGACATGATCTTGGGCAGGAAGGCGCAGTTCTCCTCCTCGCTGTGGATGTCAAAGGCCTGGCGGATGGTGTTCTCATCCCCCACATAGAGCAGCTGCGTGCCGTCCAGCAGCACGTCGGTGATCATCAGCAGCACCGTGTCCATCTTCTGCTTCTGCCGGATGGCCTGCATGGCCTGCAAAAACTCGTCCCTGCGCTTGAGCAGGCGGTCGGAGTCCATGCAGGTGATCTGGCTGACCGCCAGATTGTGTCCCGCGATATGAAACTCCTTATAATCTGTGTTCAGCATGGCCTCCACCGTCTTGTCGTCCCCACAGGTAGCGGAGAAGATAGCCTTCCCCAGCTCATCCAGAGAGACGTTGGCGATGCGGGCCATGCGGTTAGCCAGATCGATGTCCCGCTGGGTGCAGGTGGGAGACTTGAACATCACGGTGTCCGAGACGATGGCCGCCGCCATCAGACCCGCCATCTTGGTGGAGGGCATCAGTCCCTTCTCCTGATACATCCCGGCCACGATAGTGGAGGTGCTGCCCACCGGCTCGTTGCGGACATAGATGGGATTTTTTGTCTCGATGTCGGCTAAACGGTGGTGATCCACGATCTCCAGGATCTCTGCCTGCTCCAGGCCCGCCACAGACTGGGCCCGCTCATTGTGGTCCATCAGCACCACCCGCTTGCGCCGGGGGCGCAGCAGGTGGAAGCGGGACAGCATCCCCACCACCCGCTCATTCTCGTCCAGAATGGGGTAAGCGCGGAAGCGGCTCTCCAGCACCCGGTTCTGCACATCGTCAATATAGTCGCTCAGGTGGAAATAGACCAGATCATGATTTTTGCAGACGTGGCTGACCGGCATGGCGTGGCAGATCAGCCGCACCACCTGATAGGCGTCAAATGGGGTGGAGATCACACAGGTGTCCGTCTCCTGCTCCAGCAGCTCCTGATCCACCTCCGCCTGGCAGACAATGACGCAGCTGACATTCATCCCGATGGCCCGGCGGACCATATCCGGCTGCTTGCCGCAGATGACAATGCTGTCCGGATGGGAAAACATCAGGTTCTCCCGGTCCGTGGGCAGGGCGATGGACACTGCACCGGAGATGGTGTCCTTGACCTCGCCGCAGCGGTTGAGCACATGGCCCTCCAGCACGGACAGCAGATTGTACACCGGAATGTCCTGGATCACAGGGTTCCGGACTGAGGCCACATCGTTGTTTGCCACGTCGCCCGCGGAGATCATCCCGTACAGGGTCCCGTCCTCATTGGCGATGGGGAGGACAGAGAGTTTGTCCGTCTGCATCATCTGCCAGGCGCGGCTGACGGTGACGCCCGGGGAGAGGATCGGGGGCGTATCATAGTCCAGATCCTGGACCTGGGTACGCAGGTTGGAGATCAGCATGGGGGGCTGCGCGCCGAAGCGGTCCAGGACCGCCTGGGTCTCGTCGCTGATCTGTCCCAGGCGGGCCGCCTGGTACTGCCGGTCGCCCAGGGCGTTTTTCAGCGCGGCGTAGGCCATGGCCGACACGATGGAGTCCGTGTCCGGGTTCCTGTGTCCGGTAATATAGATCGTATCCACTCGGATACCTCCTCTTTTGCAGCATAGTCTGGAAATGGAGCCTGTTCTGAGCGACAGCGCTCCGGTCATAGGTGGAATCATGCTTATTTTAGCGTGAACCGCCGCCGATTGCAATAAAATTTTCCACTGGATCAGCAACCAGCCTTTTCGTCCCCGGAAATCCCTGTCCGCCGCTTTTCCCACTTTCTTTTTCGTCAAAACTATGGTAAACTAGTGGCTGTTACCAAAGCAGCATGAGAGGAATGGGACTGTGAGCAATATCACATTGATTGGGATGCCTGGCTCCGGAAAGAGCACCGTGGGCGTCCTGCTGGCCAAGACGCTGGGCCGCGGCTTTCTTGATACCGACCTGGTCATCCAGCAGCAGGAGAACGCCCTGCTCCAGGACATCCTGGACCGCCGGGGCGTGACCTATTTTCTGGACGCGGAGGAGCGGGCGGTGCGCTCAGTCCGCTGTGACCACTGTGTCATTGCCCCTGGGGGCAGTGTAGTCTGCCGTGAGGGAGCGATCAATCATTTGAAGTCTATGGGGCCCGTGATCTATCTCCGGGTGCCCCTGGAGGAGCTGAAGTCCCGCATCCACAATCTGGACTCCCGGGGGATCGCCCTGGAGCCTGGTCAGACGCTGGAGGACATCCTCACCCTCCGCGCCCCCCTGTACGAGCAGTACGCCGACGGAGTGGTGGACGCCCTGCCGGGACAGGAGCTGGCTCAGACTGTCTCTCATGTGCTGGCCCTTCTGGAGAAGGGCCTCCCCTGACCCCAGCCCGCGGGGCTCCGGCTCCAGGCCGGAAAACGCGGGCCGCCCTGGGATCCCCCACGGGCCGGAACAAAAAGAAGGAAGAACAACATGACATTTCAATCCCTGGGGCTGTGCGCCCCCATTTTAGCTGCTCTAAAGGAGCAGGGCTATGAGGCCCCCTCCCCCATTCAGGAGCAGGCCATCCCTCCTGCCCTGGCGGGACGGGACGTACTGGGCTGCGCCCAGACAGGCACTGGAAAGACCTGTGCCTTTGCCTCCCCCATCCTCCAGCGGCTGAGCGCGGCCCGGACGCCGGACCACCGGCTCCGCGCCCTGATCCTCACACCCACCCGGGAGCTGGCCATCCAGATCGGCGAGAGTTTCGCCGCCTACGGAGCACACCTATCCCTGCGCCACACCGTCATTTTCGGCGGAGTGGGGCAGAACCCTCAGGTGGAAGCCCTGGGCCGCGGTGTGGATATTCTGGTGGCCACGCCAGGACGTCTGATGGACCTGTATCAGCAGGGCTTCGTCCGGCTGGAGGATCTGGAGATCTTCGTTCTGGATGAGGCCGACCGGATGCTGGACATGGGCTTTATCCACGACGTGAAAAAGATCCTGAAGTGGCTGCCCGCCAAAAAGCAGACTATGCTCTTCTCTGCCACCATGCCCCCAGAGATCGCCGCTCTGGTCAACTCCCTGCTGCACGACCCGGCCCGGGTGGCGGTGGATCCGGTGTCCTCCCCGGTGGAGGCCATCCAACAGTCCGTCTATTTTGTGGATAAGGGCAATAAGACCAAACTGCTGGCCCTTCTGATTGGACAGCTGGATGTGAAAAATGCCCTGGTATTTACCCGCACCAAGCACGGAGCCAACAAAGTAGCCCGGGATCTGAGCAAAGAGGGGATCACCGCTGCCGCCATCCACGGCAACAAGAGCCAAACCGCCCGCCAGCAGGCCCTGTCCGATTTCAAGGCCGGACGGATCCGCTGCCTGGTTGCCACCGACATCGCCGCCCGCGGCCTGGACATTGAGGAGCTCTCCCACGTATTCAATTACAACCTCCCCGAGGTACCTGAGACATATGTCCACCGCATTGGCCGCACCGGCCGCGCAGGCCGGGAGGGCGTAGCCGTCTCCTTCTGTGACTTCGGGGAGAAGCCCCTGCTGAAGGACATTGAAAAACTGATCGGCCGGACCGTCCTAGTTGTGGAGGACCACCCCTTCCCCATGGTGGTGCTGGAGGCCCCTAAGCGGGACTCCCGCGGCCGCATCGTCAACGAGGAGGACGCGGAGGCCCGGGCCGCCGCCAAGGAGCAGCGCCGCCAGCGGGACGCAGCCAACAAGGCCGCCGCGGAGGAGCGCAAGCGCCAGGCGGCCCAGGCCCTGCTGGAGGCGCAAGCCGCGCCGGACAGGGCCGAGGAGAAGCCAGCCCGAAAACGCCGCCGCCGCAGAGGGAAGAGCGCTTCACAGGAGGTACAGGCGGTCCAGCCGCCTCAGGTTCCCACTCAGGAACCTGGCCACCGTGGCAAGCTAACTCGTCCCGGTGCCCGGATGGAGACCGGCTCTGCCATGCCCCGCACAGAATTTGACCGCCCTGACCCCCTGTCCGGGGACCATATTATGGACGCCACCGCCCGTCTGTTGGCCCCCCGCAAGCCCGTTTCGGCCCAGGAGAGCCACCGGGAGGGCAGCCGCCGCTCCGCCCCCCGGAGCCGTAAGCACAGCAGCCGGGATGCCGGCTCCCGTCAGACACCCGTCAAGGCCGAAGACCCTCGGAAAACCAGAAGCGGCCACAGCGCCCATCCGGACCGAAAGGCCGCACCCGCACCTGGAGGCTCCCACCGCCCGGACCGCCGCCGCACTCACGCAGGGCCCCGGGGGCCCATCGAGCCCATGAAGTCCAGCCGGACCAAAGACTCCACCGAGCAGCACAGCCTGATGAAGCCCTACTATTTAGACAACTAACTGCAATTATATAATTTTATAAAACGGAGGGTATAAAAATGGACTATCAAGCTATGTACCAGCAGAAGCTGACCACCGCCCAGGAGGCTGTCAAGGTGGTCAAATCCGGCGACTGGGTGGACTACACCTGGTGCACCAACCACCCCGTGGCCCTGGACAAGGCCCTGGCCGAGCGCAAGGACGAGCTCACTGACGTGAAGATCCGCGGCGGCGTCACCATGTGGATGCCCGAGATCGCCAAGGCCGAGGACGCCGGTGACCACTTCACCTGGCACTCCTGGCACTGCAGCGGCATCGACCGCAAGATCATCACCAAGGGCATGGGCTATTTCTCCCCCATGCGCTACTCTGAACTGCCCCGTTTCTATCGGGAGAACCTCTCTCCTGTGGATGTGGTGATGCTCCAGACCACTCCCATGGACGCTCACGGCAACTTCAACTTCGGCCTGGCCGCCTCCCACATCGCCGATATTATGTCCCGCGCCAAGTGCATCATCGTGGAGGTCAACGAGAATATGCCCTGGGTGTACGGCCTGACCGGCACCGAGATCAATATTCAGGACGTGACCTATGTGGTGGAGGGGGACAACCCCCCCGTGGCCCAGCTGGGCGCCGGCGGCGAGCCCACCGACGTGGACCGCGCCGTGGCCAACCTGGTGGTGCCTGAGATCCCCAACGGCGCCTGCCTGCAGCTGGGCATCGGCGGGATGCCCAACACCATCGGCGCCATGATCGCCCAGTCTGATCTGAAGGACCTGTCCGTCCACACCGAGATGTACGTAGACGGCTTCGTGGACATGGCCGCCGCCGGCAAGATCACCGGCCGGAACAAGGCCCTGGACAAGGGCCGCCAGGTGTTCGCCTTTGCCGCCGGCACCAAGAAGCTGTACGACTATGTGGACCGCAACCCCGATGTGATGGGCGCTCCGGTGGACTACACCAATGACGTCCGGGTCATCGCTCAGATCGACAACTTCATCTCCATCAACAACGCCATTGACATGGATCTGTTCGGCCAGATCAACGCCGAGTCCGCCGGCATCAAGCACATCTCCGGCACCGGCGGCCAGCTGGACTTCGCCATGGGCGCTTACCTGTCCAAGGGCGGCAAGAGTTTCATCTGTATGTCCTCCACCGTCACTGGCAAGGACGGCACTGTCAAGAGCCGCATCGTCCCCACCCTGACCCAGGGCTCCATCTGCACCGATCCCCGCTCCTGCGGCCACTATGTGGTCACGGAGTACGGCATGGTCAACCTGAAGGGCCTGTCCACCTGGGAGCGAGCTGAGGCCCTCATCGGCATCGCCCACCCCGACTTCCGGGAGCAGCTGATCCAGGACGCAGAGAAAATGCATATCTGGAGACGCTCCAACAAGTAATTTCCAATCCCAGCCATACGATCCGTATTAAAAAGCTGGCAGATGCGCAAGCATCTGCCAGCTTTTTTACAGCTCTAACAGCTCCCACTGGAAATTCTCCAGCTTCAGCCTGCTGCCCACCGTGGTCCCCTCCGGCAGCAGAAACATGGTAATGGAGTGCTCCTGGCCCTCGTCGGTCACCAGCTCCGCATAGTCCCCATTGATCCTCCGGACGGTGTAAAAAATCGGTCCCATTCCTCTCACCCCCTCCGATCTGAGCCTGGCGCCCCGCCGTTCTGTCCGCATCGCCCACCGCGATCCATGCGCCGCTGTCATTAAAAGTCCGGTTTAATGGACTTTTATTCCGCTATACTGGACCCAACATCAAGGAAGGGAGCGTCAGCTCATGGAATACAGCATGGTATGGGTACGGGGACACATTGAGGTATATGACGGGGCCGGGCGCTTCTGTTTTTCGGCCGACAACGAGCGGGAGGCCTGGGAGGAGCTGGAGGGCGCGGCCTGACGTCCTCCCCAGTCCCGCTTCTGACGCAGTTTCGCTGGAGCGGCCTCTCCTTCACCGTTCTATCCCAGTCCGTGCGCACACCCCCCGGTCAAAGGGGTGCCGGACCTTCCTCATCTCCGTGAGATAGTCCGCCCGGTCCCGGAGCTCCGGGGCCGGGTCCCGGCCGGTGAGGACCACCTCGCAGGAGAGGGAATCCAGGCAGTCCAGCACATCCTCCAGCGGCAGCAGCCCGGTGTTCACCGCGGCGCACACCTCATCCAGCACCAGCAGGTCACAGGATGGGGCCGCCTTCCGGGCCAGGGCCAGCAGGCGGGTATTCCGGGTCCGCTCTGCCTCCCGCTCCGCCGGAGTGAGCTGGAAGGAGAACTTGACCCGCTCCGGCACCTCCAGCAGCCGCACCCCCGGCACCTGGGCCAGGGCCAGCCGCTCGCCGCTGTCCGCCCCCTTCAGGAACTGGGCGATCACCACCGCCCTGCCACGGCCCGCCATCCGCAGGGCCAGGCCCATGGCGGCGGTGGTCTTTCCCTTTCCTTCTCCACAATACAGGTGAACCATGTGGAAACCCTCCTCAGCGGGCCAAGCCCGCAACTTGAAAAAGGCCGCCCTGGGGCGGCCTTTTTCTCTCTTTTTTACACTGTCCGGCTCACAGTGCGGTCAGACACAGCTCCTCCCCGTTGGCGGAGGCGTGCAGCTGGGTCACGGGGTGCTCCCAGCTGTCGATGATCCGTGCGGCAATGGCGTCCTCCAGCTCCTTCTGGACCAACCGGCGCAGGTTTCGGGCGCCGTAGACCGCGGAGTAGGACTTTTTCACCAGATAGTCCAGCAGGCTGTCCTCCCAGGAGAGGGTGAGCCCCTTCTCCGCCAGGGAGTCCCGCAGCTCGCCCAGCATCAGGGCGGCGATGGCCCGGAAGTTCTCCTCCGTCAGCTGGTGGAAGTAGACCACCTCGTCCACCCGGTTGAGGAACTCCGGCCGCAGGAACTCCTGAAGGGCCTTCATGGCCCGCTCCTTCCCCTGCTCGTCGGCGGTGCGGTTGAAGCCCACAGAGCCCACCTTGCTGTTGCTGCCGGCGTTGGAGGTCATCACGATGACGGTATTTTCAAAGTTCACCTTCCGTCCATGGGCGTCGGTGATATGGCCGTCGTCCAGGATCTGGAGGAGGATATTGAGCACATCGGGGTGGGCCTTCTCGATCTCGTCAAAGAGGACCACGGAGTAGGGCTTGCGGCGGATCTTCTCGGTCAGCTGCCCCGCCTCGTCATAGCCCACATAGCCGGGAGGGGAACCGATGATCCGGGAGACGGCATACTTCTCCATAAACTCCGACATATCCAGCCGGATCAGGGACTCCGGCACATTGAACAGGTCCTGGGCCAGCTGTTTGACCAGTTCGGTCTTGCCCACGCCGGTGGAGCCCACAAAGATGAAGGACACCGGCTTGTGCTTGGGGCTGATGCCCACCCGGCCCCGGCGGATGGCGGCGGACACCGCCCGCACCGCCTCGTCCTGGCCGATGATGTGGGCCTTCAGCCGGTCCTCCAGCTGGGAGAGGCGCTGATACTCCTGCTCCCGGATCTGGCTGGCCGGGATGTTGGTCCACAGTTCGATCACATTGGCCAGATGCTCCGCCGTCAGGGCGGGAACACACTGGCCCTCCAGCTGCTGCTGTTCAGCGGCCAGGCGCAGCTCCTGACTGCGGATATTGGCCAGACGGGCGTACGCCTCCTCGGTGTCGGCGGCCATCATGACCTCCTTCTCCTTGACCAGGTCGGCCAGCTCCTTGTCGATCTCCGCCCGCCGGGCCAGGGTCCGGTTTTTCAGGTTCACGTTGGAGCAGGCCTCATCCAACAGGTCGATGGCCTTGTCCGGCAGATAGCGGTCGGTGATGTACCGCTCGCTCATGGTCACCGCCAGCCGGCACATCTCCGGGGAGACGGACACCTGGTGGTACGCCTCATAGTAGGGCGCGATCCCCTCCATAATCTTCACACTGTCCTCAATGGAGGGCTCCTCCACCACTACGGGCTGGAAGCGCCGCTCCAGGGCGGTGTCCTTTTCGATGTGCTTGCGGTACTCGTTGAGGGTGGTGGCGCCGATCACCTGAAGTTCTCCCCGGCTCAGGGCGGGCTTGAGGATATTGGCTGCGTTCATGGAGCCCTCGGCGTCGCCGGCGCCCACGATATTGTGCACCTCGTCGATGACCAGAATGATATTGCCCAGCTTGCGGATCTCCTCGATCAGGCCCTTCATCCGGCTCTCAAACTGGCCGCGGAACTGGGTGCCAGCCACCAGGGCAGTGAGATCCAGCAGATAGACCTCCTTGTCCTGGAGCTTATAGGGGACGTCACCCTTGGCGATCTTCATGGCAAGCCCCTCGGCGATGGCCGTCTTGCCCACACCGGGTTCGCCGATGAGGCAGGGGTTGTTCTTCTGCCGGCGGTTGAGGATCTGAATGACCCGCTCCAGCTCCCGGTCCCGGCCAATGAGCCGGTCCAGCTGTCCCGCCTGGGCCTTTTTGGTCAGGGAGATGCAGTAATTCTCCAAAAACTTCCGCTTGGGCGGGCGCTCCCCCTTCCCGTTGGCGGCGTTCTTCTCCCCCTTGGGCGGCTCCCCCGACGGGCCGCTGCCGCCGCCGAACAGCTGGCTCAGGAAGGGGAAGGTGGCGGTGCGTCCATCGTCCTGCTCATCGTCCCCGCCATCCGGCTGGGCCATCAGGCCCTCCATCCCCTCCGCGCCGCCAAAGGCGGACATCATCTCATTGGTAAGGTTATCCAGATCTTCATCTGAGATCCCCATCTTCTTCATCATGTCATCGATGGGCTTGATCCCCAGTTCCCGGGCACACTTGAGGCAGAGGCCCTCATTCTTGGTCTCGCCCCCCTCCAGCTTGCTGATAAAGATCACCGCTACATTCTTATGGCAGCGGCTGCACAGTGTTGGCTGCATACTATATTCCAACTCCTTTCAGGAGAACGCTTTTGATTCCCAGGCGCGGCTCCCGCCGGGAGCGCGCCTGTACGTTCCGAGAGTACACCATAATTATGAACTGGTGATGAATCTTTTAAAAAAACGCGCCCGGAAGGGCCAGCGGCCCGGCCCCGCAGAAGAAGCGGAGCAGGACAGACTGCTCCACCGCCTCCGGGGGGAACAGCCCCCGGAACAGCCAGCAGGCGATGAACAGCAGGACACAGCCCTTCCCCAGCCCCACCGCCGCGCCGCTCCAGTGGTTCAGGGTGGACAGGACCGGCAGGCGGAAGGCCAGGTCCAGCACCCGGCTGAGCAGGGTCCACCCCGCCAGCACCAGCGCAAAGCAGATCAGGAAGAGGGCCATCCGGGCCATCTCCCGGGCCAGATAGCCCGCCACCGCCTGGGCCGCGCTTGTGGTCACCTCCAAAAGCCCCTGGCTGACCGCGCTGTGCAGGGCCCCGGAGAAGCTCTGAAAGAACTTGCTCTCCTGGATCAGCTCCAGCACCTGCTCCAGAGAGAACTGATCCTCCGGATCCGGGGCCTGGGAGCCGCCCCCCGGCTGCTCCCCCTCTCCGGCAGACCACCCCTGCTCCTCCAGGCTCTTCTGCATGGCCTGCTCCAAGCGCTCCTCCACCACAGGGCGTATGGCGTCCGCCACCGGCCCAGCCAGGGCGTTGGACAGGACGCCGGCTCCGAAAAAGGCCACAAATACAGCCAAAAAGCCGCACAGCGTCAGAACAAAGCCCTTTCGATAGCCCTGGACCACCGCCAGGACCAGCACGATCCCCAGGATCGCGTCAAAGATCAACCAACTCATGGGACACTCCTTTACATCGTTCGGCCCCCAGGCCGTCAGGACGGAAGATACAGCCAGGCCCGCTGGGCATTGGCCAGCAGCGCCGCGCCGGAGTCGGACAGGGAGAGATGGCGCGCGTTCTGGGTATGCTCCAGACTGCTGTATGGCGTCAGGTCCGAGGTGTACACCTCCAGCCGTTCGCCGCTCAGCAGGGCCAGATACCGCCCCGCCGCGTCCAGATCCAGCACATTGACCGGCAGGGTCAGAGACGCGGTCTCCGTTCCATCCGGTCCCACCACCACCGCCTGGCCAGCGGAGCCCGCCCGGTAGCGGCTGAGCAGCAGCACGGCAAAACCGTCTCCGCCGAAGCTGCATCCCTTCAAATAGTTCCGGCCCAGGGAGTAGGAGCCGGTCACGGAGCCGTCCTCCGACACCGTGGTCACCCGGTCCTCTCCCAGCACCCAGAGCTGTCCATCCTCATAGTCCAGATCCATCACCACCATGTTGCCCAGCGGCACCGTGGCGGAGGGCTCCTTCTGATCGACAGGGTAGAAGCGGATCTGGCTCTGGAAGGAGCCGTTCTCCTGCCCCATGGTGACGATGGCCACGGTCCGGCAGTCGGGAGAGACCGCGGCGTCTACAATAAATGTGGACAGATTGATTTTTATGATCTCCTTGGTATAGGTCCCGTCATATACGGTGACCGACCCCTTGTGGCCGCCCCCCTGATAGGTGACCGCCAGCCAGCCCGCGTCGTTCAGCCGGGCGGACAAAAGCTCCCCTCCGCTCCCCAGGTCCAGGTGGAAGGCCTCCTCCACCCCCCGGAAAACAAACAGGTCCTCCCCTCCGGCGTCGTACACCACCCCCGCCTCCTTCGAGGCGGACAGCACAGGGTGCTCCAGATTCCGGACCTCCTCCGCATACAGCTCGCCGGAGAGTGAGTAGTACCGTGCCCCGGCAGCGGAGGCCATGAGCACGCCGTTTTTCAGGTAGGCGAAGGACGCCTGCTCCCCGCCGGCATGGGTGAATGGCTCCGCCTCCCCCGTCTCGCTGGTCTCCAGCTCCCGGTACTCAAACCACCGCCGCAGGGCGTCCAGATTGAAGCGGTCCCGATAGACCACCAGCGCCAGCGCCCCCAGCAGCAGGGCCGCCGTCACCGCCAGCGCGGTCAGCCGGACCAGGAGGCCCGGCCGCCGGGGCGTCGCCCCCTCTTCTTTTTCCTTCATGGTATCGCCCCTCATCCGCTGTGCCTGCACCAAAGGACCGCCCTCACAGCACGTCCTCCTCATACCACAGCTTGGTCATATACAGCCCACCTGGCGGAACTGTAGGCCCCGCCAGGGTCCGGTTCCCGGAGGCCAGGATCGCTGGGATGTCCTCCGGCGCCAGCTTCCCCTCTGCCGCGTACACGATGGTCCCCGCCATAGCCCGCACCATATTATAGAGGAAGCCGTTGGCACACACCCGGCACTCGATCAGGTCGCCAGTGCGGGATACATCGAAGTAGTACACCGTGCGCACCGTGGTCCGGGTCTCCGTCCCCACCGAGCGCACCGCCCGGAAGTCGTGAGTACCCACAAACTGGTCCGCCGCCCGCTGCATGGCCGCCTCATCCAGATGCTTGGGGTAGAACCAGGCCCGGTCCACAAAAAAGGGGTTGCCCAGGCGTGAGTTGTAGATGCGGTAGGTGTACTCCTTCCGCAGGCAGGAGCCAATGGCATTGAAGCTGTCAGGCACCTGGGTGGCCTTTACCACCACGATGTCCCGGGGCAGGCGGGTGTTCACCGCCAGCGGGATCCGGTCACAGGGGATGGAGGAGGTGGTGCGGAAGTTGGCAATGTAGGTCTCCGCGTGGACGCCGGCGTCAGTCCGCCCCGCCCCGGTGCACTTGACCGGGTGGCACACCACGGTGCTCAGGGCCTTCTCCAAAGTCTCGGCCACGGTGACCGCGTTTTTCTGCACCTGCCACCCGTGGTAGGCCGTTCCATTGTACATCAGCTTCAGCGCGATATTGCGTCCTTCCATGTCATCACCATTCCAAACCGTGCTCATTCCGGGGCCGGGCCGCGGAAAAAGAGACCGGGGCACCCCGCGCGCCCCGGTTGCTATCGGGATTATAACATAGTATAATCAGTTGGGCAAGCGCCCGCCGCCCCCCGCGGCGGCACATTTAATCGGATTTTAAGAAACAGTAAAGTACGGTTCAAGGCCGGTATGGTATCCTGAGCATGACCGGGACCGGAGGGTCCCGCCCATTCCGGTACGAAAGGAGCTGTTATCATGGAGATCACGCTGGAGCAGGTGGAGCGTCTGCGGGAAAAGGCCGCCGTATCCTATGGGCAGGCCAAGGCCGCCCTGGAGTACAGCGGCGGCAATCTGCTGGACGCCCTGATTTATCTGGAGGAGCGGGGGGTGATCCCCCGGCCGGAGGACACCTACTACTCCACCAAGGGGGAGGCGCCGCCCCCGCCCGCCCAGGACCTGCCCCTCCCAGCGGAGCCCGCCGGCTCCCGGAAGAAGCGCCGCCAGGGCGGTCTGCGCCGCCTTCGGAGCCTCCTGCTGGACAATGAGCTGGAGATCTGGCGCAGGGAGCAGCCCATCACCGCCATCCCCATGCTGCTGTTGATCGTCATTCTGATCTTTTTCTTCTGGATCGCCCTGCCCCTCATGCTTCTGGGGCTGTTCTTCGGCTTCCGGTATCAGGTCACCGGCCCCGACCTGGAGGATGACGCCCTGAACGGGGTCATGGGCTCGGTGGCGGACACCGCCGCCGACGTGGGCCGGCAGGTGATGGATGAGCTGAGATCCCAGCACGAGAAATACAGCGGCCGAAAAAAATAAGCGGCGCGGCCGGGGCCGCCCGCTGAGATCCCGGCGGAGCCCGCGCTCCGCCCTTGAATGAGGTGAATGTACTGTGGCTGAAACCATCCTTCTGGTGGAGGACGAAGAAAAGCTGGCCCGCATGGTGGAGCTGGAGCTTCGGTATGAGGGCTATGAGGTAGAAAAGGCCTTTGACGGCCGCACCGGCCTGGAGCGGGCCCTGTCCGGCGGCTTCGACCTGGTGCTGCTGGACATCATGCTGCCCCAGCTGTCCGGCATGGAGGTACTCCGCCGCCTGCGGCGGGAGCGCTCCACCCCTGTCATCATGCTCACCGCCCGGGACAGCGTGATCGACAAGGTCTCCGGCCTGGACTCGGGGGCGGACGACTATATCACCAAGCCCTTCGCCATCGAGGAGCTGCTGGCCCGGATCCGGGCCGCCCTGCGGAAGCGGACCACCGCTCCAGAGGAGACCCTGCTCATCGCCGGCCCCCTGGCCATGAATGTGGACAAGCATCAGGTCACCGTGAAGGACCAGCCGGTGGAACTGACCAAGAAGGAGTTCGACCTGCTGCGCCATCTGCTGGAAAATAAGGGGCACGTCCTCTCCCGGGAGACCCTGCTGGACAGCGTCTGGGGCTTTGACTTCGTGGGGGAGACCAACTCGGTGGATGTGTACATCCGCTTCCTCCGCAGCAAGCTGGACGAGGCCTTCGGCGTCAAGCTGATCCATACCGTGCGGGGCGTAGGCTACGTCATCCGGGAGAGCTGAGCTCCGCGCCCCCAGACTCCCCGCCCCAGAAAGGAGGCCCGCCATGCCAAAACGCCGCCGCTTTCAGGCCCCGCCCGACCGGGATCCCCTCCACGGAGCCCGGTCCTCCCTGGTATTCCGCCTGAATTTCGGTTTTTTCTTCCGCCAGCTGGGCATCTTTTTTGTGATGGACCTGCTGCTGGTCCTCATGGCCACCACCGGCCTGTTCCTTTGGGCAGAGAACCGCTGTGCCGACGTGGTGGCCCTGGTGGACGTCAGGGGGGTCCCCACCGCGGACGCCATTCCCTGGATGGAGGCCAGCGATTACAGCATCACGCCCCTGGACCGTGAGCCCCAGGGCGTCCCGGTCCCCTTTGACTGGCTGCGGATCCGCCGGGAGACCGCGGACGCCCTGCACCAGTACGACCTGATGCGGTACTACTCTGTGGAGCTGAAAAGCGCCGGACAGCCCTACGCGGTCACGGTGGATCTCACCGGCGTATCCGGCGCCCTGTGCTGGGCCGGGGCGGTGCTGCTCATCTGCCAGGGGCTGTCCCTGCTGACCAACCTGTTCCGGAACAACCGCTCCATCCACAAGATCCTGAAGCCCATCCAGGACCTGGCCGCCACCGCCGCCCGCCTGAACTCCGTGACCCATATGTCCCGGCAAGAGCTGGAGGCCCTGGCCGGGGAGCTGGAAAAGATCAACGCCACGCATCTGGACAGCCGCATCGACCTGCCCGCCACCCAGAAGGAGCTGCGCGCCCTGGCCCAGGCCATCAACGCTATGCTGGACCGGATCAACAAGGCGTACAGTGCCCAGATGCGCTTCGTCTCCGACGCCAGCCACGAGCTGCGCACCCCCATCGCCGTCATCCAGGGCTACGCCGCCCTCCTGGACCGCTGGGGCAAGGACGACCCGGAGGCCCTTCAGGAGTCCATCCACGCCATCCGCTCTGAGGCCAAGGCCATGGAGGAACTTGTGGAGCAGCTCCTCTTCCTGGCCCGGGGGGACAACGACACCCAGCCGGTCAAGCCTGTGGCCTTCGACCTCACCGCCCTGGCCGGCGAGGTCCTGCGGGAGGAGGAGATGATCCACCAAGACCGGACCTTCCTCCCCCGCTGGGGAGAGGCCCCCATCCCGGTCCGGGCCGACCAGGGCCTCATCAAGCAGGTCATGCGCATCCTGATGGACAACAGCGTCAAATACAGCCCGCCGGATGGACGGGTCTATCTCCGGGTCACCGCCCAGGAGGGCTACGCCCGGGTCACCGTCCAGGACGAGGGCATGGGCATCGCTCCCCAGGGCATCCCCCACATCTTCGACCGCTTCTACCGCACCGACCAGTCCCGGGACCGCAGGACGGGGGGCACCGGCCTGGGCCTGTCCATCGCCAAGTGGATCGTGGACCGGCACGGCGGCTGGTTCGAGGTGGTCTCACGGGAGGGCGTGGGCACCCGGATCTCCTTCCTCCTCCCCTCCGCGCCGGCTTCCACGGAAGAGGAGGCGCTCTGATGTACTTCGTCTATCTCCTCCGCTGTGCCGACGGCACCCTCTATACCGGCTGCACCAACGACCTGGACCGCCGCCTGGCCGCCCACAACGCCGGAAAAGGGGCCAAATACACCCGCAGCCGCCGGCCGGTGGTCCTGGTCTACCGTGAGCAGGCGGCGGACCGCTCCGCCGCCCTCCGGCGGGAACGGGCCATCAAGCGGCTCACCCGGAAACAGAAGCTGGAGCTGATCCAAAACAGCCCCGTTTTCGTCCCGGAACCGCCAGTTTTTTTGCAATAATTCGCAAAAAGCTATTGACATTGATTTTTCCCACTGATATAATTTTGTAGCCGCTTTGAGCGGGGTGAAAAGTGGAAGCTCCCCTTCCCTCCCGTAAGAGCGAGCCCGTAATGAAGGAGTTGAATATCATGCAGGCAATCATTGTGACCGGCGGCAAGCAGTACAAGGTGGCGGAGGGCGACACTCTGTTCATCGAGAAGCTGGAGGCCGAGGCCGGCCAGGAGATCGTGTTCGATCAGGTTCTGGCCATCCTGGACGGCGACAAGGCTACCTTCGGCGCTCCCGCCGTGGAGGGCGCTTCCGTGGCCGCCACCGTCGTGAAGAACGGCAAGGGCAAGAAGGTCCGCGTCTTCAAGTACACCCCCAAGAAGGGCTACCGGAAGCGTCAGGGCCACCGTCAGCCCTACACCAAGGTGCAGATCGGCGCCATCAAGGCCTGATTTATGACCACCGCCACATTCCACACCGAAGGCCGCCGCATCACCGGCTTCACTGTCCAGGGACACAGCGGCTATGCCTCGGAGGGAGAGGACATCGTCTGTGCCGCGGTGACCAGCGCCGTGCGCCTGGCGGAGTGCGCCGTCAATGACGTACTCGGCCTGGAGGCTCCGGTGAAGGTGCGGCAGAAGGACGCGTCCATTACACTGAAGCTCCCCGCCCAGCTGGGACCGGCCAACGAGGATACCTGTCAGGTCCTCCTGACCGCCCTCATGGTCCATCTGGTCCAGCTGGCGGAGGAATATCCCGACCATATTACCGTTTTGGAGGTGTAACACTATGCTGAATATCGGTCTGCAGTTTTTCGCCCATAAAAAGGGCGTTGGCTCCACCCGGAACGGCCGCGACTCTGAGTCCAAGCGTCTGGGCGTGAAGCGCGGCGACGGTCAGTTCGTGCTGGCCGGCAACATTCTGGTCCGGCAGCGCGGCACCCACATCCACCCCGGCGTGAACGTGGGCAAGGGCAGCGACGACACCCTGTTCGCCATGAAGTCCGGCAAGGTGAAGTTCGAGCGCCTGGGCAAGGACCGCAAGCAGGTCTCCATCATCGAGATCGCGCAGTAATCAAGCCACAAAGCCGCAAACGATCACCGTTTGCGGCTCTTTTTATCCGGAAAAGAGGTTTTCTTGTATGGAATATCGCAAGTTTTCCCAGGGGTATGTCCTGCGTCTGGACCCCGGCGAGGAGATCGTCAGCTCCCTCACCCGGCTGGTGGAGGAGGAAGGCATCCAGCTTGCCTCCGTCTCCGCCCTTGGCGCGGCCAATGATGTGACCATCGGTATTTTTAACACGGTGGAGAAGCAATACTACTCCCACCGGTATCAGGAGGATTACGAGATCTCCGCCCTGGTGGGCAATGTGACCCGGAAGGACGGGGCGCCCTATCTCCATCTGCACATCACCATCGGGAACCCGGTCACCGGAGAGGTCCACGCGGGCCATCTCTCCTCCGCCACCATCAGCGCCACCCTGGAGCTCTTCCTCCAGGTCTGGGACGGGCAGGTGGGCCGGAAGTTCAGCGAGACCGTGGGGCTCAATCTGCTGGAATTTTGAACCTGAACATCACACTGTAAGGAGGCGTTCTGTATGGCAGCACCCTTTGTAGATACCGCGAAGATCACCGTCCGCTCCGGCAACGGCGGCAACGGCGTGGTCTCCTTCCACCGGGAGAAATATGTGGCCGCCGGCGGCCCGGACGGCGGCGACGGCGGCCGGGGCGGCAACGTGGTGGTCACGGTGGACGATCATATGTCCACCCTGATGGACTTCCGCTATAAGCGCAAGTACACCGCCGCCAACGGCACAGACGGCGGCGGCAAGCGTTGCACCGGCAGAAACGGCGCGGACCTGGTCCTGCGGGTCCCCCGGGGCACCATCATCCGGGACGCCGCCACCCAGGAGATCATCCACGATATGTCGGATGACGCCCCCTTCATCCTCTGCAAGGGCGGCCGGGGCGGCTGGGGCAACCAGCACTTCGCCACCCCCACCCGGCAGGTCCCCCGCTTTGCCAAGGCGGGCTACCCCGGCGAGAGCCGCGAGGTGGTGCTGGAGCTGAAGCTGCTGGCCGATGTGGGTCTGGTGGGCTTCCCCAACGTGGGCAAGTCCACGCTGCTCAGCGTGGTCAGCCGGGCCCAGCCCAAGATCGCCAACTACCACTTCACCACCCTCTTCCCCAACCTGGGCGTGGTGTATGTGGAGGAGGGCGTCTCCTTCGTCATGGCGGACATCCCGGGCATCATTGAGGGCGCCGCCGGCGGCGCCGGCCTGGGCCACGACTTTCTGCGGCACATCGACCGCTGCCGCCTGCTCATCCATGTGGTGGACGTCTCCGGCAGCGAGGGCCGGGACCCGGTGGAGGACTTCGAGGCCATCAACGCCGAGCTGAAGCAGTACTCCCCCGAGCTGGCCTCCCGCAAGATGATCGTGGCCGCCAACAAGACGGACATCATGGCGGACCCAGCCCTGCTGGACAAGCTCCGCGCCCATGTGGAGGGCCTGGGGCTGGAGCTGTTCGAGATCTCCGCCGCGGCCCATCAGGGCACCCGGGAGCTGGTCAAACAGGCCGCCCGGGAGCTGGCCCAGCTGCCCCCTGTGGCGGTGTATGAGCCCACCTATGTGGAGCGTCCCCCCGAGGTGGACACCTCCGGCGAGGTCTCCATTGAGAAGTACGACGACACCTGGGTGGTGGAGGCCCCCTGGCTCCAGCATCTGATGGCCAACGTCAACTTCGGCGATTATGAGAGCCGCAACTGGTTCGACCGCAAGCTGCGGGAGTCCGGCCTGTTCGACAAGCTGGAGGCCATGGGCATCCAGGACGGGGACATCGTCTCTCTGTACGACCTGGAATTTGAATATCAGCGCTAAATCAAAGCAGCGCGCCCGGACGCCGGGCGCGCTGCTTTTTCATGTATTCCTATTCTTGTATGGAACGGGGAACACTGTAAAACCTGGGGTGCCTGCTTCATCAGATGGCGCTGTGGAAGGTGCGCTGGATGACCTCCAGCTGCTGCTCCCGGGACAGGCGGCTGAAATTCACCGCGTAGCCGGACACCCGGATGGTCAGGCTGGGGTACTGCTCAGGGTGCTCCATGGCGTCGATGAGGGTCTCACGCCGGAGGACGTTTACGTTCAGGTGGTGGGCCCCCTGGCAGAAGTAGCCGTCCAGGATGGAGACCAGGTTGCTCTCCCGCTGCGCCTCATCCTTGCCCAGGGCCTCGGGGACGATGGAGAAGGTGTTGGAGACGCCGTCCTGGCACACATCCCGATAGGGGATCTTGGCCACGGAGTTCAGGCTGGCCAGGGCTCCGTTCACATCCCGGCCGTGCATGGGGTTGGCGCCGGGGGCCAGCGGCTCGCCCAGCTTGCGGCCGTCCGGGGTGGAGCCGGTCTTTTTCCCGTACATCACGTTGGAGGTGATGGTCAGGGCGGACAGGGTGTGCTTGGCCCCCCGGTACAGGGGGTGCTTCTTCAGCTCCTGAGAGAAGGTGCGCACCACATAGACCGCCTCATCGTCCGCCCGGTCATCGTCGTTTCCGTACTTGGGGAAGTCGCCCTCGGTGACGAAGTCCACCGCGATCCCCTGCTCGTTGCGGATGGGCCGCACCCTGGCGTACCGGATGGCCGAGAGGGAGTCGGCGGCCACCGACAGGCCGGCGATGCCGAAGGCGGTGAGGCGCTCCACCTTGGTGTCATGGAGGGCCATCTGGCTGGCCTCATAGGCATACTTGTCGTGCATATAGTGGATGATGTTCACCGTGTCGGCGTACAGCTCGGCTGCGTAGGCCAGCACCCTGTTGTAATTCTCCCGGACCTTCTCATAGTCCAGCACCTCGTCGGTGATGGGCTGGATGCCGGGGACGATCCGGGCGCCGGACCGCTCATCCACGCCGCCGTTGATGGCGTACAGAAGGCACTTGGCGATGTTGCACCGGGCCCCGAAGAACTGCATCTGCTTGCCCACCGCCATGGCGGACACACAGCAGGCGATTGCGTAGTCATCGCCATATACAGGACGCATCACATCATCATTTTCATACTGAATGGAATCAGTCGCAATGGACATTTTGGCGCAGTAGCGTTTAAAGCCCTCGGGCAGATGCTCGGACCAGAGAACAGTGAGGTTGGGCTCGGGCGCGCTGCCCAAGTTGGTGAGGGTGTGGAGATAGCGGAAGGAGGTGCGGGTGACCAGGGTCTTTCCCCCAATGCTCATGCCGCCGATGGACTCGGTGACCCAGGTGGGGTCGCCGCCAAAGAGCTCGTTGTACTCCGGGGTGCGCAGATGCCGCACCAGGCGCAGCTTGATGATGAACTGGTCCACCAGCTCCTGGGCCTCCTCCTCAGTGATGACCCCGTTCTCCAGATCCCGCTGGAGATAGATGTCCACAAAGGTGGAGGTGCGGCCCAGGGAGGTGGCGGCCCCATTGTTCTCCTTGATGCCCGCCAGATAGGCCATGTACAGGGCCTGGATGGCGTCATGGGCGTTGGCAGCGGGCTTGGACAGGTCCACCCCATAGCGGGAGGCCATATCCTTCACCTTCCCCAGGGCGCGGATCTGCTCAGAGACCTCCTCCCGCAGGCGTATGCGTTCCTCCCCCATGGGGCCATCCAGTTCCTCCAGATCCCGCTTCTTACACTCGATCAGGCGGTCCACGCCGTACAGAGCCACCCGGCGGTAGTCGCCGATGATGCGGCCCCGTCCGTAGGCATCGGGCAGGCCGGTGAGCAGGCCCGCGTGGCGGGCGGCCCGGGTGCGCTCCGGATAGGCGTCAAAGACGCCCTCATTGTGGGTCTTGCGATACTCGGTGAAGTGGGCCTCGATCTCCGGGTCCAGCTGATAGCCGTACTGCTCCAGGGCAGACTTGGCCATACGGGTGCCGCCATACAGGTTGACAATGCGCTTCAAGGGAGCATCCGTCTGAAGGCCCACAATAACCTCATTTTCCTTGTCGATATAGCCGGGGGCGTAGTTGTCGATGCCGGACACCCGGTGGGTATCCACATCCAGGATCCCGTTCTTCAGTTCCTGAAGCAGCAGCTCCTCGCACCGCTTCCACACCGCCTTCGTGCGCCGGGTGGGGCCGGTCAGAAAGGCGTCATCCCCCAGATACGGGGTCCAGTTCTTCTGAATAAAGGAACGCACGTCAATGGAGCGCTGCCACTCGCCGGCGGCAAAGCCGTTCCACGCCTGATCCTGCATCACCATGATAAAATCCTCCTCTATACATATCATCCAAATTTTATTTTATATCGATTTCACCTGTTAAAGTCGGAAAACCAGTGTTCCTGAAGCTTGCTGCACCGCTCCGGATCCATGGCGGGAACCTCCGCCAGGGGATCCGTGCGGCCCAGCCCCCGGTATTTCTCCGCCCCCAGCTTGTGGAAGGGGAGCAGTTCTACCCTCTGCACATTGGGGAGGGTGTCCACATACCTCCGCAGGGCAGCCAGATGCTCCGTTTGATCGGTGAGCCCGGGGACCACCACATGGCGCACCCACATGGGCGTTCCCGCCCGGCGTACGGCCTCCACAAAGTCCAGCGTCCGCTCCATAGAGCGTCCTGTCACCCTCTGATATTCCTCTGGAACCTCGTGCTTTACATCGTAGAGGACTAGGTCTGTGTGGTTCAGGATGTCCTTATATTCCCCCAGGCCCGCCCCGGAGGTATCCAGGCAGGTGTGGACCCCGGCCCTGTGAAGCCGTGCCAGGCACTCCGCCAGAAACTCCGGCTGGAGCAACGGCTCCCCGCCGGAAAAGGTCACCCCGCCGCCGGAGCGGTCAAAGTAGGGCCGGAAGCGCAGCAGACGGCGGACCAGAGCCTCCGGCTCCACCGCCTCGCCCCCCTCCGACGTCTGGGTGTCCGGATTGTGGCAGTAGAGGCACCGGAGGGGGCAGCCCTGAAGAAATACCACGTAGCGCACCCCGGGACCGTCCACCAGGCCCATGCTCTCCACGGAATGAATATATCCGGTCAAGGGATCCCTCCTGTTCTGAAAAAACGGGGATTTGGCCAAAAAGGGCGCAAAAAAGCCGCCCTTCCGGGCCCTCTTCGGCGCCCAGACGGTCGGCAAACATGACGATCATACTCCCCGTGGTTCCACCACTTCCGTCAGTTATATGATCCGCGCTCAGAATACAACAGCACTCCGTCCCCTGTCAAGAGGCGGAGTGCTGTTTCGGCATTTTTTACAAAGAGATGCCCGGATCGAGGGGAAGCATCCCGGTCAGAACGCCCGGTCCGCTCACCCCTTCTTCCCGGCCGCCCTCTTCCGGTCGGTCACCCGCACCACAAGATTGGACAGGGCAAACAGGGCGATGGCGTTGGGAATGACCATCAGGTTGTTGAACATATCGGTCAGCTCCCACACCAGGTCGTTGGACATCACAGTACCCAGGAAAATGAACACCAGGGCGATGACGGAGTAGACGGGGACCGCCTTTTTCCCAAACAGATAGACCGCGTTGATCTTACCGAACAGGTTCCAGCTGAGCACAGTGGAGAAGGCAAAGAAGAACAGGCAGACCGCCACAAACATGGCTCCGGCCTCTGTCCCAAAGACCACACCGAAGGCGGTCTGGGCCAGATTGGTCTTGTTCAGCGTCTCGGTGACTGCGCCGGTATAGCCGTTGGCCAGAGGGCCGCCCTCGGTATACAGGGTGGAGATGACCACCAGCGCGTTGAGGGTGAGCACCACAAAGGTATCGATGAACACGCTGACCATCGCCACCACAGCCTGGTCATGGGGATCGGTCACGTTCGCCTGGGCGTGGGCGTGGGGGGTGGAGCCCATACCGGCCTCGTTGGAGAACAGCCCGCGCTTGGCGCCCTGGCTGATGGCCTCCTTCAGCGCATAGCCGAAGCCGCCGCCGATGATGGCCTGGGGCTGGAAGGCATACTGGAAGATCATAGCAAAGGTATCAGGGATGTACTTGGCCCGCATCACCAGCACCACCAGGGCCCCGCCCAGGAAAATGGCTGCCATGATGGGGACGATCTTCTCGGTAACGGAGGCCAGGCGCTGCACGCCTCCCACAAAGATGAACCCGCAGATCACCACCAGCACGATGCCCACGATCCAGGAGGGCACGCCGAAGGCAGTCTCAAAGGTGGAACCAATGGAGTTGGACTGTACCATACAGCCCATAAAGCCCAGCGCCAGGATGATGGCAACCGCAAAAAATCCGGCCAGGAACTTCCCGAAGCCGCCCTTGAAGGCAGTGGTGATATAGTACACCGGGCCGCCGCGGTAGGAGCCGTCAGAATCCTTCTGACGGGTCTCAATGGCCAGGGTGGCCTCCGCGTAGATGGTCGCCATGCCAAAGAAGGCGATGACCCACATCCAGAAGATGGCGCCGGGACCGCCGGCCAGGATCGCGCCCGATCCGCCCACGATATTGCCGGTGCCCACCTGGGCGGCAATGGCGGTGGCCAGGGCCTGGAAGGAGCTCATCCCGTGCTCCTGCTTCCCGCCCCGGAGGCTCAGGTTGCCGAATACCTTCCGCATCCCCTCGCCGAAGCAGCGCACCTGTACAAAGCGGGTGCGGATGCTGTAAAACAGGCCCACGCCGATGAGCAGGAAGACCAGGATATAGCTGGACAGATAGGTATTGATGTTGACTACAATGGGGTACAGTGCCGCTTCCAAAGACTCTAACATGATTTGATCCCTCTCCTTTTCTGAACAAAAAAACAGACCGGGGAGCACGCTCCACGGTCCGAAAACATTGCGGAAAAAACACCCTCCAGCCGGACCCAATGGGCGCGGCAGGGGCGCTTTCTTCGTCTCTGTCCTTTTGCCTGAGAGATTTACGGGGGCTGAGCCGGTCCCGCATTGCACCTTCGGCACTCGTTCGTCGAGCTTCTCCAGAGTCACATCCACGTACAGTCCTCATCCCAGCCCAGTGGACCGGACACCTGAGAGTGTTACTCCTTCGGTAGGCGGGAACCCGCGCTTTTCCTGCACGCTTCGTTTGTCCTGTTCACTTGTATTGCATACGTTACCACAAAGCCCCCGGAATGTCAACCCCAGGCGCACATTTATACACCTGCGGCGGAAATTCAAAAATCGACTCCGGAAAATTGGTCAGATTGTGGTATGAAGTTTACAATTTGCTCTTTTTTCCGGCGTGTAAATATGGTATACTAAAACATAATGCGCCCAGGTATGCCCTCAGGCAGCCTTCCTTTTTGGAGGACCCGGCGCTGGAAATAGATCCTGCGATGAAGCGCTACAACATTGAGGTGTGTTTATGAACGTATTCAAAAAGATTTTCGGGACCAGCTCCCAGCGGGAGGTCAAGGCGATCCTCCCCCTGGTGGACAAGATCGAGGGGCTGGAGGAGGAGTACAAGGCGCTGACGGACGCCCAGCTCCAGGCCAAGACCCCCGAATTCAAGCAGCGCCTGGCCGGCGGCGAGACGCTGGACGACATCCTGCCCGAGGCCTTCGCCGCCTGCCGGGAGGCCGCCTGGCGCGTGCTTGGGATGCGCCCCTACCGGGTGCAGCTCATCGGCGGCATCATCCTGCACCAGGGCCGTATCGCGGAGATGCGCACCGGCGAGGGCAAGACCCTGGTGGCCACCCTCCCTGCCTATCTGAACGCCCTGTCGGGCAAGGGCGTCCACATCATCACCGTCAACGACTATCTGGCCAAGCGCGACTCCGAGTGGATGGGCAAGGTGTACCGCTTCATGGGCCTCACCGTGGGTCTGGTGATCCACGGCGTCATGGGACAGGCCAAGAAGGACGCCTACGCCGCCGACATCACCTACGGCACCAACAATGAGTTCGGCTTTGACTACCTCCGTGACAACATGGCCATCTACTCCAGCGAGCTGGTACAGCGGGGCCACAACTTCGCCGTGGTGGACGAGGTGGACTCCATCCTCATCGACGAGGCCCGCACCCCTCTGATCATCTCCGGCCAGGGGGAGAAGTCCACCCAGCTGTACACCATCGTGGACCAGTTCGTCTCCCGCCTGAAGTGCCAGCGCATCGCCAAGGTGGACACCAAGGAGGAGGAGGACGTCAACATCGACGCCGACTACATCGTCGATGAGAAGGCGCGCACCGCCACCCTCACCGCCCGGGGCATCCAGAAGGCGGAGCAGGCCTTCCAGATCGAAAACCTGGCCGATCCGGAGAACACCACCCTCTCCCACCACATCAACCAGGCCATCAAGGCCCACGGCGTGATGAAGCGGGACATCGACTATGTGGTCAAAGAGGGCCAGGTCATCATCGTGGACGAGTTCACCGGCCGCCTGATGTTCGGCCGCCGCTATAACGAGGGCCTCCACCAGGCCATCGAGGCCAAGGAGCACGTGGAGGTCGCCAACGAGTCCAAGACCCTGGCCACCATCACCTTCCAGAACTACTTCCGTCTGTACGACAAGCTCTCCGGCATGACGGGCACCGCCATGACCGAGGAGGAGGAGTTCGGCACCATCTATGAGCTGGACATCGTAGAGATCCCCACCAACCGCCCCGTCCAGCGCATCGACCACCACGACGTGGTGTATAAGAATGAGGCGGGCAAGCTCCGGGCCATCGTCCGGCAGATCGAGGAGTGCCACGAGAAGGGACAGCCCGTTCTGGTGGGCACCGTCTCCATCGAAAAGTCGGAGCAGCTGTCCGATATGCTCCAGCGCAAGGGCATCAAGCACAATGTGCTCAACGCCAAGAACCATGAGAAGGAGGCCGAGATCGTCGCCCAGGCCGGTAAGCTGGGAGCGGTCACCGTGGCCACCAACATGGCTGGCCGCGGCACTGACATCATGTTGGGCGGCAACGCAGAATACCTGGCCAAGGCTGACCTGCGCAAGGCCGGCATGAGCGATGAGCTCATTGCCGAGGCCACCGGCTACGCCGAGACGGACGACCAGGAGATCCTGAATGCCCGCCAGCAGTACGCCCAGGCGGAGGCCAAGTACAAGGACGAGATCCGCGCTGAGGCAGACAAGGTCCGTGAGGTAGGCGGCCTGTTCATCCTGGGCACCGAGCGCCACGAGTCCCGCCGCATCGACAACCAGCTCCGCGGCCGCGCCGGCCGCCAGGGCGACCCTGGCGAGAGCCGCTTCTATCTCTCCCTGGAGGACGACATCATGCGCCTGTTCGGCTCTGAGCGGGTGATGGGCATGATGGAGAAGCTGGGGGTGGACGAGGACACCCCCATCGAGCAGAAGATGCTCACCAACGCCATTGAAAATGCCCAGCGCCAGGTGGAGTCCCGGAACTTCCAGACCCGCAAGAACGTCCTCCAGTACGACGATGTGATGAACACCCAGCGCAAGGTCATCTATGAGGAGCGCCGGAAGGTGCTGGACGGCGAGGACCTGCACGAGGCCATTCAGGCCATGCTCCACAACACGGTGGAAAACGCCATTCAGGGGCACATCGGCGAGCAGAAGCACATGAGCGCCGAGGACTTCCGCGAGGCCACCGCCGTGTTCCACACCATGTTCCTCCGCCCCGGCGAGCTTGCCCTCACCGACGAGGAGCTTCAGCAGTACACCGCAGAGCAGCTGGTGGAGCTGGTGGAGAGCAAGGCCAAGGAGGTCTATGCCGCCCGGGAGAAGGAGTTCGGCGAGCAGCTGATGCGGGAACTGGAGCGGGTGCTGATGCTCCGGGTGGTGGACGAATACTGGATGGATCAGATCGACGCCATGAACGATCTGAAGCAGGGCATCGGGCTGCGGGCCTATGCCCAGACCGACCCCGTAGTCGCCTATAAGAAGGAAGGCTATGAGATGTTCGAGCAGATGATCGCCGCCATCCAGGAGGAGACCCTCCGCCGCCTGTTCCTGGTCCGTCTGCGTCAGAACCAGGAGGTACGCCGGGAGCGGGTGGCTAAGGTCACCGGCGAGTCTGGCGCCAGCGACGGCACCGTCCAGAAGCAGCCCCAGCGCAAGGTCATCAAGATCGGCCGCAACGACCCCTGCCCCTGCGGCAGCGGCCTGAAGTGGAAGAAGTGCACCTGCAAGGAGTACCACGACAACTGATTTCGAGGGGGAGCAGGCTCCCCCTCGACCTCCCCCACCACCAGTCTGCGGAC
>OOAU01000423.1_pt1 | contig 29484 bp, 33 predicted proteins | sample 1670931 | NCBI WGS metagenome assembly OOAU01 (sample SAMN06348105, study PRJEB24527) | human gut metagenome | biome: human gut; feature: ankylosing spondylitis patient; material: feces | host: Homo sapiens | place: China | collected 2015-10 | reverse complement strand
TCAACGGCGGGAACAGCGGGAGCCTTGCCGCCCTTATCATCACCGCCCCGCACATCCGACAGGTTGATGACCTTATCAGACGGGGCAGGGCCGCCCTCGCCCATACCGGGGAGTGTCACCTGTTCGGCCTGTTCCTGTGCGGGCACAGTACCTGGCCCATCCGTGGCCGGGGACTCCGGGAGCTTTTCTCCCTCTGGGCCCTTGTTCAATCTTTCATCTGCCATTCGCTAACCTCCTTTTTTGTGGCATGAAAAAAGGCCAGACCATACGGCCCGGCCAGCGAAAAATTTTTCTCCTTTCCGTTTTTTATTTTTGATTGCTACCACTCCTTTCCCTGTCGAGCCATGAAAAAAACGCCCCTTTTGTTGATACAAAAAGTGGCGTTTTAGTGTAGGTTGGCTCGGTTTTTGTTGTGTTTTATTATTATACCTTTGTCAAAGACGGTTATCCATTTTTGGATACTCCGATTTTTTATTTCCAATTTGTAAATTTTCTCATGTTGCTGCACAGAAATGTACAACTTTTTCTTCTTTCAACCTATCTGTAGAAGCCTGATCTGACTACATGATAGGAGGAAATATGATATACTACAAACGATATACAAGAAAACTGCTGCCGCAGAAAGCGGCAGAGCATCCAAGGTGGGTCCAATGGACGCACCATTCAGAAGGCAAAACCCACTGTGAAGAGTGCTTGATGCTGGATGGATGTTTCTTTATGGCGTCCAATCATCCACCTTATCCGCATCACCCATTCTGCCACTGTACTTTAGAGCCAGTTGATTGTGCTGTAGTCCTGATCAATGCATCCGCATACAGTGACTATAGAAAATTTGATCCATATTTGTTTCACACAACCGGACTGCAAACACACAATAAAGAAAAGCTCTTTAAAGAATGGGGATATACTGTCGAGGATGCAAGATGCCTACAAGCAGAGATAGAGCGGCAGGCGAAGGAACGATATATCGCAGGCAAATATACGCTTGGTAAATTAAACTGGAACGGTCAAAGAATTAGTATCCGTGTTATCATTCCAAGAAGAGATGGAACTGGAGAGGTTTCCTTCATTACCGGTTGGATGGTGGAGCCAGGCGGGAAATTGAGGATGACAACACCCTATGGAGGTAAATAATATGCAAGAAATGGACAATGTAAGAGTGACCGTTGAAAAAGAAACCTATTCACGAGATGGCGTTCATAAAGGTATGTATGGATGGATTTGCTATTCCAAATGCGTCAAAGGCTATTGGCTGGTCAATTTTCCACAATGCGGCGAGAAGGATGATATTGCCGAAATCAGCATCAAAGAAGAAGATTTAGAAGTCGTACGAATCCTTGATGCACGCGTGAACGAACAAATCAAGGCACAATTTGAAAAAGAAGCCGATCAGACAAAATCATTTGCCGAAATTCCAGATGATTTTTCTAATTATCGTATCTAAATGGGATAAAACCTCTTGCTTGCTGCGCCAAAACCATTGATATGACTGGATTTTTCCAAGTCCTAATAATGTATTTCGCAATCGTTGGTGCGGCGCTTACTGGGCATCCAAAGGGCTCCGGGTCATTCCCACCGTCAATTGGGGCGATGAATCCACATTCGATTTCTGCTTTGACGGGATTGAAAAAGGCAGTGTGGTGGCTGTCTCCACCTACATGGCGTCCGAACACAGCAACCGCCAGGATCAAAAAAGAGTGGTTCATGGCTGGATACAACGAGATGCTGCGGCGCATTGAGCCGGAGAAATCATCTGCTATAACTCGCTGATTCCAGAGATGCAGGGAAATATTATTTATGTGGACTATGAACGCAGTTCCTGGCGGTATATGAATTACGAACGAGGATTTCAGAAAGAAGATTTGGAATCTTTCAAAATTGGTGGCTCTTTCTATACAAATTATGATACAATGGAGCCGTACCTCATTGGCAAGGGCGGCGGCAGTGCATACGGTGGGGGGTGGAAACCCTCCAAACCAGAAGATTATCGTTTGATTGGAAAACCGGGTGAAATTAAAATCACCTATGCAAAAGATGGAACTAAAATCGAAACTAAAATCGGAAAAGACGGAAAAGCAGTTGCCGAAAGACACTACACCTCTTCACCCAGAGCATGGTATCACTCCAATCCACATGACCATAAAATAAATTGGGAATCTCCAAGGTATGGCGTTCCAAATTTTGAAAAGCCTCACATGAATTATTGGCCGGATGAATATCCAGGAGGTGCTCCTGAGTTTAAAAAATATGGAGATATGATTATGAACTACGTTTTAAATACATTCGAGGATAACAAGTTTACAACAATATCAGAATTCAAAGAATGCATTATACGTGGTGGTGAGCCTGTCTTTCGCTGGAATGGCATTGTATATGGGGTATGTTTTTCTGACAGTGGGTATTGTATTGCCTGTATTGACGGGAATTGCGAAAAAATGTGCAACACACCAGATGATGTTCTTGAATATATGGTTGGAAATGATCGTCTACGCGATGTGATTACAAAAGTTAATGTCATTTCTCGCACAATTTAGGATAAAAGCACCTTGCTTGCTGCTTGCAAACCTAATTATAATCAGGCTTTCGCCAGATCCTATCATAACACTCCGACCAAAATGAACACATCCACCAGCGAAGCTGGTGGATGTGTTCATTTATTTTTTGTAGAAATAGAACCGGCGCTTGGAGGGGTCTGTCTCGCTGCGTCCGGTCATGCGCATGGAGAGCAGAAAGCCGCACCCTGTGATGGCGGCTTCTACTTCAGAAGCCTCTGGCGGCCGCAGAGTCTGCGGCCGCCAGAGGCTTTTTGACAGCTCCGCATGAGCGCGCGTTCTGTCCCTGTATGTGTTATTTACCGGGCTTGAAGCCATCCTTCAGGCTGACCGCCCGGTTGAACACCAGGGCTCCGGGCTTGGAGTCCTTGCTGTCCACACAGAAGTAGCCCAGCCGGAGGAACTGGTACTGGGCCGGCGCCTGGGCCTGGGCCAGAGAGGCCTCCAGCTTGCAGCCCTCCAGCACCTCCAGAGAGTTGGGGTTCAGGCAGTCCAGGAAATTCTTGTCCCCGGCGTCAGGGGCCTCGTCGGCAAAGAGGTTGTCGTACAGGCGCACCTGAGCGTCTACGGCAGTGGCGGCGTCCACCCAGTGGATGGTGGCCCCCTTCACCTTGCGGCCGTCGGCGGGATTCCCGCCCCGGGAATCCGGGTCGTACTCCGCCAGGACCTCTACCACATTGCCCGCCTCGTCCTTGACGCAGCCGGTGCACTTGATCAAATAGGCGCCCTTCAGGCGGCACTCCGGACCGGCAGGATACAGGCGCTTATATTTGGGCACGGGAGTCTCCAAAAAGTCCTCCTGCTCAATATACAGGTGCTTGGAGAAGGAGACCGGGCGGGTCCCGGCGGCGGGGTCGTTGGGATTGTTCTCCACCTCCACCAGCTCGCTCTCCCCCTCGGGATAGTTGGTGATGGTCAGCTTGATGGGGCGCAGCACCGCCATGGCCCGCTGGGCGTGCTCGTTCAGGTCCTCCCGGAGGCAGTGCTCCAGGAAGCCGTACTCCACCGTGGAGGGGTTCTTGGCCACGCCGATCCGGTCACAGAAGTTCCGGATGGAGGCGGGGGTATAGCCCCGGCGGCGCAGGCCGCACAGGGTGGGCATACGGGGGTCGTCCCAGCCGGAGACATAGTGCTCCTCCACCAGCTTGCGCAGCTTCCGCTTGGACATCACGGTGTAGTTGATGCCAAGGCGGGCAAACTCGATCTGACGGGGCTTGCTGGGCACGTCTGTGTTGTTGATGACCCAGTCGTACAGGGGCCGGTGGTCCTCATACTCCAGAGAGCAGAGGGAGTGGGTGATGCCCTCCAGAGCGTCCTGGATGGGGTGGGCAAAGTCGTACATGGGGAAGATGCACCACTTGGTCCCCTGACGGTGGTGCTCGATATACCGGATGCGGTAGAGCACCGGGTCCCGCATATTGAAGTTGCCGCTGGCCAGGTCGATCTTGGCCCGGAGGGTATACTTGCCCTCCGGGAACTCCCCGTTCTTCATCCGCTGGAACAGGTCCAGAGATTCCTCGATGGGGCGGTCCCGCCAGGGAGAGCGGGCGGGGGTGTTCACATCGCCCCGGTACTCCTTGAACTGCTCCGGCGTGAGCTCACAGACATAGGCCAGTCCCTTTTTGATGAGGCCCACCGCCAGCTCATAGGTCTTGTCAAAGTAGTCGCTGCCATAGAAGAAGCGGTCGCCCCAGTCAAAGCCCAACCAGTGGATGTCCTCCTGGATGGCCTCCACGAACTCGGTGTCCTCCTTGGCGGGGTTGGTATCGTCCATCCGCAGGTTGCAGATGCCGCCGAACTTCTCCGCAGAGCCAAAGTCGATGATCAGCGCTTTGCAGTGCCCGATGTGCAGATAGCCGTTGGGCTCAGGCGGAAAACGGGTATGGACCTGCATCCCGGCGCACCGTCCGCCGGGGGCAATGTCCTCCGCAATAAACTCATGGATAAAATTCTGGCTGGGAGCCGGGCCCTCCGCTGCGGGGGCGCCATTGATCCGTTCTTCAGCCATGATGATCCCTCCTCGTCTCCTTTATAACAATATGATGCCATGTTATTTTACACCAGACTGTGGCATAGATGCAAGGTCTTATTCGACTTTTCCCCTTCTTCCTGGTTTCCCGCTCAACTGCGCCCGTCTGAACAAGACCCTTTTCTTCTCCCTTTACGGTTTTTCCGTTTTCTGCTATAATACATACTGTCTTATGACGCAGGCGCGGCAGCGCCCGCCGCTCTGAACGCGCACCCACTGGAAGGAGGGGGGACACCCTTGCCATGTAATCCGCTCATCCGGCTGTACCGCGGGTACCTCCGGGTCACAAGCTTTCTTCCCCAGGTACCCCGCAATCTGTTCACCACCCTGCTGTTTTTATGCGCGGCTTACCTGGTCAGTGACGCCCTGATTGGACATACCGGCGCGGAAAACAACTCCGCTCTGGTCTTTGTCCTGTCGGTCATGTTTATCTCCCTGCTGACCGATGGATATTTCTACGGCCTCATCGCCTCCCTGGTCGGCGCTTTCTGCATCAATTACTTTTTCATGTTCCCATACCGCGCCTTCTCCCTCAGTTACAGCGGCTACCCGGTGGCCATGATCAGCATGACTCTGATCTCCGGCGTGGTGTGCGCCCTGACCTCCCGGATCAAGCTTCAGGCCGTGGAGGCCATGAAGCGGGAGCAGGACACCAAGGCGCTGTACGAGCTCAACGCCAAGCTGAACGAGGAAAAGGCCGCCATTCAGCTGGAGGCCGCCCGGGAGACCATCCGGGGCAATATCCTCCGGGCCGTCTCCCACGATCTGCGCACCCCCCTTACCGCCATCTCCGGCGCGGCCTCCGTCCTCCTCTCCAGCGAGGAGATCGCCCAGTCGGAAAAAAGCCTCTCCCTGGTCCAGGACATCAAAAGCGACGCCGACGCCCTGATCGCCATGGTGGAGAACCTGCTGTCCATTACGAAGATCCGGGACGGCACCATGCCGCTGAACAAGCAGGAGGAGATGCTGGAGGAGGTGGCCGGCGACGCCCTCATCACCATCCGCCGCCGCTTCCCCGACTTTCCCGTCGCGCTGAACCTGTCGGAGGACATCCTCTACCTGCCCATGGAGCCCATGCTCATCAAGCAGGTGATCGTCAACCTGCTGGAAAACGCCATCCGCCACTCAGGGGACCGGGAGCACATCCAGCTGCACCTCTTCCGTCAGGATGACTGGGCGGTGGTGGAGGTGCGCGACCGGGGACGCGGCATCTCCCCGGAGGTCAGCCGCGCCGTACAGAGCGGGCGGCAGCTCACCGACAACCTCTCCGGCGACTCGTCCCGGGGAATGGGGATCGGCCTGTCTGTCTGTCAAAGCATCATTAAGGCCCACGACGGCTTCTTCGCCGCCGGAAACGATCCGGAGGGCGGCGCCGTCTTCCGCTTCGGCCTTCCCATGGAGGAGATCAAAGATGAATGAAAAACGTGTGATCCTTGTCATCGAGGATGAGCATACCATCAGCAATTTTATCTGCCGCGCCCTGAGCGCCAACGACTATAAGGCCATTCCCGCCTTCACCGGAAAGGAGGGCCTATCCCTCTACTTCTCCCATGGGCCGGACCTGGTCCTGCTGGACCTGGGGCTGCCGGACATGGACGGGATCGAGGTGCTGCGGGAGCTCAGCGGCCTGCCCCAGGAGACCCCCGTCATCATCATCTCCGCCCGGGACCGGGAATCGGAGAAGGTAAAGGCCCTGGACATGGGGGCGGACGACTATATCGTCAAGCCCTTTGGCGTTCCGGAGCTGCTGGCCCGCATCCGCACGACCCTGCGCCGGGCCGACCGGCTGAAGCTGAGTCTCAGCTCCCAGAAGGACGTCTACCACATCAAGGACCTGACGGTGGACGTCGCCAAGCACCAGGTCCTGCTGGACGGCGAGGAGGTCCACTTCACCCAAAACGAGTTCAAGATCCTGGAGCTGCTGTGCATCCACGCCGGAAAGGTCCTGACCTATGATTTTATTCAGGAGCACGTCTGGGGCCCCTACGGCAGCAGCAGCAACCAGATCCTCCGGGTCAACATGGCCAATATCCGCCGGAAGCTGAAAGAGAACCCCTCAGAGCCCAAGTATGTCCTGACGGAGCTGGGCATCGGCTACCGGATGCTGGAGGACTGAGCTTCACCCCCGTGGCAGCTCTCAAAATTATATCGGCGAAAAAGTTGTGTAAAGCCTCATTTTTCAGGCTTTACACAACTTTTTTATTGTTTTCTTTTCTCCTTTCCTATCCATCTCCCTGCGGGCGCTCCAAATCCGTCCCCGCGGGTCCGATCCATTTTGTAGAAAATCCCCATTGACTTTCTCCGGAAAGCTGGTACAATACGCTTAAATATTTTTAGTTAAAAAAGTTTAACTAAAATATTTGAATGAACTACTTCGAAAAATGAGAGGAGCATTCCCATGTTTGAGAAAGTACGCGATATTATTGTTGACACCCTGAGCTGCGAGCTGGAGGACGTGACCATGGAGGCCACCCTGGCCGAGGATCTGGGCGCCGATTCCCTGGACGCTGTGGAGCTGAACATCGCTTTGGAGGAGCAGCTGGGCCTGTCCATCGCCGACGAGGACCGTCCCAACATGAAGACCGTGGGCGACATCGTCCGCTATCTGGAGGCCAAGGAGGCCTGATTTCAACGCGAGAGGTGACTGTTCCCATGGATCTGGAATCCATTTACGCCCTGATGGAGCGCTTTGAGCGCTCCTCTCTCACCGGACTGGAGCTGGAGCAGAACGGGACCCGGCTCAAGCTGGACCGGACCGTGACCGCCGCCCCGGCGGCCTCCGCTCCCATCCTGGCCGCGGCCCCCGCCCCGTCTGCCGCTCCCGCCGTCCAGCCCCCTCAGGAGAGCGGGGCCGAGTACATCAAGGCCCCTCTGGTGGGTACCTTCTACGCCGCCTCCGGGCCGGACTCCGCCCCCTTCGTGCAGGCTGGAGACCAGGTCAAAAAGGGCCAGACGGTGTGCATCCTGGAGGCCATGAAGATGATGAGCGAGATCCCCGCCCCCATGGACTGCGTGATCGAAGAGGTCCTGATGGACAACGGGAGCCTGGCGGGCTTTGACGCCCCCCTGTTCCGGGTCCGGAGGCTTTAAGCGATGTTTCAGCGTGTATTGATCGCCAACCGCGGCGAGATCGCGGTACGGATCCTCCGGGCCTGCCGGGAGCTGGGGGTGGACACGGTGGCGGTGTACTCCGCCGCCGACGCGGACGCCCTCCATGTACAGCTGGCCACCCAGGCCGTCTGCATCGGTCCGGCCAAGGCCGCCGACAGCTATCTGAATGTGGACGCCCTGCTGACGGTGGCCCGCCAGACCGGGTGCGACGCCCTGCATCCCGGCTATGGCTTTCTCTCTGAAAACGCGGAATTTGCCCAGCGGTGCGCCGATCTGGGGCTGACCTTCATCGGTCCCTCCGGGGATGTGATCCGGACCATGGGCAACAAAGCGGCCGCCCGCGCTCTGATGCAGGCCCACGGCGTCCCCGTGGTCCCCGGCTCCGACGGGCCGGTGGCCACCGCCCAGGACGCCCAGGCCGTGGCGGAGTCCATCGGCTACCCGGTGCTGGTGAAGGCCAGTGCAGGCGGCGGTGGCCGCGGGATGCGCCGGGTGGACCGGCCTGAGGAGCTAGTCGCCAAATTCGAGGAGGCCAGGGCGGAAGCCCTGGCCTGCTTCGGCGATGGCCAGCTTTATCTGGAGAAGCTCATCCTGAACCCCAAGCACATCGAATTTCAGATCCTGGCCGACCGCCACGGAGCTGTGATCCACCTGGGGGAGCGGGACTGCTCCATCCAGCGCAAGAACCAGAAGCTGGTGGAGGAGTCCCCCTCCAAGGCCCTCTCCCCCCAGCTGCGGGAGGCCATGGGCGCGGCGGCGGTGGCCGCCGCCCCGGCCGCCGGCTATGAGAACGCGGGCACCATTGAGTTCGTGCTGGACCAGGAGGGAAAGTTCTATTTCATCGAGATGAACACCCGTATCCAGGTGGAGCACCCGGTCACCGAGCTGGTCACTGGACTGGACCTGGTGCGGGAGCAGCTGCGCATCGCCGCCGACCTGCCCCTCTCCCTCACTCAGGAGGAGGTATCCCTCACCGGGCACGCCATTGAGTGCCGGGTCAATGCTGAAGATGCCGCAGCCAACTTCCGTCCCTGTCCAGGGACCACGGAGTTCCTGCATTTCCCCGGCGGTCCCGGCGTACGGGTGGACTCCCTGCTCTATAACGGCTACGCTGTCTCCCCCTACTACGACTCTCTGGTAGCCAAGATCATCGTCCACGCTCCCACCCGTCTGGAGGCCATCCGCCGGATGCGCCGGGCGCTGGAGGAGCTGGTCATTCAGGGCTATCCCACCACCGCCGACTTCTGCCACCTGATCCTGCACCACCCCGACTTTATCAAGGGGCAGTACGACACCGGTTTTCTGGCCGCCCATCAGGAGGAACTTCTGAACTGGGAGAAGGAGGAGTAATATGCAGCCACTGTTTCGTTCCCGCCGGGACCGGCTGGACCGGCTGCGCCGGCAGCGGGAGGAGGCCGTCGAGGCCGCCGCCCGCCGCTCCGCAGTCCCGCCCAGCGGCAGCCAGACCTGCCCCGGCTGCGGCGCGGAGTGCGCCAACCAGGAGCTGGTCCGCTCTGAATACGTCTGCCCCCACTGCGGCTATCATCTGCCCATTGGGGCCTATCTGCGGCTGTCCCTGCTGCTGGATCCCTTCACCTTCCGGGAGCTCTGGCCCGGCCTCACCGCCCCCAACGCCCTGGAGTTCCCCGGCTATGAGGACAAGCTGGCCGCCCAGCGGGAAAAGACCGCCCTGCGTGACGCGGCGGTGGCCGCCGTGGGCAAGCTGGATGGGATCAGCGCCGTGTTCGCGGTGCTGGACAGCCGCTTTTTCATGGGCAGCATGGGGGTGGCCGTGGGTGAGAAGATCACTCGTGCGGCGGAGTACGCCCAGAAGCACCGCCTCCCCCTGATCATCTTCTCCGCCAGCGGCGGGGCCCGGATGCAGGAGGGGATCCTCTCCCTGATGCAGATGGCCAAGACCAGCGCCGCCATCCGCCGCTTCTCCGACGCCGGCGGCCTGTACATCTCGGTCTTTACTCATCCCACCACCGGCGGCGTCACCGCCAGCTTCGCCTCGCTGGGCGACGTCACCCTGGCCGAGCCCGGCGCCCTCATCGGCTTTGCCGGCCCCCGGGTCATCCGGCAGACCATTGGCCAGGAGCTGCCCGACGGCTTTCAGCGGGCGGAATATTTGGAGGAGCACGGCTTCGTGGACCAGATCGTCCCCCGCGGACAGCTGCGGGACACGCTGGCCCAGCTGCTGGCCCTCCACCGAAAGGGGGTCCTGCACCGATGAGTGAGCTGACCGCAGCCCAGCGGGTGAAGATCGCCCGCACTCCGGGCCGTCCCGGGACGCTGGATTTTGTCAACGCCCTGTTCACCGACGTATTTGTCTGCAAGGGGGACCGGCTCCACCGGGAGGACCCCAGTATCTTCGGAGCCATCGCCCGTTTTCACGGCCGGCCGGTCACCGTGCTGGGCCACCGGAAGGGGCGCACCTTTGAGGAGAATATGCGTTGCAACTTTGGGATGCCCAGCCCCGAGGGCTACCGCAAGGCCCAGCGCCTCATGCGCCAGGCGGAGAAGTTCGGCCGCCCCATCTTCTCCTTCATCGACACGCCGGGGGCCTACCCCGGCCTGGAGGCAGAGGCGGAGGGCCAGGCCGAGGCCATCGCCTCCTCCCTGGCCCTGATGAGCTCCCTCACGGTTCCGGTGATCTCCGTGGTCACCGGCGAGGGGGGCAGCGGCGGGGCCCTGGCCCTGGCGGTGGGCAACCGGGTCCTCCTGCTGGAGAATGCGGTGTACTCCGTCCTCTCCCCCGAGGGCTTCGCCTCCATCCTGTGGAAGGACACCAGCCGGGCCGATGAGGCCGCCGGAGTCATGAAACTCACCGCCGCCGACCTGCTGCACCTTGGGGTGGCCGACCAGGTGATCCCCGAGCCGGAGGGCGGCGCCCACAACGACCCCAAGGCGGTGTTCGCCGCAGTAGACCGGGCCCTGACCCGGCATCTGGGCCAGCTTTTGCGGGAAAAGGACCTGGCCGCCCACCGCTATCAGAAATTCCGCGCCATGGGCGCGGTCCTGGAGGAGACCGAAACATGAATGGACTGCACATCCTCGGCACTGGCCGGGCCCTGCCGGCGAACATCGTCACAAACGATGACCTGGCCCTCCGGGTGGAGACCAACGACGCGTGGATCGTCAGCCGAACCGGCATCCGGGAGCGCCGCTTCGCCACCGGCGAGACCTTGACTCAGCTGGCTGTGGAGGCCGCCCGCGCCGCCCTGGAGCGGGCGGGCGTCTCCCCCCAGGAGCTTGGCCTGTGCCTGACAGCCACTGTATCCCCTGACTGTGCCACCCCCTCCCAGGCCTGCCTGATCCACCAGAAGCTGCACCTGCCGGAGGACTGCCCCGCCTTTGACCTGAGCGCCGGCTGCACCGGATTTCTCTACGCCATGGAGACCTCCGCCGCCCTGCTGCCCCGGATGGCCCGGCCATACGCCCTGCTGGTGGGCGGCGAGCTGCTCAGCCGGATCACCGACATGGACGACCGCTCCACCTGCATCATCTTCGGCGACGGCGTCGGCGCTGCGGTGGTCAAGGCCGACCCGGATGCCCTCTGGTTCGCCAAACTGGGCGCCCGCGGCTGCCGGGAGGTCCTGTGGGCCCCCGGCCCCGGCCAGGCGGAGCATCCCTATCTCCACATGAACGGTCAGGAGGTCTTTAAGTTCGCTCTGGAGACCGTCCCCAAGCTGGCCCGGGAGCTCCTGGATCAGGCCGGTCTGGACAAGGATCAGGTGGCCTGGTATGTGCCCCACCAGGCCAACCACCGCATCGTGGAGTCTGTGGCCAAGCGGCTGAAGGTCCCGCTGGACCACTTTTATGAAAACATCGAGCGATATGGCAACACGTCTGCCGGCACCATCCCCATCGCGCTGGACGAGATGGCGGAGCGCGGCCTGCTCCAGCCGGGCCAGTGGATCATGTGCCTGGGCTTCGGCGCAGGCCTGACCTGGGGCGGAGCCCTGTTCCAGTGGCAGGCCAGGGAGGAGAAATAAACAATGAGATTGAACGAGCTTCTTGGGATCGAGTTTCCCTTTATCCAGGGCGGCATGGCCAACATCGCCACCGCTGAATTTGCCGCCGCAGTGTCCAACGCCGGGGCACTGGGCCTGATCGGCGCGGGCGGCATGAGCCCCGAGGTCTTTCAGGACAGCATCCGCCGCTGCCGGACGCTGACAGAGAAACCCTTCGGCGTCAACATCATGCTGATGCATCCCCAGGTGGAGCAGCTGGCCGCCATTGCCGCCCAGGAAAAGGTGGCTGTGGTCACCACCGGCGCGGGTGACCCCGCCCGGTTCATCCCCGCCTGGAAGGAGTCCGGCACCAAGGTGTTCCCTGTGGTCCCTGCTGTGGCCCTTGCCAAGGTCGTGGCCCGGGCCGGGGCGGACGCCGTCATCGCCGAGGGCACCGAGAGCGGCGGCCATGTGGGCGAGCTGACCACCATGGCCCTGGTCCCCCAGGTGGCGGACGCGGTGGGCATCCCCGTCATCGCTGCCGGAGGCATTGCCGACGGGCGGCAGCTTTTGGCCGCCTACGCCCTGGGCGCCATCGGCGCTCAGGTGGGCACCTGCCTGCTGGTGAGTGAGGAGTGCCCCATCCATGAGAACTATAAGAAGGCCGTGCTCAAGGCCAAGGACCGGGACACGGTGGTCACCGGCCGTTCGGTGGACGCCCCGGTGCGCATCCTGCGCAACCAGATGTCCCGGGAGTATCTGGCCCGGGAGAAGGCGGGCGCCGGCCGGATGGAGCTGGAGCACTACACCTTGGGCAGCCTGCGCCGGGCAGTCTTTGACGGCGACACCAAGACTGGAAGCCTGATGGCCGGCCAGGTGGCCGGAATGCTCCATGAGGTCAAGCCTCTACGCCAGATCTTTGAGGAGTTGAACCGCGGCTGCGCCAAGCGGCTGGCAGAACTGGAGTTGTAAGAGATGCAGATTTGCGGACATGAGCTGACTGTCCCTATTTTACAGGGAGGCATGGGGGTCGGAGTCTCCATGGGCGGCCTGGCCGGCGCTGTGGCCGCCTGCGGCGGCATGGGCACCATCAGCACCGCCGACGTGGGCTTTCAGGAGCCAGACTTTGACCGGGACCCCCTGACCGCCAACCTGCGTGCCTTAAAGGCCGAGATCCAAAAGGCCCGGGAATTGGCCCATGGAACTGGTATGATAGCGATCAATGCTATGGTGGCCACCCGGCAGTTCGCAGACGCGGTACGAACCGCCGTAGCCGCCGGGGTGGACGCGGTGGTGTCCGGCGCGGGGCTCCCCCTGGAGCTCCCCGCCCTCACCCAGGGCAGCAGGACCGCCATCGCCCCCATTGTCTCCAGCGCGCGGGCGGCCAAGCTGATCCTAAAGACCTGGGACCGGAAATACCAGACCACCGCCGACTTTGTGGTGGTGGAGGGCTCACAGGCCGGCGGCCACCTGGGCTTCCATGAGGATGAACTGCTGGAGGGCCGGTGTCCCACTCTGGAGGAGATCCTCCCCGGCGTGCTGGCCGAGGTCCGGCCCTACGAGGAGAAATACGGCCACTCTATCCCGGTCTTTGCGGCGGGCGGGGTATTCACCGGCCAGGATATGGCCCGCTATACCCGGCTGGGGGCGGCGGGGGTCCAGCTGGCCACCCGTTTCATCGCCACCTATGAGTGCGACGCCTCCCAGGGCTTCAAGGACGTGCTGCTCCAGGCCCGGGATGAGGATCTGACCATCATCCACAGCCCCGTTGGGATGCCGGGCCGCGCGGTGCGCACCCCCCTGATCCAGCGTCTGGAGCAGGGCGTGCGTGTCCCTCCGAAGCACTGCTCCCTGTGTATGGCCGGCTGCCAGCCGGCGGAGGTCCCCTTCTGCATCACCCACGCCCTGATTCAGGCGGTGAAGGGCAACCGGGAGGAGGGCCTGTTCTTCAGCGGCTCCAATGTGGGGAAGCTGGACCGGATGCTCCATGTACGGGAGCTGATGGACGAATTGATGAAGGATTGGAGGGCTTTTGCATGAAGCTTGCCTTTTTGTATGCCGGCCAGGGCGCCCAGCACGTGGGCATGGGCCGGGACCTATATGAGACCTACCCCGCCTTCCGTGCGGTGCTGGACAGCGCACCGGTGGACTTCGACCTGAAGCAGCTGTGCTTTGACGGGCCGGAGGACCGCCTGAATGACACCCGGTACACCCAGCCCTGCATGGTGGCCTTCGCCGCCGGGGTCACCGCCCTGCTGAAAGAGGCGGGCATCGTCCCCGACTATACCGCCGGCCTCAGCCTGGGGGAGTACTCCGCCCTGCACTGCGCCGGGGTGCTGGACGCCCCCTCCGCCATCTCCCTGGTGGCCTTCCGGGGCCAGGCCATGGCCGACGCGGTGAAGGACCGCCCCTGCGGCATGGCGGCGGTGCTGAACCTGGACCGGGACGCCCTGAAGCAGGTCTGTGAGGAGGCCTCCGACGCAGGCGTGGTGGAGTGCACCAACTTCAACTGCCCTGGTCAGATCGTCATTTCCGGCGATGCCGCTGCAGTAGACCGGGCTGGGGAGCTGGCCAAGGCCGCGGGAGCCAAGCGGGTGCTGCCCCTCAAGGTCAGCGGCCCCTTCCATACCTCCCTCATGGCCCCCGCCGGTGATGCCCTGCGGGAGAAGTTCCAGAGCGTACCCTTCTGTGAGATGGAGATCCCCGTGCTCTTCAACTGCCTGGGCGATCTGAAGGGTGAGCGGGACACCATTCCCGATCTTCTGGAGCAGCAGGTCCAGTCCAGCGTCTATCTGGAGGACACCATCCGCCGCCTGGCCGAGCTGGGCGTGGATACGGTGGTGGAGATCGGCCCGGGCCGGACCCTGTCCGGCTTCGTCCGCAAGACTGCCAAACAAATCAAATGCTATCCGGTGGAGACGGCGGAGGAACTGGAGGCCGCCATCGCCGCCCTGAAAGGAGCGTGACCCCATGAGTCTGCAAGGAAGAAACGCGCTGGTCACCGGCGGGAGCCGGGGGATCGGCCGGGCCATCTGCCTGGAGCTGGCCCGCCAGGGGGCGAATATCGCGGTGAACTACGCCGGGAACGCCCAGGCCGCTGAGGAGACCGCCGCCGCCTGCCGGGCGCTGGGGGTCCAGGCGGTGACCATCCGGGCCGATGTGGCCGACGCCGCCGCCTGTGAGGCCATGGTGAAGGAGGTCATCTCCTCCTTCGGAAGCCTCCACATCCTGGTGAACAACGCCGGCATCACCCGGGACAATCTGGCCCTGAGCATCAGCGAGGCCGACTTCGACGCCGTGCTGGACACCAACCTGAAGGGAGCCTTCTGCTGCTGCAAGGCAGCCTACCGCTCCATGATGCGCCAGCGCTATGGCCGCATCATCAACATGAGCAGCGTGGTGGGCCTCCGTGGCAACGCCGGTCAGGCCAACTACTCCGCCAGCAAGGCCGGCCTCATCGGCCTGACCAAATCTCTGGCCAAGGAGCTGGCCGCCCGAAAAGTTACCGTCAACGCGGTGGCCCCCGGCTTTATCGACACGGATATGACCGCAGTCCTGCCGGAAGCGGCGAAGGAAGCCCTGCTCAAGACCATCCCCATGGCCCGTCTGGGTCAGCCGGAGGATGTGGCCCGGGCCGTGGCCTTCTTTGCTGCGGACGAGACTGCCTATGTCACCGGCCAGGTGCTGTGTGTCGACGGCGGCATGGCGGTTTAAGCCGCAGAAAGGAAACAGAGCTATGGAAAAAAGACGCGTAGTGATCACCGGCATGGGGGCCGTCACTCCCCTGGGCCACACCGTCCAGGAGACCTGGGACGCGGTCCGGGCCGGCGCGTGCGGCATCGCCCCCATCACCCTGTACGACCACAGCAGCCAGAAGGTATCCCTGGCCGCAGAGGTGAAGGACTTCGACCCCACCCGGGTCCTGGATAAAAAAGAAGCCCGCCGGATGGACCGCTTCACCCAGTTCGCCGTCACCGCCGCAGTGGAGGCCATGGCCCAGAGCGGCCTGGACCTGGAGCGTGAGGACACCGCCCGCATGGGGGTGTCCGTCTCTAGCGGCATCGGCGGCATCAGCACCATCCAGAACTCCTGTGAATCCGGCCAGAGCCGCGGTTTTGACAAGGTCTCCCCTTTCTTCATCCCCATGGCCATCTCCAACCTGGCCGCCGGGCACATCGCCATCCGTTTCGGCCTGCATGGGATGTGCACCGCCCCTGTGGCCGCCTGCGCCGGCGGCAGCAACGCGGTGGGCGACGCCTTCCGCCACATCCGGGACGGCTACGCCGAGGTCATGGTGGCCGGCGGCGCGGAGGCCTCCATCACTCCCCTGGCCATCGGCGGCTTCACCTCCATGAGCGCCCTGACCACCGCCTCTGACCCGGCCCGGGCCTCCATCCCCTTTGACGCGGAGCGCAGCGGCTTCGTCATGGGCGAGGGCGCCGCCATCCTGGTGCTGGAGGAGTTGGAGCACGCCCGCGCCCGCGGCGCTCAGATCCTGGGTGAGATCACCGGCTACGGCTCCACCTGCGACGCCTACCACATCACCGCCCCCGACCCCGCGGGCACCTGGAGCGCCGCCTGCATGGAGCAGGCCCTGGCCGACGCCGGCGTCGCCCCCGAGGCGGTGGACTATATCAACGCCCACGGGACCTCCACCCCCCTGAACGACAGCGGCGAGACCGCCGCCATCCGCAAGGTGTTCGGCGGCCACGCCGACCGGCTGATGGTCAGCTCCACCAAGTCCATGACCGGCCATCTGCTGGGGGCCAGCGGCGCGGTGGAGGCGGTGTTCTGTGTCCTGGCGCTGAAGGACGGCTTCGTCCCCGCCACCATCCACTACCAGGTCCCCGACCCGGCCTGTGACCTGGACATCGTCCCCAACAAGGGCCGCCAGGCTGACATCCGCTGCGCCATCTCCGATTCCCTGGGCTTCGGCGGGCACAACACCTGCCTGGTCTTTCAGAAGTGGGAGGGCTGAGGCATGGAATTGAATATTCAGCAGATCATGGAGATCCTCCCCCACCGTCCCCCCTTCCTGCTGGTGGACCGGATCACCGAGTGTGAGCCCGGCGTGAAGGCCACGGGCGTCAAGTGCGTCACCATGAATGAGTCCTTCTTTGTGGGGCACTTCCCCGGCAACCCCATCATGCCCGGGGTGCTGATCCTGGAGGCTCTGGCTCAGACGGGGGCGGTGGCCGCCCTCTCCCTGCCGGAGAACCGGGGAAAGCTGGCCATCTTCGGCGGCGTGAAGAACGCCCGCTTCAAGCAGCCGGTGCGCCCCGGCGATGTGCTGGAGCTGTCCTGTGAACTGGTGGAGCAGCACGGGCCGGTGGGCTTCGGCAAGGCGGCGGCAAAGGTGGACGGCAAGCTGGCCGCCCGCTGTGAATTGACCTTTGTCATCCAATAAATTTGCTTTTCGCCTGTAAATTTGGTATTCTAATGACAACGAGTGCCACAAAACGATACAGGAGGCAGATTTATGCTGGACCGTGCTTTTGACCGCGTGTATACCAAGTTCAAGCTCCACTTTTACCGTGCCGTATTCGCCCGCTTTCAGAACCGGGAGGCCAGCCTCACCACGGTGGAGAGCTTCTGCATGGAGATCATCAACGCCTTGGGCCACCCCACCATCAATGAGTTCTCCAGCTTTGTCAATATCTCTCCCCCCAATGCCGCCTACAAGATCAACAACCTGATCCAGAAGGGCTATGTGACCAAGCGGCAGTCCCCGGATGACAAGCGGGAGTACCACCTGTATGTCACCCAAAAATATATCGACTACTACAATGTCAGCTACCGCTACCTCTCCACCGTCATGGACCGCATCAAGCAGCGCTTCCCCGCGGAGGATGTGGCCAAGCTGGAGGAGATGCTGGACATCATCTCCAATGAGCTGATGCCTGAGCTGGACCCCGCCCTGTCCGCAAGGAATGACCTGTAAGCCCTCTGTTTGACCGCAGATGACAAAACGGTCCCCTGATGCACAGCATCAGGGGACCGTTTTTTCTCCCTGCGGGGAGGGGCGTCACCCGTCCGGAGGGGCCTGTCCCCTCTCCGGCGCCAGCATCTGCCGCAGACGCTCCACCGCCCGGCGCTCCAAACGGGAGACCTGCACCTGGGACACTCCCAGCACCCGGGCCGCCCGGGTCTGGGTCAGCCCCTTGTAATACCGCAGCAGCAGCACCTCCCGCTCCCGCTGTGGCAGCTCCTCCAACGCCCCCCGCAGGGCCAGCCGCTCCACCAGCCCGTCCTCCATACCGCCGCCGGACAGCATCCCCTCCAGGGTCAGGCCGCCCTCCCCGGTCTCCGTCTGGAGGGAGATCACCGGCTCGGTGGCCGTCTCCGCTGCCGCCACCTCCTCGGGGGTGAGGCCGGCGGCCTCCGCCAGCTCAGACAGGGCGGGCTCCCGGCCCAGCTCGGCGCACAGGCGGCTGCGGAGCCCCCGCACCAGGACGCCCCGCTCCTTCATCCCCCGGCTCACCTTCACCGCCCCGTCATCCCGCAGGAACCGCCGGATCTCCCCGGCGATCTTGGGTACAGCATAGGTGGAGAACTGGGTGCCGAAGGCGGGGTCGTACCCCCGCACCGCCTTCAAAAATCCCAGGCAGCCCAGCTGATACAGGTCGTCCGGCTCCACGCCGCGGCCGTAGTAGCGGCGCACAATGGACCAGATCAGCCCGTTGTTCTCCTCCAGCACCTGCTCACAGGCCCGCTCATCCCCCAGCCGGGCCGCCTCCAGCAGCTGGGGGGCGCTGGGTGTCCCATTCAACCTGAGATGCGGCGGGCGATCTGCCGCCGCATGGTGACGGTGGTCCCCTTTCCCGGTGTGGAGCGGACCTTCAGCTCATCCATAAAGCTCTCCATAATGGTAAAGCCCATACCGGCGCGCTCCTCGCTACCGGTGGTGAAGAGCGGGGTCCTGGCCTGGTCCACATCCGAGATGCCCACCCCCCAGTCCCGCACCACGATCTCCAGCACCTGCCCCTCCTTCTGCCGCAGCTTCATCACGATCTTCCCGATCCGGTCTGGGTAGGCGTGGACGATGGCGTTGGTCACCGCCTCACTCACTGCCGTCTTGACGTCGTTGATCTCTTCCAGTGTGGGGTCCAGCTGGGCGGCAAAGCAGGCCGCCGCCGCCCGGGCGAACCCCTCGTTGGCCGAGCGGCTGGGGAACTCCAGGGTACAATAGTTTTCTATTTTCATGATGTACAGCCTCCTGACTTATTCAAATCGGACCAGCTTTTCCAGCCCGGCCGCCCGGAACACCCGCCGGGCCTGGTCCGGGGCGTGGACCACAGTCATCCCGCCCCGCAGCTGGCTCATTCTGCGGTAGGTGCGCAGGATGACCGCGATACCGGAGCTGTCTGTAAAGGTCAGCCCGGACAGGTCCAGGGTCAATTTTCTGGGCAGGGCCGCGTCGATCTGCCGGTCCAGCTCCTCCATCACTTCCTTTGCGCGGTGGTGGTCCAACTCCCCCGACACTGCCGCGGTCAGGCAGCGGTTTTCCTCCTCGCACATCACTGCCATGTCTCGTCTCTCCTTTCCCGGCGTCCCGGTTAGCTAGAACAGGACACCCATATTCTGGATGTTCCAATTATAGGGGATGACCCGGGCAGATTTGGCCGCATCCTGTCGTCTCCCGCTCAGATCCCCAGTTTTTCCCGGTGCTCCCCTGAAAAGCGTCCCAGATGGCCGCTCTTTTCTCCCTTCCATTTACAAACGGCAGATTTCGTACTATGATAGAGGCAGCACCGATCACAGAAGGGGAGGTCTCTCCGTGTCCAGACAAGCCAAACTCACCGCCGGACCCATCACGGCCCAGCTGGTCCGCCTGTGCCTGCCTCTGCTGGCCGCCAATGTGCTCCAGCAGCTGTACAATATCATCAACTCCCTGGTCGTCACCCGCCACATCGGCGGGGATGCCTTCGCAGCCCTGGGGGTGGCCGAGAGCGTGATGAACCTGTTCATCTATGTCATCACCGGGGCCTGTATGGGGGCCTCCGTCCTGGTGGCCCGCTTCTTCGGAGAGCAGAACTTCGCCCGCCTGCGCCAGCAGCTCTTCGTCTCCGGCGTGCTCATCGGCGGAGCCACAGCGGCGGCGGTCCTCCTCACCCTGGTCTTTCTGCGTCCCCTTCTCCTGCTGATCCAGACCCCTCCGGAGTTGATGGACTACGCCATGTCCTACCTGCGGATCATCCTGGCGGGGATGCTCTTCACCTTCGCCTATAACTATCTGGCCGCCACCCTCCGGGCCATCGGCGACACCCGGGCCGCCCTCTGTTTCCTGCTGGCCTCCCTGGCCTATAACCTGGCGGCAGCCTGGCTGCTGGTAGCCAGACTGGAACTGGGCATCCGGGGCACCGCCCTGGCCACAGCCAGCGCGCAGCTTCTCTCCGCCCTGCTGTGCCTGGTCTATATCCGCAAAAAGCTGCCCTTCCTGCGCATCCAGCGGGACGATATGCGGATGAACGGGACCCTGGTGCGCCAGACCACCAGCTATGCGGCGGTGGCCGCCCTCCAGCAGTCCAGCCTCTATCTGGGCAAGCTGATGATCCAGAGCGCCGTCAACGGCCTAGGCACAGCGGCCATCTCCGCCTTCACCGCCACCACCCGGGTGGAAAACTTCAGTCAGGCCTTCGGCATCAGCGGCTGCGAGTCCATCGCCATTTTTGTGGCGCAGAATCAGGGGGCAAAAAAATACCGCCGCGCCCTGTCCGGCTTCCTCCGGGGGTCCGTCATGGTGGTAGGCATCGGATTTCTGTTCTCCCTGCTGCTGTTCTTCGGCGGCGGCCAGCTGGTCCTCCCCTTCCTGGACGGCGAGGCGGAGAGCGCCGCCCTGGGCGCCTCCTACCTGCGGCTGATGGGCTGCTTCTACTTTCTGTCCTTTATGGGACACTCCTATGTGGGGCACTACCGGGGCATTGGACGAATGAATATCACCTTCTGGGGGACCACCCTTCAGATCGCCGTCCGGGTCGTCCTCACATACGCTCTGGCGGGCGCCATGGGGCTGGACGCTGTGGCTCTGGCCACCGGCCTGGGCTGGGTCGCCATCGTCCTGTTCCACTCCACTGTGTTCCTTCTGGAGCTCAAGGGCATCGGCTTCCGCCTTCCCACCCGGGATGAGGACAGCCAGCCCGGCTGAGCTGCCCCGTCCACGATCCAACCACCTCCCACGAAAGGAGCCCAACATGATCCAGAAAAAACTTCGCCGGAACGCCCTGTTCCTGATCCTCCCCCTGCTCGCCGCCCTCCTCTCCTTCTTTGTCCTGGCAGGCGTCGCGTCCTCCTCGGAATTTCACAAGCACTCCATTGCCGCATTGGAGGAAAAGCAGACCACTGTGCTGGAGCTCTCCGCCGCCTCCGCGGCGGCCTCGGCGGCCATCACCCTCATTCCCGGAGACGCCGCCACCCCCATCGCGGAGCAGCTGGCCGACCTGAGCTCCCACTTTCTTGTGGTGCTCTGCGCTATCTATCTGGAAAAGTATCTGCTGACCATCACCGGCTTTCTCGCCTTCAAAATCCTGATCCCCGTGGCCTGCCTGGCCTATATCTTGAATGTGCTCTTTGACTGGAGGGGGCTCCGGCTCCTGGCCGGAAAGCTGGCCGCCTTCGGCCTGCTCATCGTCCTGGTGATCCCGGTGAGCCTCCAGCTCTCCAATATGATCGAGGACACCTATCAGGCCTCCATCGACGCCACCATCCAATCCGCCCAGGACGCCGCCGAGGAGATCGAGGACAGCGCTGCGGAGGGCGGGGATGAGAAGGGCTTCTGGGCAGGTCTGCTGGACGGGATCACCCATGCCGCCTCCGGAGCCGCGGACAAGGTGGGCCGGATGGCCAACGATTTTCTGGAGGCTCTGGCCGTCATGCTGGTGACCTCCTGCATCATCCCCATCCTGGTCCTGCTGTCCTTTGTCTGGCTGGCCAAAACACTGCTGTCCATCCAGATCCAGATCCCACTCCCCGGCCAGGCTGAACGGCAGAGCGGCCGCCGCACCGCGTCCCGCGTCGAGGACCAAAAGCCGCAGTAACGTCCCACCCTTTCATCGGTGTATCCAGCCAAAAAGGCCGGCAGACACAGAAAAATCTGTGCCTGCCGGCCTTTTTTCTTGTTCGCTTATGAAACGCGGTAGCCGCCCCGGGCCAGCACCTTCACCGTGCTGTTGCCGGCCACCAGATAGTGGTCGGACATAGTGGCCAGATACAGGTGGTTGCGCACCAGCGCGCCGCCGCTGTACAGCTCGCCCCCCGCGCTCACATCCACCAGGGCCGGGTCTACTGCTGCCCCTGCCGTAGCGCTGCCCACCCGGAGCAGCACCTCACAGCCGATGTCCAGATCCATCCGCTGTCCCGGGTTCAGGGTGACCACCGTGTAGGAGGCCGAAGCGCCCCCGCCCCCCTGGGCCATGACCTGGCTGAGCTGATTGGCCAGCTCCGTCTGACGGACCTTCGCCTTCTCATCCGTCTGGCTGAGCAGCTTGGGCAGGACCGTCTCATTGAGATAGCTCAGGGTGACCAGGGGATCGTCCGCGTCCCCCGCGGCCAGAGCCGCCCCCGTTCCAAGGCACAGCCCGGTCAGGCACAGGGCCCCCAGGCGGATCTTCCACGCGCGATTCATCTTCATCTCGATACTCCTTCGGGCCGTGCCCTTTCTCTTTTGTCCGCCGCGGCGGCTATACCATGGTCTCCGGATGGAGGCCGAAGCTCACCGCAATGGCCCCGTCCACTTGCTTCATCATCGTCTCGTCCAGCTTCCCCATGTGCTCCCGCAGGCGGCGCTTATCCAGCGTGCGGATCTGCTCCAGAAGGATCACGGAATCCTTGGGCAGTCCGCAGCTGAGGGCGGCCAGGGAGATGTGGGTGGGGAGGCGGGCCTTTCCGGTCTGAGAGGTGATGGCTGCGGCGATGACCGTGGGGCTGTGCCGGTTGCCGGTGTCATTCTGGACGATCAGAACGGGCCGCACGCCCCCCTGCTCACTGCCCACGACGGGGCTAAGGTCGGCATAAAAAATGTCGCCTCGTTTCACACTGTTATCCACGTATCCTCACACTCCGCTGGAAAATAGTACGCGTTACGCGGCCCAACGGGTCTTATGTAACGCTGTACTATGATTTTCCCACGGAGCGGCGGGGATTATACCTCTGCCCGAGGAAAATTCCCCTCCGCGCCTTTTCTGCCCAGGCGGCGCGCCTGCCGCTCCGCCTCATCCTATGCGGGGAGGAGCCTCAGGTTGCCCGCGTCCGGCGCTCACGCCTCCGCCCTGTCCTCCGGGAGATAGACCCGGGGCACCCGGGGGTTCACGTCGCACATCAGCTCATAGGGGATGGTCCCCGCCAGCCGGGCGGCCCGCTCCAGCAGCGGCCCGTCGTATACCACAGCCACATCCCCCGCCTGCACGCCGGGAACGCCGGTCACATCCAGCATACACATATCCATGCACACCCGGCCCACGATGGGGCACTCCACGCCGCGCACCCGCATCACCATGCGGTTGGACAGGCTTCTGGGATAGCCGTCCCCATAGCCCACCGGCACCACCGCGATCCGGGAGTCCCGCTCCAGCACCGCCGTGCGGCCATAGCTCACCGGCGTCCCCTTGGGCAGGCTGCGCACCGCGGCCACCCGGCTCTTCACCGCCATCACCGGCTCCAGCCCCGGGCCGTCCAGGCCCTTCAGCTCCTCCGCCGGATACCAGCCATACAGCACCAGGCCGGGCCGCACCATATCCAGATAAGTACAGGGATATTGTAGCACAGCAGCGCTGGAGGCACAATGGCAGATTTTGAAGGCGATCCCCCGCTCCTCCAGCGCCGCCCGGGCGGCCAGAAAGCGGTCAAACTGGGCCATAGTATAGGCCTCGCTCCCGTCGGCGTCCGCAAAGTGGGTAAACAGGCCCTCGGCCTCCAGACCGGGCAGGCGGCACAGCCGGGCGATCTCGTCCGCCGTCTCCTCCTCCCGGCCCGCCTCCCACAGAAAGCCCAGCCGGCTCATGCCGGTGTCCAGCTTCACATGGACCCGCAGGGTCCGCCCAGCCCTCTGGGCGGCGGCGGACAGCCTTCGGCCGGTCTCCAGATCCTCCACCATCTGGGTCACATCCAGCTCCAGCAGCAGGGGGATCAGCTCCTCCGGAGTCTCGCCCAAACACAGGATAGGCAGCGTGACCCCGCTCTGCCGCAGCTCCTCCGCCTCGCTGACGCAGGCCACAGCCAGCATATCCGCCCCCAGACGCTCCAGGGTATGGCCGATCACAGCGGCTCCATGTCCATAGGCATTGGCCTTGCAGAGGCCCAGAAAGCGGCAGCCCTGGGGCAGCATGGCCCGCAGAGTCCGGTAATTATGCTCCAGAGCGGACAGGTCGATCTCCGCCCATGTTCTCATCCTTGTGGTATCCATAAACTGAAAGCTTCCTCTCTATCCTTTGGTAAAGCCGCTCAACCGGCACTGGATGACCCGGTATCCGTCCACGCTGATCTCTCCCTGCACCAGGGCATAGGTCTCCGGGTCAAACCACAGGGTGGTCTCCCGCCCGGTCCCGGGGGCAGCCTCCGGATCGGCACAGAGCACCCGCAGCAGCTCAGAGTCCCCTGTCCGCTCCAGCGCGCACTCCGCCATGTACTCCGACCGGGCCGCCGACAGCAGCGCGGACAGGGCGGACACGGGGGACAAGCCATCCCCATCCAGGGGGCCGGTGTCCAGCGCCAGGCCATCGTACTCCAGCGCGCCGCCCTCCTCGCCGATCCGGGCGGTGATCCCCGCGGCCAGCTCCGGCTCCCGCAGGGTCAGAACGGTCTCCTCCCCATCCACCGCGGCGGACAGAAGAAATTCATAGACCCTCTGGCCGTAGTCGGCGGTGACCGCCACCTCCGCGGCACAGCGCTCCATAGCCAGGTACTCCCCCCGGACCGCCAGGGCCAGCTCCTCCGCCGGGTCTCCCGCCGCCGTCCCGCCGCAGGCGGTGAGCAGCGCCAGAGTCATCATTGGTACGCAAAGCAGACGTCTGCGCACAGTTTTCCCTCCAAAGCGTCTTAAAACGCCCGTTTAGTTCCGCTCCTCGCTCTCCTTCAGCACCTGGGGGAGCATCTCAATCAGGTCGGTGGGCAGCATGGCGTACTCCCCATACTGCTCCGCACAACGGTCCCCCGCCCTTCCGTGGAGCCATACCGCCAAGGCGGCAGTCTCCGGGACAGATGCGCCAGGCCCGTTCAGGTGCTTCTGTCCCAGCAGGGCGGCGATCATCCCGGCCAGCACGTCGCCGGAACCTCCCTTGGCCATCCCCGGGTTCCCCGTCCCGCAGAGCCAGACTTTTCCCTCCGGGGCGGCGGTCACCGTCCCCCGGCCCTTGAGGACCAGAGTGCAGCGGTGGGCCTTTGCAAAGCTGCGGGCGGCGGCCACAGGGTCCCGCACTGGCAGAGGGCAGCCCGTCAGGCGGGCAAACTCCCCCGCGTGAGGGGTGAGCACCGTGGGAGCGCGGCGGCTGTCCAGAACATCTATATGTCCCGCCAGGGCGTTTATGCCATCGGCGTCCAGCACCACCGGGATGGTCAGATCGCACAGCAGGGAACGCGCCAGCCGCTCTGTGTTCGGATGCCGGCCCAGTCCGGGGCCGATCACCGCCACATCACAGGCGGCCGCCTTTTCCAGTATTGCAGTATACTCCTCCGGCAGCGGAAAAGCCATAGCTTCTTCACATTTTATGGCTATGACAGGATAGATTTCCCGGGGGACCCCCACATAGACCAGCCCCGCGCCGGTCCGCAGCGCGCCCCGGGCGGCCAGAGTCGGGGCGCCGGTGTAGCCCTCGCTGCCCCCCAGGATGAATATCTTTCCAAAATCTCCCTTGTGGCCGTCGGCGGGGCGGCGTGGGAGGACCCAGTGCATATAATCGGGGTTCAGCGCGACCGGCTCCGGACCTCGCCATATCATTTGACGGACCAGGTCCCGGGGGATCCCGATGTCGGCCTCCTGCACCTCCCCGGCACAGCCCGCCCCTGCCCCCAGATAGAGCCCCGGCTTGGCACAGGTAAAGGTCACGGTGGTACGGGCCCGGACAGCCTCTCCCAGGACCTCCCCGGTGTCCCCGTCTACCCCGGAGGGCAGGTCGCAGGACACCACAGGGGCCCGCCGGCCGTTCATCCACCGGACTGCCGCCAGAAAGTCCCCCTCCACCGGCCGCTTCAAACCCACTCCGAACAGGGCGTCCACATAGCAGTCGCAGGTGGACAGCCAGACGGTCAGCAGGCGGTCCTCCAGATCCAAGGGCTCCAGAGCGCCGCCGGCCTCTGCCAGCCGCTCCTCCATGGCCCGGGCGTCTGGGGTCATCTTCTCCCGGTCGCCCACCAGAAAGGTGCGGACCCGATAGCCCTCCTCCAGCAGGATGCGGGCGGCGGCGATGCCGTCCCCGCCGTTGTTCCCCGGGCCGCAGAATATGCCGATCCGCTGGGTGGGGTCGGTGTTCTTGGACTCCACCACAGCCCGTATCTCGTCCACCTCACGCTGCTCCTCCGCCGTGGGTTCCCGGCTGTCCCCTGTCATAATGAAGGCTACTGAAACAGCCGATCCAATCACACCATCCGGCCGGCTCTGCTCCTTCACCGGCCCCACCAGGTCAGCTGCCACCTGGGCCACCGCCCGGGCGGCGTTCTCCATCAGCTCCAGAGAGGGGATCCCCCGCTCCTCAATGGCGGTCCGGTCCAGCTCTCTCATCTGCTCTGTGGTGGCAAGCATCCTCATCTCTCCCGCTCCTTCCATCCCTTTGGCAGCAGCTTCTCCAGCGGGACCAGCTCCACCTCCCGGGCTGCCTCCGCCTTGGAGGGGTACACCCTGAGCTCCGGGACAGGCTCCCACAGCTCCCGGACCTCCTCCCCCGCCAGCAGGCGGCCGGAGAACCGGCCCATGCGTTCGGACACCCGGAAGGCCGCCCCCTCCGGGGTGACGCAGTACACGCCCTCCCCCAGGTCCTCCGCGCGGCCGTACCAGTTTCCCTCCCGGTCCCGGGCCACCAGTTCCAGGCTGGGGACCGCGTAAAACGGGATCTCCGGGAGCTCCTCATTCTCAAAGAAAAAGAATATCCCGGCCCGCTCCGCCATCTCCTGATACTGGGGAACCTCCGCCCGGACCTTGGCCTGCTCCGTGTGGAGCACCGTCCCAGCGTAAAGGATCTGCACCTCACAGCTGAAAATTCCCAGCGGCCCCGATTGGGACACCTCGCCGCAGTCAACATAAATGGTCCGCATGGTCCACACCCCTTTCAAAAGATTTTTCCGGTATTGTACCACATCCCGATGAAAAAAGGAAGAGAGACCGCAGCCGGTCTCCCCTCCCTGGACGTCTGATTTACTTCAAAAATCCCTTGACGATCTGCTCTTCGGCCTCCTTCTCCGTGAGGCCCAGGGTCATCAGCTTGATGAGCTGCTCCCCGGCGATCTTGCCGATGGCGGCCTCGTGGACCAGGCTGGCGTCCACGCAGTTCGCGGTGACCTCCGGGATGGCGGCCACTACGCCCTGATCCATGATGATGGCATCACACTCGGAGTGGCCATAGCACCGGGCATTGCCGTTGATCCGGGCCAGGAACACCTGATGGGACTGGTCCCGGGCCACAGAGCGGGAGATCACGTTGGTGTGGCAGTCCTCCCCGTTCAGATCCACAGTAAAGTCGGACTTGGCCAGCTGCTTGCCGTGGGTCATCACCTTCTCTTTGATGATGAGGGTGGCCCGGGGACCCAGGGTGGCCTTCGTGGTGCGGACGGTGGAGTCCACGCCCTTGATCTGGGTGGTCTCCATCTCCAGATAGCTGTCCTCATCCATCTCCACCACAGTGGTGGGGTTCATGATGTTCTCCCCCATACCGTCGCCCTCGCCGTAGTGGCGCTCCACATAGCGCACCCGGGCGCGCTTGCCCACATGGAAGGAGTGGATCCCGGAGTGCTCCGAATTCTGCACCCCGCAGTTGTGGATGCCGCAGCCGGCCACGATGGTCACGTCGCAGTCGTCGCCGATGATAAAATCGTTGTAAACGGTCTCATTCAGGCCGCTCTCGCTGAGCACCACGGGGATATGGACCGACTCATTTTTGGTGCCCGGCTTGATGATGATGTCGATGCCGTCCTTGTCCTCTTTACTGACAATGTCGATGTTGGCGGTGGTGTTCCGGGCGGCCGCCTTTCCGTTGGCCCGGATGTTATAAGCCCCCTCAGGCACATCATGGAGCTCGGCGACCTGCTCCAGCAAATTCTTCTGTATCGCGTCCATGCTTCTGTCTCCTTCTGTCTATTAGAAATGAGGCGTTCGGAATTCGGGATGACCGCCTCCGGCTCTGCCGGAGGAATCGGGAGCCTCCGCCCCAAACCGGCGCGTCAATTCCTGATTTCCAATTCCTGACCGTCTTGTTATCTCACCTTGTCGCTCAGCGCACTGCACACGCTAGGGGCCTCGCCCAGCAGCTGAGGCAGGATCTCCTCCCGTCCCCCGTCGCTGCGCACCTGGCCGTCGGCCAGGACAATGATGCGGTCGGCGATGTTCAGGATCCGCTCCTGATGGGAGATGATGAGGATAGAGCCGTTGATCTTCTCATGCAGGTGCTCAAACACCTGGATCAGGTTGGAGAAGGACCACAGATCGATGCCCGCCTCCGGCTCGTCAAAGACGGACAGCTTGGTCCCCCGAGCCATAATCATGGCGATCTCGATGCGCTTGAGCTCGCCGCCGGACAGGGAGCCGTCCACCTCCCGGTCGATATAATCCTTGGCGCACAGCCCCACCTCGGACAGGTAGTTGCACGCCTCCGGCACGCCGATGTTTTGTCCGCTGGCCAGGGTAATCAGGTCCTTCACCGTCAGGCCCTTGAAGCGCACCGGCTGCTGAAAGGCAAAGCTGACGCCCCGGTGGGCCCGCTGGGTGATGTCCAGGCCGGTGATGTCCTCCCCATCCAGCAGGATCCGCCCGCTGGTGGGGGTGTAGATGCCGGCGATGATCTTGGCCAGGGTGGACTTGCCGCCGCCGTTGGGACCGGTAATGGCCACAAACCGCTCGTCAATGGTCAGATCGATGTCCCTCAGGATGCCCTTGTCCTCTCCGTCCTGTTCCACATCATAGCAGATATGCTGTAACTCTAGCATGGGGTTCCCTCCTGTATTCCGTCCGGTTTGATCCCGGTTCCGTCTTTCCCGTTCCCTGTCCGCCTGTCCCACAAACAAACGGAAGGGCGCCCCGTCTCAGGGACAGCCTTATTCTATCATAGTCGGAAGGTTTTGTCTATCCTTATTTCCTATTATTCTAATAGGATTTTATTTTGTCCCGCCTCACATCAGTCTCACCCCGCCGGGACCTCTTCCCGCTCTTTACCTGGCTCCCTGTTTCCTCTGCATTCCATTCTTTTCCCCGGATACTTCCATTTCATACTTGCTTTTTCCGCCGCGGTATGCTATAAGTATTAGATACAATCAGTTTTAAATGCGAAGAACGGGAAAATAACGTGCTTTCGTTTCTCAGAGAGGGGTGGTCACCGGCTGAAAGCCGCCCCGAAGCGTGTCGTTTGGTTCGCCCGGGAGCGGCCCCTGAGAGGGGGACGGCTGTTCCGCCGTTATCGGGAAATTCAAGCGCGTGTCTGACACGAATACGGGTGGTACCGCGGGAGGGTTGCCTTTCGTCCCAACAGGTTTGGGGCGGAGGGCTTTTTTCATAATTTCAACGGTGAGGAGAAGATATGGATATGATCATCACAACAACAAACAGCATAGAGGGCCGCCAGATTCAAGATTATCTGGGGGTTGTCTTTGGAGAAATGATTTCAGGCATCGATTTTGTCCGGGATTTTACCGCAGAGCTGACCAA
>OOAU01000422.1_pt1 | contig 29494 bp, 34 predicted proteins | sample 1670931 | NCBI WGS metagenome assembly OOAU01 (sample SAMN06348105, study PRJEB24527) | human gut metagenome | biome: human gut; feature: ankylosing spondylitis patient; material: feces | host: Homo sapiens | place: China | collected 2015-10 | reverse complement strand
TTAGGAGTTAGGAATTAGGAGTTAGGAATTAGGAGTTAGGAATTAGGAGTTAGGAGTTGGAGGGCGGAGATGGGAAGCGTTCTGCTGGTGGGGATGGGCGGAGCCCTGGGGGCCGTAGGCCGCTATGGGCTGAGCCTGCTGCCCTGGCGGGGAGATTTTCCCCTTTTGACTCTGCTGACGAATCTATTGGGGGCGGTGCTGATCGGCTTCATCGCCGGACTGGCAGGCCGCGGGCGGCTGAACGCGTCCGGAGCCATCTTTTGGAAAACCGGCGTGTGCGGCGGTTTCACCACCTTTTCCACCTTCTCCCTGGAGAGCCTGACCCTGCTGGAGCGGGGACGGTGGCTGCTGGGCGGGAGCTATATGCTCCTGAGTATGGCGCTGTGCCTGCTGGGGGCGGCCCTGGGGCAGAGGCTGAGCCGGCTGTGACAGTTGCGATCCTTCCAGTTTGCGGTTTCCTGCCTCATGTGGGGTGGGAACGGGTGAGCATCACAAACAATGAGGAAAAACGGGAGGATGTATTATGACAGCATTTTTGGAGGTCCTGCTGGTCCTGTGGGGCCTGTTTGGACTATATGTTGCGGCGGTCTCTGCCGCAAGCAACTCGTCCGATGCGATTCTTCTGCTCTTGCTGGGCGGCAGCGCCGCACTGTTCTCCTTTGCCCTGGCCGCTGTGCTGGAGCTTCTGCGGAAGAGACGGTAAATGTCCCCGAAAATCGATGAAACTGTGTTCTTTTTGATCCTTTTTCTTGCAAGAAAAAGGATGGATTCTGAAAGCGAAGAGAGATGATCCCCATGGAACGTTATTATCAGCCTGAGATCGAGTGTGCCAGCCAGGAGCAGATCCGCGCCTGGCAGGACGAGCGCCTGGTGAAGCAGGTGCGCAATGTGTGGGACAACGTGCCCTACTACCGCAAAAAGATGGAGGAGAAGGGGTTGACCCCCGATGACATCCAGGGCGTGGCCGACCTGCACAAGCTGCCCTTTGTCACCAAGGCTGACCTGCGGGAGGCCTATCCCTACGGCCTGGTGGCCCGGCCGCTGAAGGACTGTGTGCGCATCCAGTCCACCTCCGGCACCACAGGTAAGCGGGTGGTGGCCTTCTACACCCAGCACGACATCGACCTGTGGGAGGACTGCTGTGCCCGGGCCCTGATGGCCGCCGGAGCCACCGATGAGGATGTGTGCCAGGTGTCCTATGGCTATGGCCTGTTCACCGGCGGACCCGGACTCAACGGAGGCAGCCACAAGGTGGGCTGTCTCACCGTGCCCACCTCCTCAGGGAATACAGAGCGTCAGATCATGTTCATTAAGGACCTGAACGCCACCATCCTGTGCTGCACCCCCTCCTATGCCGCCTATCTGGGTGAGTCTATGAGGGAGATGGGCATGACCCCGGAGCAGATCCCTCTGAAGGCGGGCATCTTCGGGGCGGAGGCCTGGAGCGAGGAGATGCGCCAGGACATCCAGAATACCCTGGGTATTAAAGCCTATGATATATACGGCCTGACGGAGCTGTCCGGTCCCGGCGTGGCCTTCGAGTGCTCCGCCCAGTCCGGGATGCACATCAACGAGGACCACTTCATCGCCGAGATCATCGACCCGGATACCGGCGAGGTGCTGCCCGAGGGCAGCAAGGGCGAGCTGGTGTTCACCTCCATCACCAAGGAGGCCTTCCCCCTGCTGCGCTACCGCACCCGGGACATCTGTATGCTCACCCGGGAGAAGTGCTCCTGCGGCCGCACCCATGTGAAGATGTGCAAGCCTATGGGCCGCTCCGACGATATGCTCATCATCCGGGGGGTCAACGTGTTCCCCTCTCAGATCGAGACCGTGCTGCTCAATCATGGCTATCCCGCCAACTATCAGATCATTGTGGACCGGGTGAAGTCCACCGACACCCTGGACGTCCAGGTGGAGATGACCCCCGAGATGTTCACCGACAACCTGGGCGAGATCGACCGCCGGCAGAAGGAGCTGGTGGCCGGACTGCGCTCCATGCTGGGCCTGGCGGCGAAGGTCACTCTGGTGGCGCCCAAGTCCATCGTCCGCAGCGAGGGCAAGGCGGTGCGCGTCATCGACAAGCGCAAGATTTAAGGAGGGAAAACCATGAGCATCAAGCAGATCTCTGTCTTTGTGGAGAATCAGCCGGGGGCCCTGTACGGGCTGACCGGAGTGCTGGCCCAGAACGGGGTGGACCTGCGGGCCCTCTCTCTGGCCGAGACCAGCGAGTTCGGCATTGTGCGGATCATCGTGGACAACCTGTACCGGGCCACCACAGTGCTGAAGGACGCGGGCTATGTCCACAGCCTGACCCCTGTGGTGGGAGTGGCCATCCCCGACGTGCCCGGCGGACTGAACAAGGTCCTTCAGGTCCTCACCGACGCCCAGGTGAATGTGGAATATATGTACGCCTTCCTGGGCGGGCACGATGTGGACCGGGCCTATATGATCTTCCGCGTGGCGGATGAGGGCGCGGCGGAGGCCGCCCTGGCCGCCCGGGGCATCCGCACCCTGGAGCAGGAGGAGATCGAAGCCCTGTAAGGGGGCTGCTGAGTTCCTCCGCAAGACCCATAAACAGAAAGAAACCGCGCCGGTATCTACCGGCGCGGTTCGCTTTTTTACGATGGCGGTTAGAAAATGACTGTTTCCACACTCAAAGCGGCGGAAGTGGAAAAACCGGAGCATCCCGAAGCCGCGTGGACTTTCAATATCAGCCATACTTACTTAGGAGTCAGAGGCGAAACGAAGCTTCGCACAAGGTTCCCTTGCTTTCGGATTTCTTTCAAAACGCCCAAAGCATCCCGGAGCCGCATGGACTTCCGATCCCAATATGCCTCACCTGGGAGTCAGAGGCGAAACGAAGCCTCACACAAGGTTCCCTTGTTGCCGTTTTTCTTGTAAACTCCCTAGGGCATCCCGGAGCCGCATGGACTTCCAATCCCAATATGCCTCACCTGGGAGTCAGAGGCGAAACGCAGTTTCGCACAAGGTTCCCTTGCTTTCGGATGTCTTTCAAAACGCCCAAAAACATCCCGGAGCCGCATGGACTTTCAATATCAGCCATGCTTACTTAGGAGTCAGAAGCGAAACGCAGTTTCGCACAAAGTTCTTTTGCTTCCTTTTCTTTCAAGAAAAGGAAGAGAGTTTGTCGAGGCCCAGCTTCAGGCGGCGGACGGTCTCCTCGCGGCCCAGGATGTGGCAGATCTCCACGGCTCCGCCGGGGGTGACCGGCTTGCCGGCGGCGGCGATGCGCACCGGCCACATGAGCAGGGCGTTTTTCACCCCCAGGCCCTCGGCCAGCCCCACCAGGCTGTCGTGGATCATGGCCTCGCTCCAGCTGGGCAGGTTGGCCAGCATCCCGATGGCGGCGGAGAGCATCTCCCGGGAGGAGTCCAGGGTGGACTTGGACTTCTTGTTGGCGAACAGGTTCACATCATAGTCGGGCAGGGCGTCGAAGAAGTCCACCTTCTCCGGGATGTCGGTGAGTCTCTCGCACCGGGCCTGGAGCAGGCCGGCGATCTTGGCCGCGTCCAGATTGGGGTCCTTCACCGCCTGGCGGATATAGGGCTCAGCCACCTTTGCAAACTCCTCCGGAGCCATGGCCCGCAGATACAGGGCGTTGAAGTGGGTGAGCTTCTCAATGTCAAAGATAGCGGGGGACTTGGACACGCCGGTGAGCTCGAAGGCGTCCACCAGCTGGTCCAGGGTGAAGATCTCCTGCTCCGCCAGGTCGCCCTTGGGGGACCAGCCCAGCAGGGCCACATAGTTCAGAATGGCATCCGTGAGGAAGCCCTGGGCCTTCAGATCCTCATAGGAGGGGTCGCCGTGGCGCTTGGACATCTTGTGCTGGGCGTCCCGCATGACGGGGGAGCAGTGGACGTAGGTGGGCACCTCCCAGCCGAAGGCCTGGTACAGCAGATCGTACTTGGGGGCGGAGGACAGGTACTCACTGCCCCGGACCACATGGGTGATGCCCATGAGGTGGTCATCGATCACGTTGGCAAAATTATAGGTGGGCAGACCGTCCCGCTTGATGAGCACCTGGTCGTCCAGAGTCTTGTTCTCCACGGTGATGTCGCCGAAGATGGCGTCGTGGAAGGTGGTGGAGCCCTCGGCGGGGATCTTTTGGCGGATGACATAGGGCTCGCCGGCGTCCACCCGGGCCTGAGCCTCAGCGGGGCTCAGGGCGCGGCAGGGGTCCTCCGCCCGGTCGAATTCACCGGAGTCCTCCTCCGACTCCGCCTTTTCGCAGAAGCAGTAGTAGGCGTGGCCCTTCTCCACCAGAAGCCGGGCGTACTTCCCGTAGGTGTCCCGCCGCTCCGTCTGGATATAGGGGGCCACCGGGCCGCCCACGTCGGGGCCCTCGTCGTGGTCCAGATGGCACTCGGCCAGAGTGCGGTAAATGACCTCTGTGGCGCCCTCCACCTGACGGGTCTGGTCGGTGTCCTCAATGCGCAGGATAAATGTGCCCTGGTTGTGCCGGGCGATGAGCCAGGTGTACAGGGCGGTGCGCAGATTGCCCACGTGCATATAGCCGGTGGGAGAGGGGGCGAATCGGGTGCGGACCTTCCCCTTGGGGATCTTGGCCTCCATCTCCTCAAAATATGTCATGTCCAGTGCCATACTGTTTCCCTCCATCCCGGCGCCGTGCGCCGGTTTCTCTTGCTATGATGCACTATTATAGTGGATTTCCCACGGTTTGACAAGGGGTGGGAGTCCGTTCATGGAGGCTCCCTGAACGGATCCGGAGCGTCAAACAGGGCGCGCTGCAAAATGGGCGGCTCAAATCAGCACCAAGGAAGGCGGAAGAGGATGGCGGTCGTGACGATCATATCCAAATGGGGACCGGCAACGATTTTCCTGATGTGGATCTGTTGATTTTTCATTATTTTTTTGAACTGTATTGACTTTTTTTGCTTGTTATGTCAGTCTAAGCATAGATCAACGGTTCTGAGGTATCGGTTGCTGGATCCATATCAATTTGAAGGAGGTCTAAAAAGGCATGAAAAAGTTTCTTTCGTCCCTGATCGCAGTTCTGATGACGCTTTCCCTGGCTGTCCCAGCCCTTGCCGCTGAAATGGCCCCTATCTGCGAGATCGATTCTTCTTCCGTCAAACCCCTTGAACTCACTCTTGTTGACCGGCAGATCACTCCCCGCGGCCGTGTAGATGTCTACTCATTCTATATTCCTGACAGTGGTGATTACTATGAAGTTCCTGATTTCCGTGGTGAGTACACCGATGGATCTCACATTACGATCAAGGGAACGTGGAAGCCTACATACGCAAGGCTGAATGTGATGCTCAAGGATAGGAACGCCGGAACATCGGTTTACAGTTATATTGACTGCAATGAGCCAACCACCTTTACCCTGTGGAACCATTCTGAATGGGGTTGTTTCCTCAAAGCGGAGGAAAAGAATGTTTCTGGAACGATCAGCGTTGAAGTATCTTAAATTTGAACCTGGAAGCCAGCTCTTTTTCAAAGGGCTGGCTTCATTTTGCGTTTATGGCTCCTGGAAAACGCCGCATCCCGCCCGGAAACGGCAGATCCGCGGCAAAGCGCGGGGGAAAGAGGGGAAAAGAGGGGGGGCCGGCAGAAAGTCCAAAATTCCAGGAAAATTTTTACGAAAAAAAGAACCGGGAAAGGTTTGACAATTGGTTACGAATATGTTACAATTCGGTTACAACATGAAAATCGCATTAAAATCTCAAGGAGGAATTCCATGGCATCCGAAAAGCTCCCTCTTTCCTATAAAGGGCACCCCCTTCGCCGGAAGGACAACCTGATTTACTACGGCACGATGGCCGAGAAATATATCATCATGCTCCAGGTGCTGGCCACCCAGAAGGTGAACGATCTGGAGGTAGCCACCAAGGTGAGCGTGCAGCTTCAGCTCACCGACCCGGACCTGAAGAGCCGGGACCGTGTGGTCAAGAAAAGCGAGAAGGACAACCTCTACGCCGCAATGGACGTAGCTGCGGTCTGGCTGGACCGGGCGCTGAGCGGTAAGTAAGCCCCCTCATCCCTGTACAAACGATACTGTGTAAAGAGAGAATGGAGGAACCCCACCATGCACCTGTCCAGAGCACTGACCGCCAAGCTGGCCGCCTGTATCCTGGCGGTCACCGCCGTGATCACCCCTTCCTTTGCAGCCTCTGTGGGCACCGTTGTGAGCGACTCCGGCCTGAATGTCCGGGCGGAGGCCAGCGCCGAGGCCCAGGTCCTCGCCACCCTGTCCAGCGGGACCCAGGTGGATGTGCTGAGCACCACCGGAGACGGAAAATGGCATGAGATTTCCTATGACGGGACCAAGGGCTTCGTGGCTGGCGATTATCTGAAGGTCACGGAGGAAAAGCTCTACGGCCAGGTGGTGGCCGGCCCCCTGAACGTCCGCTCTGGCCCCAGCGCCGGCGCGGAGAAGGTGGATTCCCTGTCTGTGGGAGCCATCGTGGAGATCGAGGAGCTGATCGGCGGCGCCGGCGGCTGGTACCAGATCGAAGGCGGCTATGTCAGCAGCGATTATGTGGCACAGGTGGATGCGGCGGTGGCCTCTGCCTCCGGCAAGGGCAGCGAGATCGCCCAGTACGCCCAGCAGTATGTGGGCTATCCCTATGTGTACGGCGGCTCCAGCCCCAGCGGCTTTGACTGCTCCGGCTTTGTGACCTATGTGTGCAAGCACTTCGGCTACTCCGTCAACCGCACCGCCTCCGCGCAGATGGACAACGGCACCGCCGTCTCCAAGAGCCAGCTTCAGCCCGGCGACCTGGTGTTCTTCAACAACGGCAACAGCCGCAAGCGGGCCACTCATGTGGGCATCTACATCGGCGGGAACCAGTTTGTCCACGCCTCCACCCCCACCGTGGGCGTCATCGTCAGCGACATGGACTCCGCCTATTACGGCACCGGGTTCGTGGGCGCGCGCCGCCTGGCCTGAGGTCCGGTCCGGAGCACAACTGCAATCATATCAAGACAGCGGCAGAGCCACAGGCTCTGCCGCTGTTCTTTGATGCAGCAATAGAGCCCCATCTGAACAGATGGGGCTCTGCTGTTTTGTGGCGGCCGGGGCTCAGTCCGGGAAGGTCTCCGCTGGATCCTGGGGGCCCTGGGGACCGGCCTGCTTGGCCTCCTCCACCCGCTTTTCCCGCTCGGCCAGGCCCTGGAGGACCTGAATGGCATAGTCGATGGCGGGGATGGCACGGGCGGAGCAGTATTGACGGACCTGCTTCAATTCATGGATCGCGTTCTGAGCGGTCATAAGACGCGCCCCCTCTCCCTTTATTCTATTCCTATTGTAGCACGGGAAGGGGCCTGTGTGCAAGGGTGGCGGAAAAAATATCCGGTTCACCCCGCGCTGCCCAGAAGGAGCAGGACCACGGCCAGCCCCAGCAGGCAGCAGGAGAGGGGCCCGCCGGGGCGGACAGCCCCCGTGAAGGGGAGCAGGGCGGCCCCGGCGGCGGTGAGCCGCCCCAGCCAGAGCAGCCGCCTGGCGTCCACGGTCAGTACTCCTTCCGCTCCGCGACCTGGCAGGAGACCAGGAAGGAGACCGCCAGCCCCGCCAGAGCGGCCAGGGGGACCAGGGCGAACCCCGCCGCGGCCTGGCTGGGCTGAAGGCGGTCCAGGAAGGACAGGTCCAGAATATCGGCCTTGGCCAGCAGGAACAGCAGGATGAAGGGGAGGAAGGTGACGGCGAACAGGAAGGGGCGGGCCCGCTCCGGCCCCAGCCGGTAGTTCAGGGGGAACATGACGTCCACAATGAACAGGGCGGCGCCCAGAGAGACCAGCTGAGTTCCCAGACTCTCCCACAGATCGACGGAGCCGGTGAAGGAGAGCAGGACGGCGGAGACCGCCCCGATGGCGGCCACCGCCAGCATGAGCAGGAGGACGAACAGGTAGCGTCCCCCCACGAGCTGCCGGGTGGAGAGGGGGAGGGTGCGGGCATACCGGTCCCACCGGGCGAACTCATCATAGGAGAAGGCGGAGATGGGCAGGATCATCAGGATCACCGAGCAGAAGGTGGTGACAAAGGTGAGGTCGAAGATGCCCAGCAGGGCCATCCCCAGATAACCCAGCAGGAACAGCACATACAGCCGCAGAGTCTTTCGCAGCACAAGGAAATCCTTCCAGATCAGTCCGCACACAGGGACTCCCCCTTTCCGATGAACAGCATGATGTCCTCCAGAGTGGCCGGATCCACCGTCAGGCCGGGATACTTCCTCCGAAAAGCCTCCCGGTCGGCGGTGAGGCCCTCGCACCCGAAGGTGCCCCTCCGTACCCGCAGCAGGTCGCCGGGCTGGATGGCGGCCAGGTCGGCGGCGGAGCAGCCCACCCGGCCATAGCGGTCCAGCAGCTCATCCTTGGGCTGGGACAGGGCGACGCGCCCCTGATGGAGATAGGTGATGTAGTCCGCCGCCTTCTCCAGGTCGCTGGTGATGTGGCTGGAGATGAGGATGGCGTGGTCCTCGTCACAGATGAAGCTTAAAAATTCGTCCAGGATCTCGTCCCGGACCACCGGGTCCAGGCCGGCGGTGGCCTCGTCCAGGATCAGAAGCTGGGGCCGGTGGGCCAGGGCGGCGGCCAGGGAGAGCTTCATCTTCATGCCCCGGGAGAAGGTCTTGACAAGGCTCTTCCCGGGCAGGCGGAATTTGTCCAGATAGTCCCGGTACAGCCCGTTGTCCCAGGAGGGATAGACGGGGGCCAGGATGCGCTCCAGATCCCGGGGCCGGAGCGCGTCGTGGAAAAAGCACTCGTCCAGCACCACGCCCACGCCGGCCTTGGCCGCCCGCTCCTCCCGCAGACTGTCCCGCCCCAGAAGGGTGATCTCCCCCGCGTCCCGGCGGACCAGGTTCAGGATGCACTTGATGGTGGTGGTCTTGCCCGCCCCGTTTTCCCCGATTAGCCCCATGATGGTGCCGCCGGGGAGGGTGAGGTCGACGTCTTGAAGGGAGAAGTCCGGATAGGACTTGCACAGCCCCTTGATCTCAATACAATTTGTCATAATTCGTCCCCTTGATACAATAAGGTCAGAAGCTCCTGCATTTCCGACAGGGAGAAGCCGCCCTTGCGGGCCTCATCCACGGCCAGGGCGAGGACGTCCTCCACCCGGCGCAGCTGGGCCTCCCGCAGCAGCTCCCGGTTCTGCGGGGCCACGAAGCAGCCTTTTCCCGGGACATTGTCCAAAAAACCGTCCCGCTCCAGCTCGTCGTAGGCCCGCTTGGTGGTGATGACCGAGATCCGCAGCTCCTTGGCCAGCACGCGCATGGAGGGCAGGGCGTCCCCCGCCGACAGCGCGCCGGCCAGGATCTGCTCCTTGACCTGGTCCGCGATCTGTTCATAGATGGGTTTTCCGCTGGAGTTACTGAGAATGATGTCCATATTTGATCCCTTCCAGACGGGGCGGCTGTCTGCCCTGCGCATGGGTCAGGCGCTTCGGCGTCCGGTGTGCCTTTCTGATATAGTGTATATATACTATATGCACAGTATATATGAACGGCATACAGTTGTCAAGGGGGAGTTCCCGGTCTCCGAAAGAAATATTTCCCCACATTCCGGCCGGAAGGATTGACACTTCTTTTCCTCTTTACTATAATAAAATACTATCCCGGCCCTGTTTCTTTTGGCGCGGGACAGTATTTTATCTTTAGAAAGGGGTTCTCCCAAATGAGTGACCAGCGTGTTTACAACTTCTCCGCAGGACCTTCCATGCTCCCCCTCTCCGCCCTGGAGCGCGCGGGATCAGAGATCGCCAACTACCGTGGTTCCGGTATGTCCGTGATGGAGATGAGTCACCGCTCAAAGGTCTTTTTGCGGATTTTTGAGGAGACCCAGGAAAAGCTGCGCCGCCTGATGCGGGTGCCCGACGGCTATCGGGTCCTTCTGCTCCAGACCGGCGCCTCCGGCCAGTTCTCCATGATCCCGCTGAACCTGATGGGCCGCACCGGGAAGGCGGACTACGCCGTTACAGGCAACTTCTCCTCCATCGCCATGAAGGAGGCAAAAAAGTACGGCACGGTGAACATCGCCGCCGACTCCGGGGACCGGGACCACTCCTACATCCCCGCCCAGGAGCAGCTGAAGCTGGACCCGGAGGCCAGCTACTTCTACTACTGCGCCAATAACACCATTTACGGCACCGAGTGGCAGTACGTTCCTGAGACGGGCGCTGTGCCCCTGGTGTGTGATATGTCCTCTGACATTCTCTCCCGCCCGGTGGACCTGTCCAAATTCGGCATCGTCTACGCCGGCGCGCAGAAGAACATGGCCCCCGCCGGGCTGACGGTGGTCATCATCCGGGAGGATCTGGCCGGCCACGAGCTGCCCTTCACCCCCCTGATTATGAACTACCAGACCATGATCGAAAAGGACTCCATGTACAACACCCCGCCCTGCTGGTGCATCTATATGCTGGGCCTCACCCTGGACTGGGTGGAGGAGCAGGGGGGCGTGGAAGGGATGGAGAAGCTGCGCACTCTGCGTTCCTCCATGCTGTATGACACCCTGGACAGCTCCCGGCTGTTCCGCTGCCACGCGGAGAAGGGCTCCCGCTCCGGGATGAACGTCACCTTCCGCACCGGGGACGAGGCGCTGGACGCCAAGTTCGTGGCGGAGGCCGCGGAGGCTGGCTTCGTCAACCTGAAGGGACACCGCAAGACCGGCGGGATGCGGGCCAGTATCTATAACGCTATGCCTGTGGAGGGCGTGGAGCGCCTGTGCCAATTCATCCGGGAGTTCGACCGGAACAACTGAGCGCCCGTGGGATAGGGCATTCCTATTACAACATAGATTCGAGGTTTTTTATTATGTACCGCATCAAAACCTTAAATAAGATTTCCAGCGCCGGTCTGGATCTGCTGGATCAGACCCGCTTCCAGGTGGGCGGCGAGGTGGAGAACGAGGACGGCGTCCTGGTCCGCTCCGCCCCCATGCACGACTATGTGTTTCCGGAGGAGCTGCGGGCCATCGCCCGGGCGGGCGCGGGGACCAACAACATCCCCATCGACCGCTGCTCGGAAAACGGCATCGTGGTGTTCAACACCCCCGGCGCCAACGCCAACGCGGTGAAGGAGCTGGTTTTGGCCGCCCTGCTCATCGCCTCCCGGGACATCCTGGGCGGCGCCGAGTGGGTGCAGGAGCAGGTCCACACCCCCGGGGTGGACCTGACCGCCGTGGTGGAGAAGGGGAAGTCCGCCTTCGCCGGGCCGGAGCTGTACCGCAAGACCCTGGGCGTGATCGGCCTGGGGGCCATCGGCGCGCTGGTGTGCAACATCGCCCTGGAGCTGGGGATGGACGTATACGGCTATGACCCCTTCCTGTCGGTGGAGGCCGCCCTGCGCCTGGACCGCCATGTCCATGTGGTAAAAAATGTGGACGAGCTGTACCGGGCGTCCGACTACATCACCATCCACATCCCCTATAACAACAGCACCAAGGACTTTATCAACGCGGAGTCCATTGCCAAGATGAAGGGTCAGGTCCGGATCCTGAACCTGGCCCGGGGCGGTCTGGTGAACGACGACGACATGATCCAGGCCCTGGAGTCCGGCCGGGTGGCCCGGTATGTCACCGATTTCCCCGATGAAAAGATCGCGGTGGCGGCTCATGTGGTGGCCCTGCCCCACCTGGGCGCCTCCACGCCGGAGAGCGAGGAGAACTGCGCCCGCATGGCGGCGGACCAGCTGAAGGACTATCTGCTCAACGGCAACGTCAAGAACTCGGTGAACCTGCCCAACGTGGCGCAGGAGTGGAGCGGGATCTCCCGGGTGTGCCTGATCCACCAGAACATCCCGGCCATGCTGACCAAGATCACCTCCATCCTCTCCGCGGAGGGGGTCAACGTGGAGAACCTGACCAACAAGTCCAAGAAGGACTACGCCTATACCATGGTGGATCTGAACAGCCGCATCAAGGATAAGGTGGCGGAGGAGCTGCGGGCTATCCCGGGCATGATCCGGGTCCGGGTGCTGAATCATTGAGGCCCCTGCGCCTGCAATATAACGCGCCGCTGGAGGAGAAGTACGGCAGCCGGAGGCTGCTGGGCTTTGCCATGAGCCGCGGCCGCAGGATATAAGACAAAAATGACCGGGGTGCGTTTCCACTGGGAACGCACCCCGGTTTTTCATGCAAAACAGAGCCGGACGTCCCGTGGGGCGTCCGGCCGGCTGCTCGAGAAAGCCGTTTCGGCCGTCTCGGTTCAACGCGTCATGGAGGCGGTTTTTGCGCTCTGGGCCGCGCGGTGGCTCAGGGCCTGTTCCTGGACCCAGCCCAGCTTCCGCCGGTAGAACAGTGCGGTGACCAGGGGCGGGATCAGGTCGGAGATGGTCTCCGCCCAGAAGGTGGAGGCCGCGCCGAAGACGGCGGGAAGGAGGAACAGGGCCGCGAAATAGACGGCCTTTCGGAAAAAGGACAGGGGGAGGGAGTACTGCATCATCCCCATGCCGTTCAGTCCTTCCACAATGGTGAACTGCACCGCCAGAGGGATCACGCCGAGGGAGAAGATCCGGATGGCGGTCACCGCCAGGGCGGAGACCTGGGGATCCGGCGTGAAAATATGGGTGAAGGGGGCGGCCAGCAGCAGCCCCACCAGACACAGGGTGGTGGTATAGGCCAGGGCGAGGAGCAGGGTGTACTTTTGGGCCTCCAGGATGCGCTTGGGCTGTCCGGCCCCCAGGTTGTACCCCAGGATGGAGGACGTCCCGGCGGCGATGCCGTCCAGGGGCATGGTGACCACCAGCATGAAGCTCTGGGCGACGGTGGCCGCGGCGACCAGCAGGTCCCCCTGCTCCGGGCCGCCGTACCGCTGGAGCACCGCGTTGAGGGCGATGATCATCATGTTGTCCACCGCGATGATGACAAAGGGGGTCAGGCCGGTGAGCAGGACGCGCAGCATGGTTTGCAGGCTGTACCCGCCGAAGGTGATCCGCAGCGGCGGCACCGGACCGAACAGAAACCGCAGGACGAACAGGCAGCTCGCCAGCTGGCTGAGCACGGTGGCGATGGCCGCCCCCCGGACGCCCAGATCCAGCAGAAAGATAAAGACCGGGTCCAGGATGATGTTGAGGACCGCCCCCAGCATCACCGACTGCATCCCCTTTTTGGCAAAACCCTGGCAGATGATGAATTGGTTCATGCCGGTGGACAGCAGGGCGAATACCGTGCCGGTGAGGTAACAGGAATAGTAATCCATGGCATAGGGGAGGGTCTCCGGGCTGGCGCCGAACAGCAGCAGGGCGGGCCGCCGGGTGGCATAGGCCAGTCCCGTCAGCGCCAGGGCCAGGCCAATGAGGAGCAAAAAGCAGTTGGCCAGGACGCGCCGGGCCTCCTCCTGCCGCCCCTCGCCCATGCGGATGCTGATGAGGGGGGAGCCGCCCACCCCCACCCAGAAGGCCACCGAGCCGAGCATGGTGACGATGGGGCCGCACACGCCGGCCCCCGCCAGGGCCAGGCTGCCCACCTGGGCGATATTTCCGATGTACATCCGGTCCACCACGCTGTACAGCACGCTGACGAACTGGGCCAGCATACTGGGGATGGCGATGCGCAGGACCAGCGGCCGGATGGGGTCGCTGCGCAGGTCGTTTTCCAGCTTCATAGGGATCCTTCTCTCCTTCTCTCGCGCTCCTTGACTGGCGGCAGGCCGCCGCCGACGGCCATTATAGCATGGAGGCGGAGAAAAAGCAAAGGACTAGCGCAGGGCCCACTGGAGCATCAGCAGAAGGCCGAAGCCGGGGGCCCCCAGGACCCCCAGCACCAGGGCGTTGACCGGATTGACCCCCAGGCTGACGCCGATGAGGGGGCTCACCTGGCTGAACAGGGCCAGGACGGCCAGCCCCACGGAGGAGCGCGCCGCCAGCCGGAGCAGCCGGCCCAGGGGGCGGCGGAGCAGGGCCAGCCCGGCCAGCAGGAGCAGGCCCAGCGACAGCCAGGAGACGGAGGCGCCGGTCACGGGGCGCACTCCAGCTCCTTGACCCGGCGGAGCAGATAGTCGTACCGGGACTGGAGGGCCTTGATCTCAAAGACATAGGACTCGATGAGGTCGCTGTCGCTGACGGTGTTGAAGCTGCCGTAGGCCTGCTGGATCAGGGTGCGGGTGCTGGCCAGAGAGGCCAGCAGCTCCTGGCGCTCCGCCTCCCGGGCGGCGTGCTCCCGGCGGCGGGGGGAAAACAGGGCGTGGGTCATGGACGTCTCCTTTCTCGGGGCCGCGCCGAAGAGGAGAGGGGCGCGGGAACCTCTGTATCCTGAGGGTATGAATAGTTTGGACAAATATTCCAGACTTTAACCCTAAAAGGATCAGCGGCAAATAAAAAACATCCCCGCGGTCTCATCCGCGGGGATGTGCTGTTGGAGAAAGAGATTTGGTCACTGCTTGGGCAGGACGGTCTCGCACAGCGTCTTGAGCACGGCGGAGAACTCTGCCCGGGTAACGGTGCCCAGCGGGGCAAGGGTCTGGGTGCTTCCGGTGCTGCGTCCGGCCAGCAGGCCCTGGGCCACCGCCCATTCCACGGCCTCCCGGGCCCAGCCGGCCACCTGGCCGGCGTCAGAGTAGGGGGTCAGATCGGCGCGCACCTTGGTATCCAGTCCGGCCTCCTTGGCATAGCGGAAGAGGGTGAAGGCCAGCTCCTGCCGGGTGGGGGGGCGCTCGGGGGTGAAGGTCTCGCCGTCCACGCCGCTCATGATGTCCCGGGAGACCGCCCAGGAGACGGCGGAATAGCACCAGGCGGTGTCAGGCACATCAACAAAATGCGTCAGGCCGCCGTCCGGCTGTCCCGCCAGCTGGAACAGGACCTGGGCCAGCATGGCACGGGTCAGGGGCTGCTCCGGAGAAAAGCGGCTTCGGCTGGAGCCGGAGAGCAGGCCCTGGGAGACCACATAGTCCACCGCGCCGTAGTACCACGCGCCGGGCGGGACGTCCTGATAATCGGCGGCGGAGGGGGCGGGGAGCTGGTCAAACAGGTTGAGGTAGTAGCACAGCTCATAGTCCGCGTTGTCACGGGCGGAGTGGTAGTTCACAGTGATCATATAGAGGATGGAGTCGGCGGCAGTCTGTCCCCCTGTCATGCCGGAGAGGTGGCTGGCGCTGCCGCTGGCGGTGCGGTCCTGAAGGGCGGCCTGGCCCCGCTTGAGCAGGCTGCCGGCGGTGAGGGTGTAGGTCTTTCCGGCGGTCAGAGCGGTGGAGACGCCGCTGCTGGCGGCGGTGAGCACGCCGGAGGAGGTGAGCACATCGCACACCGGGGCCTCCTGGCTGCTGAGCAGTTCATACAGCCCGTCCCCATTCAGGTCGGTGAGATAGTCCACCGTCAGGGTGACCTGGGAGGTCTGGGGGATCAGGTGGAACTCCGCGTCCTTGGTCACGCGGTTGACCGGGGTGTCAAAGTCCAGGGTGTCCACCGCCTGGAAATGGCCCTCCTTGTCCCGCTCGTACAGGGACAGCTGAAGGGTGGTCTGGGGGACGTCGGTGTCCTGGGCGGAGATGAGCACCTCCGCAAAGCCGCCGGAGGCCAGGGGATCGGCGGCGGAGGCGGGAAGGGCCAGGGACAGGGTCATGGTAAGCAGGACCGCGGCGGACAGGCCGCGTCTGAAGCAAAGTCGTCGCATGGATATGCTCCTCTCAAATGGGGATGGGCGGGGCGGCAGGGCCGCGCGGCGCGCCTCTGGCCCTCTATTATAGCGGAGGAGGGAACAAAATGCAAGAAATACGGCTCGAAACCTGGGATGACATCTGTTTGTAAACTTGAATTTTTTTTCGTTGACAATTCAGAAAAAAGAATGTATACTCAAGTAGAAATAAGGTTTACAATAGGGAGGCGTTCCTGTGAACAGATTGGTGGAAGAGATCATTGCGGGCCGGCGGCTGAGCAGCCGGGAGGAGGCCCTCCCCCTGGTGGAGCTGGAGCTGGAGGAGCTGTGCCGGGGGGCGGACCGGATCCGGTCCGCCCTGTGCGGCAGCCGGGCCGACCTGTGCACCATCGTCAACGGGCGCGGCGGCCGGTGCGGTGAGGACTGCAAGTTCTGCGCCCAGTCCTGCCGCTACCACACCCAGGCGGAGGAGTACCCCTTTCTGGCGGAGGAGGAGATCCTGGCGGCCTGCCGCCGGGATGAGGCGGCGGGAGCCCACCGCTTCTCCATCGTCACCGCGGGGCGGAGCCTGAAGGGGGAGGACCTGGAGCTGGCCCTGTCCGCCTACCGGCGGCTGCGCCGGGAGACCGGGGTAAAGCTGTGCGCCTCCCACGGCCTTCAGACCCGGGAGGAGTTTGAGCGGATGAAGGCGGCGGGGGTGGACCGCTGCCACATCAATCTGGAGACCTCCCGCCGCTATTTCCCCCACATCTGCACCACCCACACCTATCAGGACAAGGTGGACAACATCCGCCGGGCCCAGGCGGCGGGGCTGGAGGTGTGCTCCGGCGGCATCCTGGGGATGGGGGAGACCTGGGAGGACCGGATCGACATGGCTCTTGACCTGGCGGCGCTGGGGATCGGCTCCATCCCGCTGAACATCCTGCGGCCCATCCCCGGAACCCCCTTCGGGGACCTGGAACCCATCCCCAATGAGGAGGTCCTCCGGGCGGTGGCCATCTTCCGTTATCTCAATCCCACCGCCTGGATCCGGATGGCCGCCGGACGGGGCCAGTTTTCCGGCGGCGGGGCGGAGCTGTTCCGCTCCGGGGCCAACGCGGCCATCACCGGGGATATGCTCACCACCACCGGGACCAGCATGGCGGGAGACACGGCCATGCTCCTGGCCCTGGGCTATCAGCTGTAATGTGCAAAAGAGAAGGAGAAAATATCATGCAGGATCAGATGACCTCCGGCGCGGCCGGACAGAAGAACAAGACGTATGCCCTGGCGATGACCGCCCTGATGGCGGCAGTGACCTGTGTGCTGGCCCCCATGGCCATTCCCATCGGGCCGGTGCCCATCTCCCTGACCAATCTGGCCATTTACCTCTCCCTGTACCTGCTGGGCTGGAAGTGGGGGACGGCCAGCTATGTGGTCTATATGCTCATCGGCATGGTGGGGGTGCCGGTGTTCTCCGGCTTTACCGGGGGGCTGGGCAAGCTGGCCGGACCCACCGGCGGCTACATCATCGGCTTTGTGCCCATGGCGGTGCTGGCCGGACTGGTGATCGACCGCTCCCGGAGCCGGGCGGTCCAGTTCGTGGGGATGGCCGCGGCCACGGCGGTGTGCTACGCCTTCGGAACGGCGTGGTTCTGCCTCTCCATGGACAGCACCGTGTCCGCCGCCCTGGGCCTGTGTGTGCTCCCCTTCATTCCGGGGGATGTGGTCAAAATGCTGCTGGCCATGACCTTCGGGCCGATGCTCCGGAAGCGGCTGGAGCGGGCCGGGCTGTACCGGGGCTGACAGATCTGGGGAGGGGGCGTCCGGCCCTCTCCCCAAAAGTTTTCTTTCGGAGAAAAAAAGACTTGACAAGCGGGGCCAGGGTGCATATAATGACACCAACAAGTCAATGAGGCGCAAACCTTTGAGAAAGAGGAGTAGCCGGTGCGGCAAACCCAAAGAGAGTCCCGGGTGGTGAGATCGGGGCGGGGCGCGGCCGGGCGAATGGACTTTCGAGGGCGGCTTGAACGGGGGACCAAATTGGAAGCCCAAGTAGATGCCGACGGGGACCCACCCGTTATCCACCGGGCACGCGTGATGGCGCGTGAAGCGAGCGGACGTTGCAAAACGTCAATTTGGGTGGTATCGCAGGAGTGCAGCTCTTGTCCCATGGATGGGATAAGGGGCTGTTTTTTTATACTCCGGCACAGGCCGTTGGCAGCGGCCCCTCCATCGCCCACCCGAACCAATTTCAGCCCGAAACCGGGCAATATGGAGGTCATTGTAATGAAAAACAACACCATGAAGAAGATTCTGACTGCGGCGCTCTCCCTGACCATGGCCCTGTCCCTGGCCGCCTGCTCCGGCGGCTCCAGTTCCGGCAGTGCTGCTTCCGGCGGTTCCGGCTCCGCTGCCCCAGCTGACGATGTCTATAAAGTGGCCATCGTGCGGCAGCTGGACCACGCATCCATGAATGAGATCCGGGACGCCATCATCGCCCAGCTGGACGCCCGGGAGGCGGAACTGAGCGTGACCATCGACTATGAGGATTTTAACGGCAACAACGACCCCTCCACCTTGTCCCAGATCGGCGCCCAGATTATCGCCGACGGCTATGACGTCATCATCCCCATCGGCACCACCGCCGCCCAGCAGATGGCGGCCACGGCGGAGCCCACCCAGACTCCGGTGGTATACGGCACCGTCAGCTACCCCGAGGTGGCCAAGCTCACCGGCATCCCCTATGTCACCGGGACCAGCGACGCACTGAACGTGGAACTGCTGCTGGATATGATGCTGGCCCAAAATCCCGGCACCCAGACGGTGGGCCTGCTCTACTCCACCTCTGAGGTGAACAGCGCCCCCGCCATCGAGGACGCCAAGGCGTACCTGGACAGCAAGGGGATCGGCTATCTGGAAAAGACGGGGAACACCTCTGATGAGATCATCGCCGCCGTCAGTTCCATGACGGGCCAGGTGGACGCGGTGTTCACCCCCACCGACAACGTGGTCCAGGCCGCCGAGCTGGCCATCGCCCCCACCCTGGCGGAGGCAGGCATCCCCCACTACGCCGGCGCCGACTCCTTTGTCCGCAACGGGGCCTTCGCCACCTGCGGCGTGAACTATACCGACCTGGGCAGCCAGACCGCCGATCTGGCGGTGGAGGTGCTCACCACTGGCCGGATCCCTGAGTATGTCACCGTGGCCGGGGACATCATCACCGTCAACACCGAGACCGCCGCCGCCCTGGGCGCGGACTACTCCGGATTTGCCGGTATGGGATCCCAGCTGGTGGAGGTCCAGACCACTCAGGACTGAGGGCTTTCCTGCCTGTGACCCGGGCCGTACCCTCCGCCCCGGGCGGAGAGTACGGCCCCGATGTATGTGAGAGGAGCGATCCATCGTGCTGACCATCATCCAGACCGCACTGGAGGCGGGCTTTCTCTACGCCCCCGTCGCCATGGCCCTGTTTCTCAGCTTTTCTATCTTAAATATCGCCGACATGACCACGGACGGCGCTTTTGTTTTGGGCAGCGCCGTGTCCGCCATGATGTGCCTGTCCGGCCATCCGGTGCTGGCCCTTCCGGCGGGGATGCTGGCGGCGGCCGCCGCCGGGTTTGTCACCGCCTTTTTGCAGACCAAGCTGTCCGTCCCATCCATCCTGGCGGGCATCATCACCAACATCGGCCTGTACAGCGTCAACCTGATGGTCATGGGCAAGAGCAACCAATCCCTGTTCCAGACGGACACCATCTACACCCTGGCCAAGGGGGCCGGTTTCGCTGGGAGCTGGTATAAGGTGGCAGTGACCGCCCTCATCGTGCTGGCCCTGGCCGCCGTGCTGGTGCTGTTTCTGGGCACCCGGCTGGGCCTGTCCATCCGGGCCACGGGGGACAACATGGATATGGTGCGGGCCTCCTCCATCAACACAAACTTCACCATCACTGTGGGCCTGTGCGCGGCCAACGCCATGACCGGCCTGGCCGGGGCCATGGCGGCCCAGTACAACACCTTCGCCGATGTGAACGGCGGTACCGGCATGGTGGTGCTGGCCCTGGCCGCCCTGGTCATCGGCGAGACCCTCATCGGCAAGGGAGGGATGGTCCGCCGGGTGCTGGGTGTGGTGGTGGGCAGCATCCTCTACCGCCTGCTCTACGCCGCTGCCCTGCGCTTTAATGTCCCCGCCGACTATATGAAACTGGTGTCCGCCGTCATCGTGGCTGCGGCCATCGCGGCCCCTGCGGTCCGGCGGTGGGCCGCCTTCCAGCGGCGCAAGGCCGCCGCCAGAGCGGAGAGGGGAGGAATGTAAGATGCTGAAGCTGGACCATATCTCCAAGACCTTCAATCCTGGCACCGTCAACGAGAAAAAGGCCCTCAGCGGCCTGTCCCTCCACCTGGAGCCCGGGGACTTCGTTACCATTGTAGGGTCAAACGGCGCGGGCAAGAGCACCCTGTTCAACGCCATCGCCGGGGGCTTTTATGTGGACGAGGGCTCCATCACCCTGGCGGGGGAGGACATTACCTTCCAGCCGGAGTACCGGCGCAGCCGGGTGCTGGGCCGCCTGTTCCAGGACCCCATGCGGGGGACCGCCCCCCACATGACCATCGAGGAGAATCTGGCCCTGGCCTATCTCCGCACCGCCAAGCACCAGCACGCATTCTTCAGCCGCACCAGCCGGGCGGACCGTGCCCTGTTCCGGGACCAGCTGGCCAAGCTGGACATGGGGCTGGAGGACCGGATGGGGCAGCCGGTGGGGCTGCTGTCCGGCGGACAGCGGCAGGCCCTCACCCTGCTCATGGCCACGCTGGTGCCCCCCAAGCTGCTGCTGCTGGACGAGCACACCGCCGCCCTGGACCCCGGCACCGCTGAAAAGGTGCTGCGGCTCACCCGGGAGGTGGTGGCCGAGCACCGGATCACCACCCTCATGGTCACCCACAATATGCACCAGGCCCTGGAGCTGGGCAACCGCACCCTGATGATGGACGCGGGGAACATCATTCTGGATGTCCAGGGGGAGGAGCGGTCCGGACTGACTGTGACCGACCTGCTGGAGCGCTTCCGGGCGGGCGCCGGAAAACAACTGGATAACGACCGGATCCTGCTGTCCTGAGGACGGGGGAGGTTATGACAAGTAAGCCTGTGGAGCACGCGGCGGGGCCGCGTGCTCCACAGGCTTTGATTTTTTCTGCCGGGCCTGCCGCCTGGAGAGGGTGTGGAGGAGAGGCTCAGTCCTCCTCCACCAGCACCAGCATCCCGTCCAGGAAGCGCTTGAGGTTGGCCTTGCCCTTGGGTCCCCGGCCCTGGATGCAGGCCATCTCGGCCCGCACCTCCTGGAAGGGGAACAGGCGGGAGGCGTACAGGGTGAACACCTCGTTGCCGTAGTCCTCCAGCCCCAGGCTGGCCAGGTGGTGCAGTCCCCGCTCCACCGCCCGCCTGGCCCGCTGCTCCATGGATTTGGGGCTGTCGCTGAGCTGGGCGCACAGGGCGCCGACCCCTACCTGACTGACCTGCTGTCCCCGCTCCAGCAGGAGCATACACAGCTCCACGATGTCCCGGGCGCCCTTTTCTCCCGCCATCCCCAGCTGGCTCAGGGTGGTCTGGATCCGCTTGCGCTGGGCCTCCAGGCGGCTGCGCTGTCCAACCGGAGCGGCCTTTTCCGCAAAGACGCTCTGGATGGTGTGGAGGTCCCGCTCATTTTCCAGCTGGCGGCGCACATTCAGCACGACCTGGCGCACCTCGATGAGGTTGATGGGCTTGTTGATGAAAAAGTCCACCCCGGCCAAATAGGCCTTGGCCACCATCTCCTTGTTGCTCACCTGGGAGATCATAATGAACTTGGCCCGGCAGCCCTGCTCCTTCAGCTCCCGCACCACCTGGATGCCGTCCTTCTGGGGCATCAGCAGGTCCACCAGGATCAGGTCGGGGTCCAGGGCCAGGATCTGGCCCAGATCCGCCGGCTCCCCGCCGCTGTCGCCGCACACGACGCCCAGCTCGTTTCCCTCCACGATGTCCTCCAGGATCCCGATCACGGAGGTGTCGTCCTCTACAATATAGATCCTCATACTGCTCCCTTCTCCATGGCCGCCCTCGGGATGGACACCCGAAAACAGGCCCCTGTGGCGTCTGTCCCGCCGGGGACTGTACCCGGCCCGCTGTCTACCTGAATGGTTCCGCCCAGCTCTTGGACCATGAACTCCACAGCGGGCAGGCCGATCCCCCGGCTAATATTCCCCGTCTCCGGGTTGAACTTGGTGGAGTAGCCCACCCGGAACAGGTTCTGCATGGCACGGGGGGAGATGCCGGGGCCGTTGTCCTGAACGGTGAACACCAGATCCTCCCCAACCAGATGCTCCTCCACCCAGATGGCTCCGGTGCCCCGGCCGCTCTGGATAGCCTCGGCGGCGTTCATCACCAGATTTTTCAGGATGGACATGAGGCGGTAGTGCTCCTCGGTGGCGAAGTCGGTCTCATAGTGGCATTGAATGGCGATCTTTTCCCGCTCTTCTCCCAGGATGTGTCCCATGGTATCCTGGAGGATGTGGAACAGGTCGGAGATCCACATCTGCTCGTCGTTGTCGGTCCCGGTGCCGGCCACCTCGCCCTCGATGCCCCGGATGATGCTCAGGTTGTCCTTTTTCACCTCGTGGACGTCCCGGGCGATGGACAGAGCCAGCTGACGCAGCTCCTCCGGACAGTCCTGCTCCCCCAGCTGCTCATACAGCCGGTAGGCCCGGGTCATGATGCCCTCAATGTTCTCCGCGTCCTTTTTCAAAAAATAGAGCTCGTTTTTCAGGTTGGCAGTCATGAGGAACAGCCGCTGATAGCGGCGCTCGTGCTCCTCCACCAGCAGGAGCCGGCGGGATCGGCGGATCCCCCACAGCACCCCTGCAGCCAGCAGGGACCGGGCCAGCCCCAGCAGCACCAGGCCGGACAGAGAGGTCAGGTCCGGGAGCGAGCCCTTGGACAGGGTGAGGTTGATGACGTTGGAGAGGGTATCGCATAGCCAGAAGCTCCGCCACAGCTGGGGAAGAGATGCCTGCGCCCTGTCCCGCAGGACCAGACAGAACAGCCCCTCATAGCAGAGGTAGAAGATGGCGCCCGGGTACTCACGCAGCAGGATCTCCGCCGCCCCCGCGCCCCCCAGCATCCCCAGAAGGCACCGCACCAGAAGTACCATGCAGCTGGTGAGCACCCCGGTGTCCGGTTTCCGGCTGTCCTGCATCAGGGTCACCAGCAGCACCGGGTAGAGCACCACCGCCCCTGATACCCGGAAGTTGTCCACCCACACGTTGACGAACAGCTCGGCGCTCAGCGCCGTGGCCAGGGCGGTGAGCAGACGCCGCTCCCACCGGGCGGCCCGCCTCCGCAGGCGGCGCTTCTCCTGCTCCATGCCGGATCCCTCCCTCTCGTCTGTTTGGCTAAATTATATCACGTTTTTCTCCGTCCTCCCATAGAAATATGAAAAAATTCTATGGATGCCGCTGAAAAAAGGGTAAGACAAGGCCGGGGCCTCCGTGAAAGCCCCGGCCTTTTGCATGGTCTCCTGTCTTTTATTCTTTATAAAAACAGCCAGGCGCACCAGACGCCGGAGGCCAGCAGGGCCCCCGCCGCCCCCCAGAAGGGACCGGCAAGCCCGGCGAACCGGCCCAGCCTCCGGTCCCAGGCCCGGCTCCCTTTCAAATATCCGTCCGCCGCCTGCCTGGCCTGGCGGAGCACCTGGTCGGCGCTGACCCCCTCCCGGGCCAGCGCCTCCTCCTTCACGATGAAGATCGCCTCTTCAAACAGCTTTGGGTCGGGGGATTTGACCAGGATGACCTGGCGGGTGATGCCCTTTACCATGTATGTCACGTCCTTTCTAGGAGCTGCGGCGCGCCCTGCTCCCATGATCTGCTGTTATTCTGTCCCGCCTGTCCCCGGGATATTCCAGCTTTTCCCCTGTGCCGGGCCGGAGGAGGAAAAGAGGCCGGGGCGGCCTGGACTCCTCTTGTCCCTATGGTCAAACTGTGATACAATATCCCGGTTCCCAGGCGGCGGACGCCCGGGGCCAGATCGGAACCAAAGAGGAATTTGCTATGATTCACTACGACGCGGGAGAATTTGACATCGCGGTCATCGGCGCGGGCCACGCGGGCATTGAGGCTGCCCTGGCCGCCGCCCGGATGGGGCTGCGCACCCTGTGCTTCACCGTTAACCTGGATGCGGTGGGCAATATGCCCTGCAACCCGGCCATCGGCGGTACCGGAAAGGGCCACCTGGTCCGGGAACTGGACGCCCTGGGGGGCGAGATGGGCCGGGCTGCCGACCGGGCCTGTATCCAGTACCGCATCCTGAACCGGGGGAAGGGCCCCGCGGTCTGGTCCCTGCGGGCCCAGGCGGACCGGCGGGAGTACCAGAAGGTGATGAAGCACACCCTGGAGCTTCAGGAGAACTTGTGGGTGAAGCAGGCCGAGGTGGTGGAGGTCCTCACGGAGGGCGGCGCGGTGTCCGGGGTGGTCACCCACACCGGAGCCGTCTACCGGGTGAAGGCGGCCGTTGTGGCCACCGGCACTTACCTGGGGGGGCGGACCATCGTGGGCGAGGTGGTCCGGGACTCCGGGCCGGACGGCCTGGCCGCCGCTCTGCCCCTGACCCGGTGCCTGGTAGATCTGGGGCTGTCCATCCGCCGTTTCAAGACGGGGACGCCCCCACGGGTGAACGCCCGCAGCGTGGATTTCTCCAAGCTGGAGGTCCAGCCGGGGGACGAGGACGCCCAGCCCTTCTCCTTCTCCACAGAGAAGCAGCCGCCCAACCGGGCGGTATGCTGGCTCACAGCCACCACGCCGGAGACCCACGCCGTCATCCGGGCCAATCTGGACCGCTCCCCCCTGTTCTCCGGGGTCATTGAGGGGGTCGGCCCCCGGTACTGCCCCTCAATCGAGGACAAGGTGGTCCGCTTTGCCGACAAGGAGCGGCACCTGCTGTTCATCGAGCCTATGGGTCTGGATACCGAGGAGCTGTACATCCAGGGGTTCTCCTCCTCTCTTCCGGAGGAGGTGCAGCTGAAGATGCTCCACACCATCCCCGGACTGGAGCGGGCGGAAATGACCCGGTGCGCCTATGCCATCGAGTACGACTGCGTGGACCCCACCGAGCTGGAGCCCACCCTGGAGACGAAGAAGATCTCCGGACTGTACGGGGCCGGGCAGTTCAACGGCTCCTCCGGCTATGAGGAGGCCGCCGCCCAAGGCTTTGTTGCCGGCGTGAACGCCGCGCTGAAAATTCAGGGGAGGGAGCCTCTGGTCCTCCGCCGGGACCAGGGATATATCGGGGTGCTCATCGACGACCTGGTCACCAAGGGGACCAACGAGCCCTACCGGATGATGACCTCCCGGACGGAGTATCGCCTGCTCCACCGGCAGGACAACGCGGACCAGCGGCTGACCGCCATCGGCTGCCGGCTGGGGCTGGTGCCCCAGGCACAGCTGGAGGCGGTGGAGGCAAAATATGCCTCGGTGGATCGGGAGTGCAGGCGGCTGGAGCACGCCGGTGTGGCCCCCAGTCCCGCGCTGGAGGAGTTCCTCCGCAGCCGCGGCGAGCCGGCCGCCCCCAACGGGGCACGGCTGGCCGATCTGCTCCGCCGCCCTCCCATCCGGTATAGGGAACTGGCCGCACTGGACCCGGCCCGGCCGGAGCTCCCGCCGGCAGTGCAGGAGGCGGTGGAGATCACCGTGAAATACCAGGGCTATATCAGCCGCCAGCTCCGCCAGGTGGAGGAGATGAAGCGGCTGGAGCGCACACCGCTCCCGGAGGGGCTGGAGTACAGCGCCATCAAGGGCCTGCGGCTGGAGGCCCGGCAGAAGCTGGACCGCATCCGCCCCAAGAACCTGGGACAGGCCAGCCGGGTGTCTGGGGTGTCTCCGGCGGACGTGGCGGTGCTGATGGTATATTTGAAGCAGAGAAGCGGGGAGACCCCCGTGCCACATGACCACTCGGGAGGGCGCTGATGAAGCTGACACAAGTAAAAGGAAATACCTGGGTGCTGGAGGGGCTGGAGTTCATCCCCCTCTACCGGCTGGACGGCGGCCGCTGTATCCTGATGGACACGGGACTGGCCCAGGAGCGGGAGGAGCTGGAGCAGACCCTGCTGGACCACGGCCTTGCTCCGGCGGGCGTCCTGTGCTCCCACGCCCATGTGGACCACGGGGGAAACAACCGCTATTTTCAGGAGAAATACCACATCCCCGTGGCCCTCACCTCCCGGGAGGCTGGGATGTGCGCCAGCCTGTTGAGCCTGAAGTGCTATTTTCTGCTCCTCTCCCCGGACATGGTAGAGCAGGACGCCGCCGGTCTGGTCCACACGCCGGACGTGCTCATCCCCGATGGGGACGGCCCCTTCTCCTTCGCCGGGGCGGAGTTCCGGATCCTCCACACGCCGGGACACTCCGTTGGGCATATCTCCACCGTCACCCCGGACGGGGTGTGCTATGTGGGGGACGCTCTTCTCTCCAGGGAGCAGCTGGATGCCAAGCTGCCCTACTGCCTATCCCAACGGATGGGGATGGAGAGCCGGGAGAAGCTGCGGGGTCTGGACTGTGAGCAGCTGATTATGGCCCACCGGGGGATCGCCCGGCGGGAGGAGCTGGACGGGCTCATTGACGCCAACCAAGCCCTGGCTCTGCGGCGGGCCGGGGAGATCCTGGCCCTGATCGACCGGCCCATGGCCGCCAGCGACATCGTCCGCCGGGTCTGCCTGTTCTACAAGCTGCTCTCTCACAAGCCCCGCCGCGCCCTGCGGTTCGAGCGGAACATCCGCTTTTTCATCGAGTTCCTGGTGGACCGGGGGGACCTGGTCATGGAGACGCAGGACGGCGTCACGGTCTACCGCCCCGCCCGCTAAGGCGGTGGAAAAGGCTTTTCGATGAGCTGAACTGCTCCCTGCTTCGGCAGGGAGCAGTTTTTCTTCAAAAGTGTAAAAAGTGTTTGACATATCGAACGGGATGTGTTATCTTAAAACTGTAAAAAAGATTTGACATTTCATTGAAAAAGGAGGAAGCTTGGATGGACAAGGATCTATGGATCGTCGCTCTGTTTCTGGGCGTTCTGCTGCTGTCGGCGGCGCTGATCGTCTGGATGTTTCTCTCCCTGCTCCGGTCGGAGCTGGAGGATGAGCGGCGGCAGCTCATCGTAGGCCGGGCCAGTCTGTGGGCCTTCACCGCCATGGTGGGCGCGACCCTCATCGAGGTGATCGAGACGGCGGCGGGGCTGTCTGACGGGGTCCCGCTGTCCCCGTTTGTGCGCCTGACAGTGGCGGCAGTGATGTATGCCGTTTTCCTGGGGTGGTTCAAGCACAAATACGGAGGGTGAGCGGGCCGTGGAAAATCAGATCCGGGCTCTGCGGAAGGAGCGGGGCATCTCCCAGGAGGATCTGGCCAGGCGCTGCGGCGTCTCCCGTCAGACCATCAATGCCATCGAAAATAATAAATATGATCCCACCCTCTCCCTGGCCTTCCGTCTTGCCCGGGAGCTGGAGACCACAGTGGACGGGCTGTTCTTCCCGCCCCAGTGACGGTAAAAAGACGTTTCGACGCGCGCAGCAGAGCGGCTCCCCGAGGGGAGCCGCTCTGCTTTTGGTATCCGGATCGGAAAGCTGGGAGTGGAACTACATCAGGACCCGCCGCAGCACCGGGGTCCGGGACAGGAGCCAGGCAGCCGGCAGGGAGAGCAGCAGGGTGGCAGGGAACTGAAACAGCAGGCATTGTCCCGGTGTCCAGTTTGCCCCGGTCAGCCGGGACGTCCAGGTCAGGATCAGGGGATGGACCCAGTAGACGCCGAACACCAGGGGGGAGAGCCGGGCCCAGAGGGGGGCGGCGGGGACCGGGCGGTGCTCATAGCGGGCCCGGAGCCAGACGAACAGTGCGGCGGCGCACAGGTAGTGGCTCAGGCGGTAGCCGCTGGCGGAGGGGAGGGGGACCCCGGCTGGAGAGGCGGAGGCCCAGTTGGCCCACACGTCCCAGACCCAGCCCAGGACGCCGCCCAGATAGATCAGGGGGCGCAGGGAGGGGCGGGGAGGCTGGCTCCCCAGCAGCCAGCCCAGCAGGAAGTATCCCGTCAGGCCCTCCAGCATGGCGGGGATGGGGCGGACCGGGATGGGGGAGACCCCCTCCAGCAGGGGGAGCAGAGTGGTGGGCAGCAGGATGATCCCGATGAGGAGCAGCACCTCCCGCCCGCTGGCGTGGTCCACGATCCGTTTCAGGAAGGGGGCGAGCAGATAGAGCCCCAGCAGCAGATAGATGAACCAGATGTGGTAGTAGCAGCCCCGGTCCAGCAGGCCCTCCAGATACTCCAGAGGAGAAAAGGGGCGGCGGGCACTCCATGCATCCGCCAGGGCATAGATCAGGTTCCACAGGACCAGGGGGACCGCCAGGCGGGGGATGCGGCGGCGGTAGAAGGGAGCCACCTGAAGGGTGCGGGGGTCCCGCAGGAGCAGGAAGCCGCTGAGCATGAAGAAAAGAGGGACGCCGGTGCGGCTGAAGGGGTCCAGCAGCAGGCAGAAATACCAGGCGGGCGTCCCCATCAGGGCGGGGTCGGAGAGCAGGGGGGCGGCGGCGTGGAGGGTGACCACCATCAGGATGGCCAGACAGCGGAGCAGATCCAGCTCGGCCATCCGCCGGGGCGGTCCGGAGGGGGAAGACAGGGGACAGTCCATAGACGGTTCCTCCTTTTGGTAGCTTATGTCCCCATTATAGCGCGCCGCCGGGGAAAAGCAAAGGGCGGAGCGGCGGCTCCAGTTGACGAGAGACAAAGTTTTTCTTATAATGGAGAAAAACGAGGACCGGGAGGCGGAGCGGAATGAGCCGGGAAAAGGTACTGTCCCTCCTGCTGGAGCAGGGGGATTCCTATGTGTCGGGAGAGGCTATGAGCCGGGTGCTGGGGATCAGCCGGGCTGCGGTGTGGAAGGCCATCGAGGCCCTGCGGCAGGAGGGGTATGAGATCCAGTCCGCCCCCAAGCGGGGCTATCGGCTGGAGCGGGCCCCGGACCGGGTCCGGGAGGGGGAACTGGCCGGGCCGCTGGCGGGCTGTCATGTGGGCAGCCGTCTGATGTGCCTGGACGTCATTGACTCCACCAATACGGAGGCCAAGCGCCAGGCCATGGCCGGAGCCCCAGACGGGCTGGTCATCCTCAGCGAGGAGCAGACCGGCGGCCGGGGGCGGCTGGGCCGCTCCTTCCAGTCACCCCGGGGCACGGGGCTGTACCTCTCCGCCCTGCTGCGGCCCTCCCTCCCGCCTCAGGAGGTGGTGGACTTCACTGCCTGGGTGGCGGTGGCGGTGTGCGACGGTATCCAGGCGGCCTGCGGCGTGCGGCCCAGGATCAAGTGGACCAACGACATCGTGCTGGGGGGGCGGAAGCTGTGCGGCATCCTCACAGAGCTGGGCCTGGAGAGTGAGAGCAATGCCCTGGACTACCTCATCACCGGCATCGGCGTGAATGTGAACCAGCGGCCGGAGGATTTTCTTCCAGAGGTGCGCCCCATCGCCGTCTCGCTGGCCCAGGAGCTGGGCCGTCCGGTGCGCCGGGCGGACCTGGCGGTGGAGATCATCCGGGCGCTGGACCGGATGTACGCCGGATTTCCGGGCAACAAGGCGGAGTATCTGGCCCGGTATCGGGCGGACTGTCTGACCCCGGGCAACCAGGTGCAGCTGATTACCCCCGTCTCCCGTGAGGAGGCCTTTGCCCTGGAGATCGATGACCAGTTCCGGCTGGTGGTGGAGTATCCGGACGGCCGACGGGCCGCCCTGTCCGCCGGCGAGGTGTCTGTCCGGGGGATGTACGGCTATGTATAGACACTGAGGAAGAAAAAACGCGGGCCTGTTCAGAGTGAACATGCATCTGTCAAGTAAAAGTAGACACAAAAAAGCGCAGCTAACAGAAGCCCAGTTCGGTCCTGTACTGAACTG
>OOAU01000406.1_pt1 | contig 30270 bp, 29 predicted proteins | sample 1670931 | NCBI WGS metagenome assembly OOAU01 (sample SAMN06348105, study PRJEB24527) | human gut metagenome | biome: human gut; feature: ankylosing spondylitis patient; material: feces | host: Homo sapiens | place: China | collected 2015-10 | reverse complement strand
CCCGCCGGTCTGTAAAAAGGCGGCCCCTGCCGTTTGGTTCCCGTTAAAGTTTTCCCAAAAAGGGACTTTGCAGCACGCCCATTGTAGCACAGCGCCTCCCGCCCGTCCACCGCTTTTTTCCCGGCTGCCGTTGCATTTTCTGCAGTCCGTGATATAATGGTTAGATAGAACAAACAAGGACATTTCGTCCGCTGCAGAAAGGAAGCGCATACAATGCTGAACGAAAAAGTATCCCAGCTGTTGAACGATCAGGTGAACAAGGAATTCTACTCTGCGTATCTGTATCTCCAGTTCTCCAATTTCTATGTGGAGCAGGGCCTTGCCGGTTTTGCCAACTGGTACAAGGTCCAGGCCCAGGAGGAGCGGGACCACGCCATGCTGATGCTCCAGTATCTCCAGAACAACGACGTGCCCGTAACGCTGGAGGCCGTCGCCAAACCGGATGCGGAGCTGAAAGCCAACATGGACCCCCTGAAGGCCGGTCTCGCCCACGAGCAGTATGTCACCTCCCTGATCCACGCCATCTATGAAGCCGCGTACGAGGCCAGGGATTTCCGCACCATGCAGTTTTTGGACTGGTTCGTGAAGGAGCAGGGTGAGGAGGAGACCAACGCCACCGATCTCATCAAGAAGATGGAGCTGTTCGGCTCGGACCCCAAGGGGCTCTATATGCTGGACCAGGAGCTGGCGGCCCGGACCTATGCCGCCCCCTCCCTGACCCTGTGACCCGCGATCCCGCGACCCACGCACGGCGGCCTGTCCGCCGTGCGTTTCTTCTGCCCGCTCTGGACGGCGGCGGCCGCCCGTGGTATACTGGGCGCAGTTTGATCCCAAGGAGGTTCCCCGATGAAAGACCTGCTGATCGTGGAGGATGACCCGACTCTGGGCGAGGGTATCCGCCTGGCCCTCCAGGCGCCGGAGCTCCGCCCCCAGCTCTGCCGGTCCCTGGCGGATGCCGGGGAGCTGCTCTCCCGCCGGAGCTTCGACCTGCTGATCCTGGACATCAACCTGCCTGACGGCAATGGACTGGACCTCCTCCGTGCCCTCCGGCGGGAGAGTGAGGTTCCCGTAATCCTGTTGACTGCCAATGACCTGGAGACAGACATCGTGGCAGGTCTGGAGCTGGGGGCGGATGACTATATCACCAAGCCCTTCTCTCTGGCGGTGCTGCGGGCCAGGGTGAATACTCAGCTGCGCCGGACCGCCGCCCCCCAGGCGGAACGGGTGCAGCTGGACGGCTTCACCTTCGATTTCGGCCGGATGGAGTTCTCCCGGAACGGCGTTCCGGTGGAGCTCAGCAAGACGGAACAGAAGCTGCTGCGGCTGCTGGTGGAGCACCGGGGCCAAACCCTTACCCGGGCCGCCCTGGTGGACCGGATCTGGACGGACGGGGCGGAGTATGTGGACGAAAACGCCCTCTCCGTCACAGTGAAGCGGCTGCGGGACAAGCTGGAAGACATGCCGTCCAAGCCCCGCTATATCAAGACCGTGTACGGCCTGGGCTACACATGGGCGGTGAACTGACATGACAGTGGAATACACCCTGCTGGCCCTGGCGGTTCCGGCCCTGCTGGCAGCGGCAGGATTCGCCGTCTGGACCCGCCTGCGGACCCGCCGGATGCTGGACACTCTGGGCAAGATGCTGGATGACGCCATCCGGGGCGAGTTCCGGGAGTCCCTCTATGACGAGAGCCGCCTCTCCGCCCTGGAGACCCGGATGGCCCACTATCTCTCCGCATCCGCCGTATCGGCCAAAAATCTGGCGGAGGAGAAGGATGCCATCAAGACCCTGATCGGGGACATCTCCCACCAGACCAAGACTCCCATCGCCAACCTCCTGCTGTATGCCCAGCTGCTGGAGGAGCAGGACCTGCCGCCGGAGAGCCGGGAGTATGTCTCCGCTCTGGAGCATCAGGCGGAGAAGCTGCGGTTCCTCATCGACGCGCTGGTCAAAACCTCCCGGCTGGAGAGCGGCGTCCTTGCTATGACGCCCAAGCGTCATGGCATCCAACAGCTGTTGGATGCCGCCTCGGCCCAGGCCGCTCCCGGAGCGGAGGCCAAAGCGATCACCCTGACGGTAGAGCCCACGGACCTGACCGCCCGGTTCGACCCCAAGTGGACGGCGGAGGCCCTGTATAATCTGGTGGACAACGCGGTGAAATACACCCCAGCGGGCGGCGCCGTCACCCTCCGGGCCGTGGGGTATGAGCTGTTCTGCCGCGTGGACGTGACGGACACCGGCCCTGGCATCCCGGAGTCCGAGCAGGCCAGGATCTTCCAGCGGTTCTACCGCTCCCCCTCCGCCAGCGAGGCGGAGGGCGTTGGAATCGGCTTGTATCTGGCCCGCCAGATCGCCGCCGGTCAGGGCGGATACCTGAAGGTCAGCAGCCGCCCCGGGGAGGGGAGCACCTTCTCCCTGTTCCTGCCGAGGGCGGAGGAGAGGACATAGAAGGCGGGGCGTTCCGGCCCGGACATCCCAAATCTTTCAGAACTGTTAGATTTCAGAAAGAATGTGGAAAGATTTCTTTGGTACAGTCTGTATTGTCGAAAGGCAATACAGACTTTTCCTTGGAGGAATGAACAATGACGATCTTGGAAACAAAGGATCTGCGGAAGGTATATGGCTCCGGCGATACGGAGGTCCGGGCCCGGGACGGGGTCGATCTGACCGTGGAAAAGGGCGAATTCGTGGCGGTGGTGGGCACCTCCGGCTCCGGCAAGTCCACCCTGCTCCACATGCTGGGCGGGCTGGACCGCCCCACCGGCGGCACCGTCACGGTGGACGGCAAAGAACTCTCTGCCATGCGCGATGAGGAACTGACCATCTTCCGGCGGCGGAAGATCGGCTTTGTGTTCCAGAACTACAACCTGGTGCCGGTGCTGAACGTGTATGAGAACATCGTCCTGCCCATCCAGCTGGACGGCAACGCGCCGGACAAAGCCTATGTGGAACGGATCATTGAGACGCTGGGGCTGGAGGCAAAGCTCCAAAACCTGCCCAACAACCTCTCCGGCGGCCAGCAGCAGCGGGTGGCCATCGCCCGGGCTCTGGCGGCCAAGCCCGCCATCATCCTGGCGGATGAGCCCACCGGCAACCTGGACTCCGCCACCAGCCTGGACGTGATGGGACTCCTGAAGGTCACCGCCCAGAAGTTCAGCCAGACCATCGTCATGATCACCCACAACGAGGAGCTGGCCCAGATGGCGGACCGGATCATCCGCATCGAGGACGGGCGGATCGTGGTGCGGGGGTGAGCGCCATGATGAAGGTATCCAACGGCAAGACCATCCGCCGTCTGGGCTGGCGGTCCATGAAGGCGGCCAGGACCCGCAACCTCATCGCCGTTCTCGCCATCGCCCTGACCACGGTGCTGTTCACGTCCCTCTTCACCATCGCCATGTCCATCAACGACGGGTTCCAGCAGTCCAACTTCCGTCAGGTGGGCGGCTTCTCCCACGGCGGATTCAAGTACCTGACGGAGGAACAGTTTAACAATCTGAAGGATGACCCCCTCATCGACCAGTGGGGAATGCGGCGGTTTATCGGAATGCCCACGGAGGTGCCGTTCAACAAATCCCACGTGGAGGTCAGCTACGCCGACGCCAATGAAGCCCACTGGATGTACTGCGACCCGGTGGAGGGCCGTCTGCCCCAGGAGGGCACCGACGAGGCCGCTACCGACACCCACGTGCTGGAGCTGTTGGGGGTGGAGCCGGAGATCGGCGCCAGGTTCACCATCTCCTTTGACGTGGACGGCCATACCACCACCCAGACCTTTACCCTCTGCGGCTGGTGGGAGTATGACGAGGCAATTGTGGCCAACCACATCCTGATTCCGGAGAGCCGGGCGGACGCCATTCTGGACGAGGTGGGAACCGTCCCGCCCGGAGAGGATGGCATGACCGGTTCCTGGAACCTGGATGTGATGCTGAAAAGCGGTTCCCGCCACATTGCGAACGATATCGCTCAAATTCTGGAAAATCACGGCTATCAGGATCAGAGCGCCGGAGCGCCGGATTATATCCACACTGGCGTCAACTGGGGCTATACCGGCGCCCAGCTCAGCGACAATCTGGACCCCTCTGTGGTGATTGCTGTGGCCGCCATGCTGCTGCTCATCATCTTCACCGGCTATCTCATCATCTACAACGTGTTCCAGATCTCCGTCACCAACGATATCCGGTTCTATGGCCTGCTGAAGACCATCGGCACCACGCCCCGGCAGCTGCGGCGCATCATCCGGCATCAGGCCCTGGCCCTGTCAGCAGGCGCGGACGTTGTCCCTGGCGTGCATCCCCCTGGGGCTGGTGCTGGGTTGGTTGATCGGCGGCCAGCTGACGCCGGCCATTGTGTCACAGCTGAACGGCGTGGTGCCCATGACCTCCGTGAGCCCGGTGATCTTCATCGGCGCGGCGCTGTTCTCTCTGGTGACGGTGCTGCTCTCCTGCCGGAAGCCCGGCCGCATCGCCGGCAAGGTCTCTCCCATCGAGGCGGTGCGCTACACCGAAGGCGGCGGCATCAAGCGCAAGACGAAAAAAGGCCGCAGGGGCGTGTCCCTGCTGTCCATGGCCTGGGCCAACCTGGGCCGCAGCCGGGGCAAGACCGCCGTCACCGTCACGTCCCTGTCTCTGGCGGTGGTACTGCTGACAGTGACGGTGAACTTCACCAACGGCTTCGACATGGACAAGTACGTGTCCAACTTCACCGCCAGCGACTTCATCGTGGCGGACGCCGGCCAGTTCCAGACCGGCGGGGACATCTTCAACACGGATATGGGCATCCCCCAGTCCGTCATTGACGAGATCTATGCCCAGGGCGGCATTACCGACGGCGGCGTGATCTACGGCAGGACCTCCATCGTCCAGGAGTTCGTGACGGAGGAGTACTACCGCTCTGTGTGGAGCCGTTGGAACGACGAGGCCACTCTGGACCTCATGGTGAGCGACATGGAACGCACGGAGGACGGCCTGCTGGCGGATGTTGCCCAGCTCTACGGCATGGGTGACTTTGCCCTGGACCATCTGACCGTGCTGGAGGGAGATCTGAACAAGCTCCGGGAGGACGGCGGGCGGTATGTGGCCGCCGTGTACAGCGATGATGATTACGGCAATCCGGAGCTGGACTCCCACTGGGCCCGGCTGGGGGACATCATCACTCTGCGGTATGTGGAGGAGATGGCGTATGTGGACCCGGACACCGGCATCGCCTATTCCAGCGTAGAGGACGTGCCCGCAGGGGCCAGTTATGTGGCGCGTGCGGTGAAATACCGGGACGTGGAATACGAAGTAGCCGCCCTGGTGACGGTGCCCTCCGCCTTCTCCTACCGCTACTACGGCGCGGACGAGTTCATCCTGAATGACCAGACCTTCATGCAGGACAGCGGCACAGACAGCGTGATGTACTACGCCTTTGATACCACCGACGAGGCCAATGGCGCCATGGAGAAGTTCCTGGCAGACTACACGGAGAACGTGAATCCCCAGTTCGACTATGAGAGCAAGGCGCTCTACGCATCGGAGTTCGAGGGGATGCGCTCCATGTTCCAGCTGTGCGGCGGGGCCCTCAGTTTCATCGTGGGGCTGGTGGGCGTGCTGAACTTCTTCAACGCCATCCTCACCGGCATCATCGCCCGCAAGCGGGAGTTCGCCGTGCTCCAGTCCATCGGCATGACCGGCAAGCAGCTCAAGACCATGCTGGTGTATGAAGGGCTGCTCTATGCCCTGGGGGCGGCGGGGATCTCCCTGGTGCTGACCCTGATTTTCGGCCCGGTGGCCTTCAAGGCGGTGGGGAGCATGTTCTGGTTCTTCACCTACCGCCTGACGCTGACCCCGTTCCTGATCGTGGCCCCGGTGTTCGCCCTGCTGGGCGTCCTGGTTCCCCTGGCGGTGTACCGCTCCGTCTCCAAGGCCACCATCGTGGAACGGCTGCGGGAGGTGGACTGATCCCCAGGGACCACTTTCCCGCAAAACAGCGGCACGGCTCTCAAGAGCCGTGCCGCTGTTCAAGTTCTTTGGCAGTATCCAGCTTTCAAGGCAGGTCCCGCTTGTATTTTTGGGGGGATTAGACTATACTGTAAAATTGAAACCCCAGAGAGAAGGTGCTATATGGAATCTGTTAAAATCGGCTCTGTCGGCCTGGGCCGTCTGGGCTACGAACATGCAAAAAACTTAGCCGCATCCATTCCCGGCTGCGTCCTCCACGCCATCTGTAACGTGGATACCTCCCGTCTCCGGGCGGTGGCAGAGGAATTGGGCGTTCCTCATACTTACACCGATTTTGCCGCCATGTGCGCCGATCCGGAGTTGGACGGCATCGTCATCGTCTCCCCCTCTTTTCTTCATGTGGAGCAGATCAAAATTGCCATGGAGCACGGCAAGCACGTTTTCTGTGAAAAGCCTCTGGGCACCAATGTGGCTCAGTGCAAGGAAGCTGAAAAGGTTGTTGAGGCCCATCCGGAACTGGTGTTCCAACTGGGCTTCATGCGCCGGTTTGACCCCTCCTATGCTGAGGCCAAGCGCCGTGTGGACGCCGGTGAAATCGGCAAAGTGGTGCTGGTCCGCTCCTGCACCCAGGATCCCCGCAGCACCATTGAATCCACACTGAAATTCCTCCCCCACTCTGGCGGCCAGTTCCTGGACATGTGCGTCCACGATCTGGATCTGATCCGCTGGTTCACCGGCTCTAACATCCGTAACGTCTGGGCCATCGGTGGTGTCTTTGAGTTCGACCTCTGTCGGGAACTGCATGATACAGACAATGCCGCCGCCATGGTCCAGTGCGAAAACGGCGCCATGGGCTTTCTCTTTGCCAACCGCACCCATGCAGCAGGCTGCAATGTAGAGACGGAAATCGTCGGAACCCACGGCACGCTGCGCATCGCCCCCGTGGGCGCCCGGAACCTGCTGCAGGTCGTGGATGAGCATGGTGCGCGGCAGGAGTACTATCCGGACTTCATGTCCCGCTGGCACACCGCTTTTCTGGCTGAGATGCAGGCGTTTACGGACCACATCCGTACCGGCACACACCCTGCGGACCTGACGGTCTACGACGGCACCGCTGTATCCGAGGCGGCCTATCGCTGCAAGGAATCCTTTGAGACCGGCAAAATGCTCCCCATCCGCTGAGCCGCACTGCAAAAGTAATACTTCTTCCAACGCAAAAGCAGGAGGATCGTCCCGGAACTCCGGGGGATCCTCCTGCTTTTCAAATGGCATACAGGCCCCGTTATATCTGTCTCTTACCGGCGCCCGCCGCGGAAAGAGCCTCCGCGTCTCCCCCCGCCGCCGCGGAAGGAGCCTCCGCCAAAGCCGCCGCGACGGCCGCCGCTTCCCCGGAAGGTCCCTCCGCCGAGACTGCCCCGGGACCCTCCGGCACTCCCGAAGGAGCCTCCGCCGAACATGCCTCCCCGGCTGCCGCCGAAGCCGCCCCCGCCGAATGTTCCGCCGGAGGGCGGCCGGCGCGGTGGCTTTGGCGGTCTTGGAGGACGGGGTGGCCTGGGCCGCTGGGGCCGTCCCCAGAAGATAGGGTAGTACAGCACCGTGGGCCGTCCCATACCGGGCCGCAGATACCGCCGGCGGTAGCGGGAGTACCGCATTCCGTCCAGGATTACCCACAGCACCAGCAGCACCACTAGCAGCACCACAACGCCGCTCACCAGGGACCCAAGGGCCGGCGCCACATAGCCGTGGGTCTCCGTATAGTAGTACCCGCTGCCGCTGGAATAGGTCTCCCGGATGGCAGGGATATACCCCTCCCGGATCGTGACGCCGTAGAAGTCGGCGAACCAGGCGATGAAGGCATCAAAAGTCGCCTTCACACCGGCGTCGTACTCCCCGGCAGCGAAATCATTCTCCAGGTAATAGGACTGCAGACTCATGAAATCGTCCGCGTGGCTCTCCAGCCCAGTCCCCACCACCACGCAGTAGTCGCCCATCAGGCCGCTTTGGGAGATGTTGTCCAGCGCCAGCAGCATCACCACGCCGTTGTTCCGCTCTGCGGAGCCTACGCCATAGCTGTTCCCCAGATCCGAGGCATAGTCCATGATGTCCGCGCCGCCAGTGGAGTTCACCACACTTACCAGGATCTGGGCCCCGGTCTGGGCAAACAAGGAGGCGTTCATGGCGTCGATATGCTCCATGGTCTCATCCGTCAGCACCCCGGCGTAGTCATATACATACGTATAGGACCCCACAATGGCGGTGGACGCCTGGCCTCCGGTGTCCGGCTTCTTGGCCTGCCCAATCACCACCCCGGCCACGATGGCTAAAATCAGCACCACCGCCGCCACGGCCCGTTTCTGAAAAAACTTCATAAGCGTATGTCCTCTCCGTCCCTTCCCCGCAAGCGGGAAAGGGGGCTAAGGGAAAGCCTCCGGTTTTCCCCAGTTCTTCCGCCATTGGCGAAAGAAGAAATTTGAATCATTTTCGCCGCAGCGTGTACGTGGCGAAACTACCTTGATCCAAGCGCCCCGGGCGCGTTCACCAGTCCGCAGACTGGTGGGGATTCCAAAGGGGGATCCTGCTCTCCCTTTAATTTCTCAGCTCCAACAGCTTTTGCTTCAGCTCGCCCTCGATGCGGCCCAGCTCCGCCTCGGCGGCCCTGCGCTTCTGGGCGCCCTCCCGCTGGATGTTCAGCACCTCGTCCAGCGTGGAGATCAGCTGCTGGTTGGTGTGCTGCAGCGTCTCAATGTCCACCACGCTCCGCTCTGCCTCCTTGGCGGTCTCAATGGTGCCCATCTTCAACAGATCCGCGTTCTTTTTCAGCAGCTCATTGGTCATCTCCGTCACGGCGCTCTGGGCCGCCGTGGCCTGGCGGCCGTGCTCCAGCCCCAGGGCCAGCACCATCTGACTCTTCCACAGGGGGATGGTGTTCACCAGGGAGGACTGGATCTTTTCCACCATCAAGGTATCGTTGTTCTGCAGCAGCCGAGTCTGGGGGCCCATCTGCACAGAGATCATCCGGGTCAGCTCCAGGTCGTGGAGCTTTTTCTCAAACCGCTCACACATCTGGACCATGTCGTTGTATGCCTGGGCGTCCTCCTGAGCGCCGGACTGTTCTGCCTTGGCCTTCAGAGCAGGCAGTTCGCCCGCCCGCATGTCCTCCAGCTTCTTCTTGCCCGCCAGAATGTACATGGTGAGCTCCTTGTAGTATTTCAGGTTCAGCTCATACATCTGGTCGAACATGGCCACATCCTTCAAAAGCGTGACCTGATGCTGCTCCAGCTCCCGGGCGATCTTGTCCACGTTGGACTCCACCTTGGCGTACTGGGCCTTCATGGCCTCCAGCTTGCTACCCGTCTTTTTGAAGAGGCCGAAGAGCCCCTTCTTCTCCTCTTCCTCGCCGAAGCCCTTCAACTCCACCACCAGCTCGCTGAGGGACTTGCCCACCTCTCCCAGGTCCTTGGTGCGCACAGAGTTCAGGGCGTTCTCAGAAAAGCTGGCCACGTTCTTCTGGGCCGCCGCGCCGTACTGCAGGATCAGGTTGGAGTCCGTCAGGTCGATCTTCTTGGAAAACGCCTCCACCGCCTGTTTCTCCGCGTCGTTCAGCAGGTTCTCGTCCAGCCGCACCGGCGTCGCCTCCGGCTTGGCGGCCTCCGGTGCGGGGGCGGCGGGCGCTGCCGGGTCCAGAGTCAGTTGGGGCACCGCATCCGTCCGGCTGGGATCCAGGGTCAGTTCAGGCATCATGCTCTTCTCGTCTGCCATTGTGTCATCCTCCATCATAGTATCATTCACTCTCTGCCATTTTCTTCATTCCGGCGGGCTTCTCCCGCCGCCCGCACACCGCAGACAGCATAAACCACTGCGTACACCACCCCCAGCACACCGCAGAGGGTACAGATGCCCGGGGCCTGCTTCATAAAACCGATACCAAGCAGCAGCCATATCACGGAAGAGAAAAAGTGATGGGCAGCCTCTCCCCACCTTCCCGCCTGTTTACAGGCCTTGTCCAGCCGAAGGCCCAAAGCCACCGCCCCCGCCAGCCATGCCAGCGGCAGCAGGAGCTCCGCGTTATGCAACCCGCCACGCTCCAGTTTCCAGAACAGAAGGACAAATCCTGCGGCCATATAGAAAACCAGGCCCGCCATTCTGATGGCGATCTTTCTCATGGCGTTTCCTCCGATCACAGCTCCAGCCGGATATCGGTCTCTTTCTTCTCGTCCGGCTCCGCCTTCAGCGGGCTGTCCACCAGTCCCTCCCGGGCCATCATGTTCTCCAGCACCGTGATATCCGTGGAGATGTCCAGGGCCTCGGCGCCGTACAGGCTGTCCAGCTGCTTTTCAAAGGCCGCCACGATGGTCCGCATCATCCCCTCCACCTTGGCCAGGGTGGTGTCGATGTTCTCTCCGGAGACCCCGGTACCGCTCATGCGGTCATAGGCATTCAGCAGCTTCAGGGTGGTGGGCAGGTAGTAGTCCAGAAAGCGCCTGATCTGGGGCAGCTTCTCCGGGTGCGTGCGCACCTCGTCGAAGATTCGGGCGCTCACCTGCTCCAGCCGCACAATGTCGGCGGAGATGCCGGGGTCCGCGATATTCTCATCCAGCCGTTTCATCTCCCGGATGGCCATCTCCCCGTCGCGGACCATCTTGTCCAGCTCAGGATTTCCTGTAGAGGCCGGTTTCTTTTCAACGGGCTCCTCGGCCTTTTCCGGCGGCGCCTTGCCAGCCTCCTCTCCTACGGGGCCGCCCCGGCACAGGGCGGCCGCCGCCGCGAACGCCAGAAGGGAGGCCCCCGCCGCCAGGGCATAGTGCAGCGGCTCATACAGCGGCAGCACCAGCGCGTAGGCCAGCCACACCGCCGCCGCGGCGTAAAAAGGCGCCGCACTCTTCCGTCTTGTGGTCTTCATCCGCTTCAGCCTCCCCAGGTCGCTTTTGATGGTATTATACCCCGCCGGAGGGATCCGGTCAACGGCGGGGGCAGAAAATCCCCGGAAGTAAAGCGGCGCCCCTCCCGGAGGAGGGGCGCCTGCTTTCATTTGGGGATTCCATAGCCCAGCGTCACCGGGTCCTGCCACAGCCCCAGCTCCGGCGGATGGAATGTGCAGTAGACGAAGAGGAACGCCAGCCCCCACAGCGCCAGCAGGCCCAGGATCTGCTGCCAGAGAGAGGTGAACCGCCCCCGCCGCAGAAGCCGGAAATCCAGGGCGAATGCCCCCAGCACGGAGAGGTAGAACACGGCGATGTCCGCCCAGAGCAGATGCCGCCCCAGCACGCCGGTGTACGTATAGAACAGCACCGGGATCAGCGCGACCCCTGTCACCGTGCTGACGCCCCGGGCCGCCAGAAAGTTCGGATAGTTTCGTCCCAGGCAGCACACCTGTACCATGGAAAACAGGAACATGGGGAAAAACAGCAGCTTCATATGTTCCCAGGTGGACTCATTCACCGCGGAGAAGGCAGCCGCCGCGCCCCATCCGCCGCTCCAGTCGTAGACAAAGTGCAGCAGCGTCCCCAGCGCCGCCGTGAACAGCGCACCCGCCAGCTCCCAGTAAAACAACCGCTTCCCCATATCCGCCTCCATGACAAAACAAAAGGACTGCGGCCAGGCCGCAGTCCCAGTTTATACCGGCGTTGGCAGATTTATGCATCCAGATACGCCCCATAGCTTCCCAGAGTCTCCGCCAGCGTCTCCGGCGTCCAGTCCCAGTAGTCGGCGTCCCGCAGGCACCGGCCCAGGACGGCACACAGCTCCCGGGCCTCTGCGTCTGTCCGGTCATCCAGCAGGGCGGGCAGGGCCGTCATGTCCTCTGCCGGGTGGTCCAGGATGTAGTTGGGCAGCAGCCAGTCATGGGAGAACCCCTCCGTCAGGAAGAATGCGTCCACCAGCTCCGAAAGCGGGGCTTCCTCCCCAGAGCCGGACAGTGGCAGCGTCACGGCGCTGCCTCCGGTGGCCAGACCGTCGCAGGTCCAGTCGCCGTCCTCATTTTTCTGGATACTGGCCTCGCCGCCATAGCCGTAGTACCCGTCCGCATCCGGTTCTCCCAGCCCTGCGCCCGCCTGCCAGCTGTTGGCCATCTCTCCATACGGGTCATCCACCAGCAGCCGGAAGCCCAGCCCGGCACAGAAGTTCTCCGGCTCACCGTAATAGGCGTCAAACACGCTGGCGCCGTTGGCCTGGAAGTCCAGGGGCTTCCAGCTGACCCAGTCCGGCACATGGCGGACATTCTCCGCCACGGCCTCGTTCAGCTGCCGGGCGATCTCTTCGTAGTCCGTCTCTGCCCCATCCACCGTGGGACCGCAAAACGCCGCGTCCCACAGGGCGTCCTCGGCGATCCCCTGCAGCAGACCGCTCAGGCCGGATTCCCCCTCCGCCGCAGCCGTCACACAGGCATAGTGGGTCTCCCCGTCCACGGTCCACAGCACCACGTCCCCGCCGGTGCAGCACTGGAGGGTGGTCTCCCCGTCCGGGGCGGTCATGGCAAAGAGCCGTCCTCTGCTTTTGATGTCGCTCCACTGGTCTCCCCAGGCCTCCGCCGAGGCCGGCTCCCACTGGTAGCCGATGGAGAACAGGTTCTCCCGCCCCGCCACGTTCCGGGCGGCCTCCGGGGTGATGGATAGGCTGATGCCTGTGGCATCTTCCTCTTCCACATCCATGTTGAAAGTCATGTCCTTCGTGATCTCAGTGTACGCCGCCATGGCGGAGGCCGTCAGCTCCTCGCCGGAGAGGGGCTCCGTCTCTTCCGTGACTTCCTCCGGCAGCTGCTCCCCGGCAGTGCCGCAACCAGCCAGCAGCGCCAGCAGCACCCCGCAGAGAAGAAATCGCTTCATGTTCCGCACCTCGCTTTCCAGGTCCTGGTTTTTGTGCTCCGTTCTCTGTATTTCATGCCCAGAATACCCTGATTTTTCGCAAAAATCCCCTCAGTTTCACAACAAATTGTAACGATTTGGAAACAAGGAAGCCTCTCCCGGCGCTGAAAAATGCCGGTCGGACTTCCGCCGGCCGGCATCTCTTCTCTTTTTTCACACAAACACCGCCTGTACCAGCACCATGTACAGTACAGTACCCCCAGCGATAGACAGAAGCACATTCCGCTTCCAGAGGTGGAGCCCTGCCACCGCCGCAATGGCGATCAGCTCCGGCGCTCCGTGGGGCACCGACAGCCAGGAGATGCTGCGCAGGCAGTACACCACCAGCAGGCCCATCATGGCGGGACCACCGAGATCTACACTCTTTCCCTACACGACGCTCTTCCGATCTCTACGGCAGGGGGCTGTTTCTTCTCCGGAAACAGCCAAAAGGGCAGCCATCGGGTCAGCTGGGTCCCGGCAGCCACCGCCAGGATGATGCCCAGCGTCTGCAAAGGCGTCAGCGTCACAGGACTCCCTCCTCTCCGCTGCGGTCCAGGCGGCGCCGTGCACCCAGCAGCACCGCCAGCACCAGCACCATAGCGGGGATCACCATGTTGTCCGCTCCGAACACCGCCAGGCTGGCAGCGGCGCAGAGGATCCCCATCACCCCGGCGGGCCGGTTCTCCGGCTTCTTCCACTGCTCCAGGAACAGCACCACGAACAGCGCCGTCAGAGCAAAGTCCAGGCCCGTAGTGTCAAAGGTGAGGAAACTCCCCAGCAGGCCGCCCAATGCTGTGCCCGTAATCCAGTAGAGGTAGTCCAGCAGGGAGATCCAGAAGTAGAAATCCCTCCGGGCCACGCCTTCCGGCGGCTCCAGAGTGGACATCAGGGAAAACGTCTCGTCGCACAGCACGTAGATCAGAAACGCCCGAACCTTTCCCAGGCCCTTGTATTTGTCCAGCAGGCTCAGCCCGTAGAACATGTGCCGGGCATTGACCATGACGGACAGCAGAAACGCCTGCACGGGGTCAAAAGCCGTAGTCAGCAGCGTGACGGCCACAAACTGCATACTGCCGCCGAAAGCGATGGCGCTCATGAGGACGGACCATCCCGGCCCATACCCCTTGGACTGCATCAAAAGGCCATAGGCAGTCCCCAGGCACAAAAAGCCCGTCATCACCGGGATGGTGGCGGGAAACGCCGCCCGGAGCGCCATGCTGCTCCCACCGGCGCGGCGGCTCTCGTCGTCTCTCAGGGGCACAGCAGATCGGCCTCCTCCGGGTGCCTTTCAAACCAGATTTCGGCATAGGAACACGTCGCCCTGGCGCGCTTTCCCTCCGCGCGGATTTGGTCGGCCGCCGCCTGGAGCAGCTGCCCCGCCACGCCCTGACCCCGGAGCGTATCGTCCACAAATGTGTGGTCGATATCCGCCGCCCCATCCCGGTCGGGAAATGTCACCTCCGCGATGACCCGGCCTTCTTCCTCGGCGTAGATACGCCCCGGCTCTCTCTGAAATTCCATGGGTCTTCCTCCTGCATCCTGTCCCGCCGTCTTTTTACATCTTCTCCGGCGCGTCCACGCCGATGAGCTTCAAGCCGTTCCGCAGGACGATCCGGGTATCATCCGCCAGCTTCAGCCGGGCGTCCCGGACCGCCGGCTCCTCGCCCTTGATGCGGCAGGCGGTGTAGAACCGGTGGAAGCAGGCCGCCAGCTCCTGGAGATAGCGGTTGATGTGGCTGGGGTCGTAATCCCGGGCCGCCAGCTTGATCTCCTCGCAGAACTGGGCGATCTGCTTCAGCAGGGCCCGTTCCGCCTCGCCGGAGAGCAGGGACATGTCCACGTCCGCCTGTCTGGGCACGGAGGTGCCCTCCTCCGCCAGAGCCCGCAGCAGTGAGCAGATCCGGGCGTGGGCGTATTCCACGTAGTAGATGGGGTTTTCGCTGTCCTCCCGGACCGCCAGGCCCAGATCGAACTCCATCTGGGTATCCGGCTTGGCATTGAAGTACCACCGGGCGGCGTCCACGCTGACCTCGTCCAGCAGGTCCGAGAGGGAGATGGCCTTGCCGGTACGCTTGCTCATCCGTACCACCTCACCGTCCCGCAGCAGCTTCACCAGCTGCATCAGCACGATATCCAGCCGCTCGCTGCCGTTGAGGCCGAGCGCGTCCAGGGCGCCCTTCAGCCGGGCCACGTGGCCGTGGTGGTCCGCACCCCAGATGTTGATGACCTTGTCGAAGCCCCGGACAGCGAACTTGTTCCGGTGATAGGCGATGTCCGCGGCGAAGTAGGTGTAAAACCCGTTGGCCCGGCGCAGTACGTCATCCTTCAGGTCCAGCTTCTCGATGTCCGCCTCTTTCTTCCCCTGCCTGCGGTAGTGGTCCCGTAGGATGTCGGCCGTGCGGAGCCATAGGGCGCCGTCCTTCTCATAGGTCCAGCCCCGCTCCGCCAGCAGATCCACTGTCTCCTTCACATAGCCGCTCTCATGGAGAGAGGACTCGTAGAACCAGTTGTCATAGTGGATCTTGTACCGCTCCAGATCGGTCTTCATCTTAGGCAGGTTGATGGACAACCCGAACTGGGCCAGCGCCTCCTGGCGCTCCGCCTCCGGCACATCCAACAGCTTGTCTCCGTTTTTCTCATAATAGGCCCGGGCCAGGTCCTTGATGTCCTCACCCTGGTATCCGTCCTCCGGGAAGGGCACCGCGTCCTCCCCCCGGATGATCTGGAGATACCGGGCTTCAATGGAGTGGGCGAACTTATCGATCTGGTGGCCCGCGTCGTTCACGTAAAACTCCCTCGTCACGTCGGCGCCGCACGCCGCCAGCACGCTGGCCAGGGTGTCTCCCAGCACGCCGCCCCGGGCATTGCCCATGTGCATGGGGCCCGTGGGGTTGGCGGAGACGAATTCCACCATGATCTTCTGCCCCTTCAGGTGGTCGGCGGTGCCGTAGCCGGCACCCTCGCTCTCCACCGCCTCGCAGACGGCAGCGTACCAGCTGTCGTTGAGACGGAAGTTCAGAAAGCCCGGTCCCGCAATCTCCGCGGAGGCAAAGTAGCTCCCCGCCAGGTCCATGTGGTCCAGCAGTGCCTGGGCGATATTACGGGGCGGCTGCCGCAGCGCCTTGGAGGCTGCCAGGGCAAACGTGGTGGTGAAGTCGCCGTTGGCGGTGTCCTTGGGGATCTCCACCGGGGCGGTCTTCACCTCCGCCTGGGGCAGCGTCCCGTCCGCCACTGCCGCCTGATAGGCGGCCATGGCCAGCGCCGCCGCCTGGTCCTTCGCGTTTTGTACCATGTTGATCATATCGTTCCCTCTTTCGTGAATGAGGAATTCAGAATGAGGAATTTTGGTGTCCGGCAAAGCCGGACAGATTCCAATTGCCACCTGCGGCGGCACCGCAATTCCTAATTCCCAACCCCTGTTTTTCCCGTTTTACCCGGGTCTTAAAGCTGTTTTTCCCTGTCACCGTGCGCTTCCCACGGGACAGATCCCGGGGGACCCCTTTTCTCGGAATCCCCGGGCGAAATGAATTCGCCCTCCGCCAAAGATTTTGGCTCCTCCAAAATACTTGGACGCGCTGCCGCACGGTTTGCCGGAACGCTCTCTTACTTTCGCTTTACCCGGATCTTGAAGCTGTTTCTTCCTGTCACCGTATGCTCGACCGCGATGGAGTACTTGATCTCCAGCAGGCCGCCCCGCTCGCTGAGGTTGTGCCGCAGGGCGCTGGTCTGGATATCCACCGACAGCTCCCCGTAGGGGGTCTCATACAGGGACGTGTGCTGCCGCCCCTCCTCAAACACCATCTGGGAGTTCACACTGCCCACCCGGCGCAGGATCACCTGGGGCCCGCTGACCTCAAAGGTGGTGGTCGTCCCCTCCATGCCGGTGAGGGCTGTCTCCTGATAGGTCAGCAGCAGGCCCTTCTCCGTCAGCTCCAGGGTCCCCTCCGTCGTCAGCTCCGTGGCATCCGGGTCCACATCGTCAAAATACTGCTCTCCCCGGATGAAGAGCAGCACCGGCAGCTTCTTCCGCCGCGTCTCAATATCGTTCAATGTCAATCCTCCGTGCTGTATGGCGCAGGTCCTCCTGCAGAAACAGCGAGGCCGTCCGCTCAAAATCCTCCACCCGGTCACTGACGTAGAACTCCGTCTCGCCGCGGCGGCGCTCGTCCGCCCGCAGCTCCCGGGCCTTCAGCATCCGTTTCAGCTCAAAGGCGGACTCCTCCCCGGCGGACACCAGCTCCACGCCCGGCCCCATCACGTCCCCGATCACATCCGTCAGTAGCGGGTAATGGGTACAGCCCAGAATCAGGGTGTCCACCCCCGCATTCTTCAGGGGCGTCAGATACTCCCGGGCCACGGTCTCGATCACCACGTCTCCCCGCCGGATGCGCCCGGCCTCCGCCAGGGGCACGAACAGGGGGCAGGCCCGGCTGAACACGGTCACCTCCGGGTCCAGCCGCCGGAGAGCCGCCTCGTAGGCACCGGAGCGGACGGAGGCCGCCGTGGCGATGAGCCCTACCCGCTTGTTTTGGGTCATCAGCACCGCCCGGCGGCAAGTGGGCTCTACCACGCCTACCATGGGCAGGTCGTTTTCCGCCTGCAGCGCCGCCAGCGAGGTGGTGGTCACCGTCCCGCAGGCGATGAGGATGGCCTTCAGATCGAAGGAGCGCAGGAAACGCACATCCTGGCGGGCGTATTTCAAAATGGCCTCCCGGGAACGGCTGCCATAGGGCACCCGGGCGGTGTCGCCGAAGTAGATCAGGTCCTCCTCCGGCAGGATGCGCCAGAGGGAGTGCACCGCCGTCAGACCCCCCAGGCCTGAATCGAATACCCCGATGGGACGCTGGTCCATCCCGCTCCGCCTCCTTCTTCTCCCGCCGCCGGACCGGCGGCCGCCTCATGCTCATTTTGCATCTGGATTACATATTATACTATGCGGCGCCTTCTGCCGCAAGACAGATTTTAGTCTTTTTGCCCTGTTTTTTATGTGGAATTCTGCGTATGTCTCTGCTATAATCGTGATAGTATCATCTATTTGGGAGGTGTCTGCCCCATGAAGATCGAACTGACGGAACAGCAGTTCCGGTATCTGCTGGATCTGGTATACATAGGAAACTGGGTCATCAATTCCACCCGGGAGAACGACCGCATCCAGGAATATGACCAGGTGGAGAGCCTGATTTTCTCCCACTGCCTGCACCACAAGATGAGCAAGCTGGTGGAGCTGTACCGGGGGGAGCTGATCCCCTCCCGGGCCTTTGCGGACGGCGGCATCCACGAGGCCATCGAGCAGTATGAGGACGTGGTGTTCTATGAGATCCTGGCGGAGGAGCTGGCCCTGCGGGACATGGATGGGGAACCCCTGACCCGTGAAAACTATGGGGAGCTGATGGAGCGGATCGACGCTTATCTCTCCGAGTTTGACGAGCACGGCACCGACAACATCTCTGTGGACCTGCCGTAAGGCGGAAGGCACGCCGCCCCGGCACCGGAGAGGTTTCTCTCCAGGCTTGTTTCAAAGAACAGAAAGAGAAAAAGGAGCAACGAGATCATGGCTGAAAAATCCAAAGTCTACTTTGCGGACTTCCGCGCCCCCAGCTGGCGGGAGAACCTGCCCCAGAAGCTGGCCCGGCTGATGATGACCGCCGGCTTCGGCGATATCGATATGGACGGCAAGTACGTGGCCATCAAGATGCACTTCGGCGAGCCGGGCAACCTGGCCTACCTCCGCCCCAACTGGGCCCGGGCTGTGGTGGACCTAGTGAAGTCCCACGGCGGCAAGCCCTTCTTGACGGACTGCAATACCCTGTATATCGGCGGCCGGAAAAACGCCCTGGACCACATCGAATCGGCTTATATCAACGGCTTCACCCCCTACTCCACCGGCTGCCACATCCTGATCGCCGACGGCCTGAAGGGCAACGACGAGGTAGAGGTTCCCGTGGAGGGCGGGGAGTATGTGAAGTCCGCCAAGATCGGCCGTGCGGTGATGGACGCGGACGTGTTCATCTCCCTGACCCACTTCAAGGGCCACGAGCAGGCTGGCATGGGCGGCGCTCTGAAAAACATCGGCATGGGCTGCGGCTCCCGGGCCGGCAAGATGGAGCAGCACAACTCCGGCAAGCCCTTCGTCAAGCAGAAGAAGTGCATCGGCTGCCGGGCCTGCGCCAGGATCTGCGCCCACGGCGCGCCCCAGTTCGGTGCCGACGGCAAAGCCACCATCGACACGGACAAGTGCGTGGGCTGCGCCCGGTGCCTGGCGGTGTGCCCCAAGGATGCCATCCAGTGCCTGTATGACGAAGCGCCCGCTATTCTGAATAAGAAGATCGCCGAGTACACCAAGGCCGTGGTAGACGGCCGCCCCTGCTTCCACGTGTCCCTGGTGGTGGATGTCTCCCCCAACTGCGACTGCCACGCGGAGAACGATGTCCCCATCGTCCCGGACGTGGGCATGTTTGCCTCCTTCGACCCGGTGGCTCTGGACCAAGCCTGTGCCGACGCCGTGCTGGCCCAGACTCCCGCGCCCAACTCCGCCCTGTTTGACGAGGGCTGTGACTGCTCCTCCGGTGACTACTTCCACGCCGCCCATCCGGACACGGACTGGGCCGTCTGCCTGGAGCACGCGGAGAAGATCGGCATCGGCACCCGGGCATACGAGCTCATCAAAATCTGATCGGAACGAAACGAAGCAGGACTTAAAAAGTCCTGCTTCGTTTTCCGCATTGCGGGCCCCCGCTCAGGCGAACAGGGCGTTGAACTGCTCCACCACCGCGTCCGCGCCGGTGTGCGCCACCAGCATCACAAAGTTGCCATTGGAGACAATCCGGGACTCGTTCCGCCACATCTCCGTGGGCGCGGGGTACCAGGCACCGCCGGGGCTTGTGCCGTCCCCCACCTGATAGTCGATTCGGGCCTGGAAGATGTCCTTCACCGCCTGGACATCGCCGCTGTTCTCCACCTCTACCAGGGCAATCTCGTCACCGGAGGCGGAGATCATGGCCATCTGCACCAGACACTGCTGGGTGGCGATGGCGGAGAGTCCCGTATAGAACGTATCCAGCGTCTCACCCTCCACGGCCATCAGGGCGGGCCACGTCTCCTGGTCCCCGGTCACGGAAGCGCAGAAATCCGCCAGATCCACGCCGGAAGCAGACTCCACTGGAGGGGCAGGGGTGGGCTGGGCCGGCGTCTCCGGCTCCTTGTCCGGCTGCTGGGGCTTTGTGTCCTCCACCGGCTGGTATACCGGCTTCTCCGCCGGGTCTGCCGGACGGCTCCCCGTCTCCGGCTCCTTCGCCGGGTCCGCGGGGCGGGAGCCCAGATCCGGCTCGTCCTCCTGGAGCTGCTGGGAATCATCCGCCGTCTCAGGGCCCTCTATGGTCACAGGGACGCCGTCCTCCCCATCGGTTTCCGAAGTCTCTTCCTCCTGGGGCGGCGCAGCTTCCTCCATCTTCTGGTCCTGGGCGGCGTCCTCCTGCGCCTCCGTTCCTCCACAGGCAGCCAGCGCCAGTATCAGCGCCAGAGCCAGCAATCCTGCAAGTCCTCTCTTTTTCATGTTTTTCTCCTAACCTCTCACGGGATTTCACGGCGCTCCGCCGCGGTCTGAGAGGTTAGACGGGCTCTACGGAAAAAAGTTCCCGCTCCGGCGATTTTTCTCCGCTGCTCCGCCCATGACCGCCCCGGTGTGTATAACATTGACTTTTTTCGGAAATTCAAATATAATTGTTTCAAGCATAAACATCAAATAAATACACAGGCCGCGCGTCGTCCGCGCGGCCGCTTTGCCCTTATTCAGCGGACATCCGTCCACCTGCAAGGCAAGAGGAGGTCTCCTATGAAGAAACACCTTCAGGACAGCTTGGTCATCGGTTTCGCCCTGTTCTCCATGTTTTTCGGCGCAGGTAATGTCATCTTCCCCCCTTATCTGGGACTGGAATCGGGTCCGGAGTGGCTGGCCGGCTTTTTCAGTTACTTTATGGCCGACATCGGACTGGCCCTGCTGGCTATGTTTGCCATTCTCCGGCAGGGAAGTCCCGACGGGATCACCGCCCGCATCGGCAGGATTCCCTCCACAGCGCTCATGTGCGCCATTGTGCTGTGCATCGGTCCCATGCTGGCCATTCCCCGGACTGCCGCCACCACCTACGAAACCTCTCTGGCCCCGCTGGTGTCCGGCTTCAGTCCGGCGCTCTTCTCCATCCTCTTCTTTCTGCTGATCCTGCTGCTGTGCGTGCGGGAAACAGCGGTGGTGGACATCGTGGGAAAGATCCTGACCCCCGCTCTGCTGATTGGCCTGTTGATCCTGATCGTGGTGGGTGTGGTGAATCCCATCGGGCCGGTGGGTGAGCAGCCGCTGGTGGAGAATGTGGCCGCCACCGGCGTGGAAGCCGGCTATCAGACCATGGACGTGCTGGCGGCCATCGTGTTCGGCTATATCATTCTGAAGAGCGCTCGGGAGAAGGGGCACACGACTCCCGGCGCCCAGCTCCGGGTGGTGTCCGGCGCCAGTCTGGTGGCAGGCATCGGCCTGCTGGTGGTCTATCTGGGGCTGACTTATCTGGGCGCCACCACCGCCCGCTTCTTCGACATCACCGTGGACCGCACGTTCCTGGTGGTGTCCATTGTCCGGAACCTGTTGGGGCAGGCGGGCATCATCCTCTTTGCCGTGGTGGTGGCTCTGGCCTGCGTCACCACCGCTGTGGGGCTGGTCAGTGCATGCGCCGATTACTTCTCCGGCCTCTCGGGGGGCCGCGTTTCCTACCGCACGCTGGTGTGCGTCATCTGCGTGTTCAGTGCCGTGGTATCCAACTTTGGTCTCAATGAGATCATCGCCATCGCCTCCCCCATCCTCAGCGTGGTCTATCCCCCCACGCTGGTGCTGATCGTGCTGGCCCTGTTCGGCAGCCGCATCCGCCGGGACTGGGTGTTCCGCCTGGCGGCCCTGGGCGCCCTGGCAGTGAGCCTGCTGGAGGTAGTCCGCACCTACACCGGCGTGGAGCTGGCCTTTCTGGACCTGCTGCCCCTGGCGTCTCTGGATTTCGGCTGGGTGTTGCCCGCCGCTGTCTGCGGCGCAGTGGGCGCCCTGATCCCCGGCGGCCGGACTGCCGCCTCCTGATGCCATATTTTCATTTTTCACATACTGGAGGACTGATTGTATGAAACAGCACTATCAAGGTCTCGGCCACATTGCCGTGTATACGGCGGATATGGATGCCAGCATCGCCTTTTACGAGAAGATCGGCGGCAGCCTGCATCTCCGGGCCCCCGCCTACCCGCCGGAACAGCAGCGGGAGCTGGCCCTTGTGGAGTTCGGCGGCTTCCTGGTGGAGTTGATCGCCGCCCCTGTGCCGGAGGGTGCGGGCTGCATCCCTCATTTCGCCGTCTATGTGGACGATGTGGACCAAGCCGCCGCGGATCTCCGCGCCGCCGGCGTGGACACCTTCCAGACCGCAGAGAAGTGCGTGATGCCCAACACCTTCGGCGGGTTGGAGAACTGGTTCTTCACTGGCCCCTCCGGGGAACAGATCGAACTTTTGAAGATGCTTTGAGTCCGCTTTGGCTGCGGAGCAGGGAGACCGTCCATTGGACGGCCTCCCTGTTTTTCTGTGCAAATACACCGCAGATATGGAAAATCGAGCTCTCTCCTGTGTCTGCGGCAGGCTGGCAGCGCATGGGGATTTACAGTGTTTCGGCCTGCCCTGCCAGGGGCAGGCACACCACCAGCTCGAACCCGTTGTCCCGGACCCCGGCGTCCAGGGTGCCGCCATAGCGCTCCGCGATTTCCCGCATCCCGGGGATGCCGAAGCCGTGGGCGGACTTGTCCGTCTTGGTAGTTGCAAGATCCGGCTGCACCGCGCCGCCCAGGGTGTTCTCCACCCGCAGCATGAAGAGTCCCTTGTCCGCCTTGCAGCGGATGGTGATTCGCCGTTCCCCGGCGCCCCGGCTGCCCTCGATGGCGTTGTCCAGAGCGTTGCCCAGCAGGGCGCACAGATCCATATCCGCCACAGGCAGGTCCCGGGGCAGGAAGACGGCGAAGTCTGCGGCGACTCCCTCCCGCTCCATGGCCTCCGCCTTGGCGGTGAGGACGGCATTGGCCGCCTCGTTTTCACAGAGCCGTCTGGTTCCCCGCAGGGCCGGGGAACCGGCTATCTGGTCCAGATAGCCGATGGCCCCCTGTTCATCTCCCTGCTCCAGAAAACCCCGGACCGCCGTCAGGTGATTCCGCAGATCGTGGCGGAGACGGCGCACCTGGGTCTCCTGCTGCCGGAGGCCCTGATAGTAGACCTCCCGCAGACCTGCCAGGCGATTTGCCTGCTCCAGCCGCTCGTGATCCGCCAGAATCAAAATGGCGAACAACAGGACCAGAGAGGTCAGAAATACAAAGGGCAGCACCACCATGCCCTGGTACATCGCCACGGTATTGACCTCGATAGAGTCATACCGCCGGAAGGTCAGCAGCACCACGGCGATCAGGGCGCACAGGGGCATGGCCGCTAGACCCAGCACCAGCTTCCACAGCCGCCGGGAGAGCACCACCGGCTCCCGGGGCAGGCGGCGGCGCAGCAACAGCCACAGCGGGCCGAACACCAGCGGGCGGGCCAGGCGCACCAGCACGTCATAGAGCGCATTCCTGTTGATCCGCTCCACATAGGTGTCCAGCAGGGCACACACGGACATCTCCAGGCAGAAGAGGATGATGCACACCGCCACCCGCCCTATCCGGTCACCCCGGGTAGAGAGGAGGAACAAGGCGAAAAACGCCGGCAGCGTATAGAGCAGGTTGGGGTCGCCGATCCAAATCACCATGCCGGTGGACCCCGCCAGGGTCAGAAAGAGCAGCACCCTCCAGAAGCGCCCATTCCGGGGGTGGACAAAGGGGGCACAGAGCTTGTAGAGGAAAAAGCCGCTGGCCGCCACGGTCAGAAAATAGCCGCAGTTGAGCCAGATCTGCCAGAGAACATCCCGCATCCTCATCCCTCCAGCTCCGCCCGGGTAAAGGCCAGCAGGGCCGAGGGCTGGCAGGACCGGCTGACCGGCAGCCGCCGGCCGTCCCGCAGCACCACCTCGCCGCCCTCCATCCGGTCCACAGCTCCTGTCCGAACCAGATACCGCTGGTGGATGCGGACAAAGTCCGCCCCCACCTCCGCCGCCACCGTGTCCAGCTTGCCGTAAAACGTGTACTCCCGTCCGGCGGTGACACAGGCCACCTGCCGCCGGTCCGAGACGAAATACAGAATGTTGGCAATGGGGATCCGGTAGTGGGTGTCCCCGCTGCGGCAGATGTAGGCCCGGTCCAAATCCCGGACCAGCGCCGCCTGTGCCCGGTCCAGCACCTCCTCCAGCTGTTCCGCCTTCGGGGGCTTTAAGAGATACCCCAGGGCCCCCACGGAGTACCCGTCAAAGACGTGCTCTGCATACCCGGTGACGAACACCAGCTGCAGTCCGGCGTCCGCCGCCCGGAGCCGCCGGGCGGTCTCCATGCCGTCCAGCTCCCCCATCTCCATGTCCAGAAACACCAGGTCCAGCTCCCCGGCGTGGCTCTCCAGCCAGCGGAGCAGTCCCTCGCCAGAGGAGAACTCCCGGAACTGCCCTTGAACGCGCCGCTTTTCCAGGACCCGCTCCAGAGCGGCCCGAAGCACCAGCCTGGCGTCGTAGATATCGTCACAGATGCCGATCCGCAGCATCCCCATCACCTCAAACCGAAAACTGCCCGCCGGGGTCCGGCAGGGGGCGCTTTTCGCCCTAAACTACCTGCCCATTCTACCACAGGAACCGCCGTCTGCCAAACCAAACTTGACGGCAAATCCGCCAAACTTGACATCCCCTCCCCTCCCAACGCAAAACTTGACATCCAGGCCGCCGCAGATGACACCCCCGTTTGCGGCGGCTCTTTTTTCGCGGTACGCTGGTGTCAACAAGGAGGGAAACACCATGACAAACGCCACTGCCATCTCCCGCTCCCGTGTGTGGAGCGTGCTCACCACTCCCGCCGCCATCCCCCAGACGGGGCCACGGCTGAAAACCAATCTGGACACGGATCTGCTGAAGCTCATCGCCATCGCCGCCATGCTGATCGACCACATCGGCGGCGCCTTTTTCCCGGAGGTGGGCGTGTTCCGCTGGATCGGCCGACTGGCCTTCCCTATCTTCTGCTACTGCCTGACGGTGGGCCTGCTGTACACCCACGACGTGCGGAAGTACCTGACCCGGCTGGGCATCTTCGCCCTCGTCAGCCAGCCCTTTTACATCCTGGCCTTCCACCCGGTCGGCGAATTCTGGGCCAACCTCACCAACTGGAACATCTTCTTCACCCTGTTCCTGAGCCTGCTGGGCATGTACGGCCTGAAGGAACGGAAATGGTGGCTGTTCGCCCTGGCGCTCTTCACCGTCAGCTGGTGGAACTTCGATTACTCCGGCACCGGCATCCAGCTGATGCTGATTTTCTACCTCTGCCGGAACCGGCCCCGCCTGGGCGCGGCCCTCTACCTCCTCAGCTATCTTCCGGCCCTGATGAACGGCTGGCCGGAGGATCCCCTGTGCCTGACGGTGGGCGGCCTCTGCATCGACTGGTCCATTTTCGCCGTGTTCGCCGCGCCCCTGATCTTCTGCGCCACGCACTCCCGCATCAAGATCAACCGCTGGTTCTTCTACGCCTTCTATCCCGCCCATCTGGCGGCCATCGCCCTGGCGGGGAATATCCTGTGAGACAGAAAGGAAGAGTTTTATGTTAACAGTCAAAGATCTGCACAAATCCTACCAAGTGGGCAAGACCACCTATGAAGTCCTCAAGGGCGTGTCCCTCACGGTGGAGAAGGGGGAGTTCGTGGCTGTCATGGGCCCCTCCGGCTCCGGCAAGACCACGCTCTTAAACTGCATCTCCTGCTACATCCCCATCGACAGTGGGGAGATCATGCTGGGGGATCGGCAGCTGGCAAATCTCAGCGAGGACGCTTTGGCAAAGGTCCGCAACCGGCAGCTGGGCTTTGTGTTCCAGGACTTCCTGCTGCTGGACGGTCTGACGGTCCGGGAGAACATTCTCCTGCCCGCCATCATCGGCGGCGCCGTCACCGGCCAGACGGAGGCCCGGGCGGACCAGCTGTGCGATGTATTCGGTATCTCCGCCATCCGGGACAAATACCCGGCGGAGATCTCCGGCGGTGAGAAGCAGCGTACCGCCGTGGCCCGGGCGCTCATCAACCATCCCCTGCTGATCCTGGCGGACGAACCCACCGGCAACCTGGACAGCAAGTCCAGCCGGGCGGTGATTCGCTCCTTTGAACAGGCCAAGGAATCCCTGGAGGCCACCATCTTCATGGTAACCCACGACTCCTTTGCCGCCTCCTTCTGCGACCGGGTGGTCATCCTCCGGGACGGAGTGGTGTGGCGGACCCTGGAAAAGGGCGCCACGGACCGCACCGCCTTCCAGGACCAGCTGTTGGACGCCATCCGGGACATGGGGAAGGAGTGAGACCATGCGGCACTTTTCCGACGCCTACGCGGCCCTGCGCCGCAAAAACAGGGGCCAGTACGCCTTGCTGGCAGGGTGCAGCTTCTTCTCCGTGCTGCTGATCACTGCCTATGTCTGCATGATGCGCTCCCCCACCATCCTCTCCGTCTTGCCGGAGGGCGGCGACAGCCGCAAGCAGGTGATGATGGTGTTCGTTCTGGCGGTCATCGGCTGCGCCGTGTTCACCGCCTATGCCGCCGGGCTGTTCTTCCGGCAGAAGTCCCGGGAGACCGGCGTGTTCCTGGCTCTGGGGGCCACCCGCCGCCAGCTGCAGCGGGAGATGGGCAAGGAGCTGGCGGTGATCTCCCTGGGCTCCTGCGCCGCCGGGGCGGCCTTAGGCGGCCCTCTGGCTTGGGGCGTGTGGCAGCTGTTCCGCCTGTTCCTGGTGGACTCCCAGGAGATGGCCCTGTCCTTCGATCCCCGGTCCTATCTGCTGTCCATGGTCTTTGCCGCCTACGTGGTGGGGATGCTGTTCTTCCTGGGCGGCCGGTCCATCCGCCGCACCAACATCATCGACATCGTCCAGGAGTCCCACAAGTCCGAGCCTATCCGCGAGGTAAAGCGGTGGTATGGAAGCGTGGGCATCGTCCTGGTGGTGATCGGCGCCCTGGCGGGGTATCTGATGCCGTCGTTCTTTGTCACAGTTCTCCAGTGGTATCCCCCCTCTGGGGTGGAGGCCGTCTTTTACCTGCCGGCGCTGGTCGGCATGTACATGATCCTGCTCCACACGGTGGTGAACGGCTGGCGGAAGCGCCATAAGTACCGGGACATCATCGCCACGTCCATGATGAAGTTCCAAGGCCGCCAGACGGTGCGGAACATGCTGGTGATGACGCTGCTGATCGCCGGTGCCTATTTCGCCTCCTTTTACGCCCCCATGCTGAATACCAGCTCCACCTACAGCTTCTCCACCCGGCCGGTGGACTTCGAGTACCACTGGCGGAATGATCAGAACTGGCCGGAGCGGGGTGAGGTGGAATCTCTGGCGTCGAAGCATGGTGTTGACATCACCTCCTGGACCCAGGTGGACGCCGCCACCCTGGGCTGTGACGGCACCGTCTCCATCGAGCAGAGCGCCGGAGCTCTGGGCACCACCTACACCAAGGAATACCGGGAGAGCCAAGGCGGGGCCACCTATTTTTCCGAGAGCGCCTGGAACGCCCTCACCGGCCAAGCTGTGGACCTGGCCCCCGGCACCTGTGCCAATGTGCTGGATGATGAAGGCGGCAGCGACTACCTCTCCGGCGGCGACGTGACGCTGGTCACCAATATGGTCACCGGGGCCAGTCTGTCCGTTACCCCGGCGGAGCCTCTGTGTTTCACCATGCTGCTGGGCTGCTATGTGCTGGATGACGCCGACTACGAGATCCTCACCGCCGGACTCACCGACCTCTGGCGGGAGACCTGGGTATTCTTCAATGTGGCGGACGCGGAGGCCAGCTATCCCTTTGCCGACGCCCTGTTCAACGAGATCGTGGACCGCTCTGGCGACGATGTGCTGCAGATGGACGCCTACGACCTGGTAAGTGCGGCGCTGGCGGAGGAGGCCGGCGAGGTCTATGACTACGACCGGGCACATATCGCCGCCCATGGCTTCCCGGTGATAGAGCGGGAGGACCGGGACACCTCGGAGTTCCGCAACTACTGGCTCTACATGCCCCAGTTCCGGGTGCTGGATCAGAACGACTTCGTCACCACCATGGCGGTGTTTTTGGTGCTGTTCATCTTTATCGCCCTGATCTGCTTCGCGGCGGTCATCGTCATTGCCTTTACCCGGTGCATGACCATCGCCCTCACCAACGCACGGGTGTACGACGACCTGCGGCACCTGGGGGCGCCGAACCGCTATCTGTTCCGGTCCGTAAAGGGGCAGGTGTCCAAGGTGTTTCTTGTGCCCGCCATCGTGGGCACGGCAGTCATCTCCGCCTTCTACCTCATGATTATGTACTTCAATGATAACCGCTTCACCCCCGGCGAGATGGCCGGCATGGCCGTCTGTGCTGCGGTGATCGCCGTGCTTTCGGCGGTGCTCTATGGGGTATACCGCATCACCCGCCGCAGCGTCTGCCGCGCGCTGGGAATCCAAGGCAAGTGAAGCTTCCGCGCTGCCGGAAATTTGGTCCGGGGGCACAGGGATATTCCCTGTGCCCCCGGACCTTTTTGTTTATTTTCCGCCGCTGCCGGCGATCTTTCTCCACAAGGTGCTTCGGCCGATTCCAAGCCGCTTGGCCGCAGCGGACTGATTCATGTTCTCCTCCCGCAGCACCTGTTCGATCACTCTCCGCTCGATGTCCTCCAAGGTCCCGGAGAGATCCACCGCCGGCGGAAGGGCACTCACTTTCCGCATCTCGTTCTGCAGGACCGCGGCCACCTCAGCGGCAGTGATATAAAATCCCGAGGACGCCGCGATCATCTGGCGCAGCACCTTTTCCAGCTGCACCAGATTCAGCGGCCACTCAAATTCCACCATCAGCTCCATGGCATCCGGCTCCATGCCCACGGTGGATTTGGCCAGCGCGGTATTGTACTGGGGAATCATCATATTGACAAAGGCGGGAATATCCTCCTTCCGCTGGGCCAGAGACGGCACATTGATGGTGAATCCGCTGAGCTGCAGATAGAGCCGGCTGGAGAACTGTCCCCGGGCCACCTCGGCAGACAGGTCGCAGCAGCTGGAGCTGATTACCCGATGGCGGTGGGTCATCTTGGTATCCTCAATATAGGTCCCCACCTGCTGCTGCAGATCCTTCGGCAGCGTATCCACGTTTTCCAGATATACCGTGTATCCCGTGGCGTGAATGGGAGACGCGGCATTATTCAACAGCATGTCCCAGTTTTTCTCCGTCAGGTCCCTGCATTGCAGGCGCATCAGCGTGGTCCCCTCCGTGGCGCTTTTGGTGTGAATGCGACGGGCCACCACGCCCTTGTGGGTCCCCACCGCCCCCTGGATCAGAACGGGCAGTGCGGAACTGCCGGCAGTCTGGATGAGCTTGTCCATTGGGCGCAGATACAGCTCGCTGGAAGCCGGCAGGCTCTGCGCCTGGCGGATGTCCTCCGGGTCCTCCAGCTTGGCGAAGGAGGATACCCGATAGCCAGCGGCGCGGAAGTGTACCTCAAAGAGATAGCGGATCTCCTGGCGGACCTGAAGAATACCGCCCGTGATCTCATAAAAATCATTGTTCAGCTTTTTGATTAGGTGCAGTGTCCCTGTATCCTGCAGCGTGGAGATCCCCCGGGAGAGGAACTGCTCCATCCGCTCCACGTCGTTCAGCATTTTTCGCGCCGCTACATTCGTATACTGGAGCTCCCGCTGTTCCCCGAAGATGAATACGGCGGAGCCGCTTTTGTCAATGACGCTCTGAAACAGTCGGTTCTTGTCCAGCACATCGTTGATGAGATGGTGCTGTTCAATGGCCTGCTGGATACTGGCCTCTACACTTTCGCGGCTGGAGGTAATCAGCAGGAACTGCGCCCCCTCTGCCACGGCGTAGTCCCTGGTCGCCGCGCCGCCCACGATTAGATCATATCCGGCCCGGGCACACTGTTTAACCGTATCTTCGATCTGTTCCGGCGTCTCAAAAGATAAGGTCCGGATATCCAGCCGGAGGAACTTCGCCAGCATCTCCACCCGGTCAGTAATATATGAATAGCTGACCACCGCCGCCCGGGAGGAGCATTGCAGCGCCTGGGTGATCACCCGCAGCAGGTCCAGGGTGGATACTTTGATTTTTACCACCGGCGTGTCATTCAGGGAGCGCACCAGATCCGCTGTTCCGCCGCGGGAGACGATCACATCAAACTCCTTGTCCGGAAACGCCTTTGCAAACTGAATGGCGTTTTTATAGAAGCCGGTAAAGGTATAGAGCTCCAGATTGTCATAGGATTTGGCGATGTCCCGCATCAACGGCTCCATTTCCTGATACGGCGCGATTCCCAAAATTTTTATTTTTTCCATCTTCCTCACCTCATCTCCTCAAAGTG
>OOAU01000403.1_pt1 | contig 30555 bp, 28 predicted proteins | sample 1670931 | NCBI WGS metagenome assembly OOAU01 (sample SAMN06348105, study PRJEB24527) | human gut metagenome | biome: human gut; feature: ankylosing spondylitis patient; material: feces | host: Homo sapiens | place: China | collected 2015-10 | reverse complement strand
TCAGAATACGCCCTGCTCCATCATGGCCTCAGCCACCCGCTTGAAGCCGGCGATGTTGGCGCCTGCCACCAGGGTGCGCCGGAGTGTAAACCGGCGCCTTTTGATCTTGTGCCCACTCTGGCTGGAGTCTGCAAAAGTATTCCTGCTCTGATGGCGGCAATGCAGCCCTCTGATGGCGGCAATGCAGAACCCCTTTCAGGACGGCAGTTCTTTTCTGCCCAGAAATAATGAAACAGGCCGTCGGCTGCAGCCGGCGGCCTGTTTTCAGTTTCTCCGGTTATTGATACAGCTTCGGGATCCGAAAGCTCTGCTCGCCATTTGCCTCATCCGTCACGGTTCCGGCCGGGAAGTAAATCACCGGATTTCCCTCCTCGTCCACCTCGAACTTCGTGGTCCCGCCGATGGTCACATAGTCGCTCAACGGCGTGTTGTCCTCAATCGGGAAGTAGCGGACCTCCGGGTCCTGTCCTCAATCGGGAAGTAGCGGACCTCCGGGTCCTTGTCCATGCGGTTGGCCATCTGCATCGTGATCGTCTCCGTCAGGTAATTCACATAGTCCTCTCCCAGGAGCTCCTCCAGCGTGACGTCCTCCTGCTGGGCAGACGGTTCTTCCGTCTCCGGCGCAGCCGCCGATTCCTGCGGCGGAGTCTCCGGATCCGTCCCCTCACTCTCCGTGGTAGACGCGCCGCAGGCAGTGAGAAGCAGCATACAGAGCAGCAGTGTGAGGAGCGTGGAAATCTGCATCCGATTCTTTTTCATGATGAATTCCTCCATTCCATATTCATCCGCAGCACCCGTCCGGGCGCCTGTTCCCTTTTGATACCGATACCATAAGCCCTGTTTCCGGCAAAGCAGCCGCAAAAAGGCAGCATTGTTGCATCATTTCCCTTCTGCGGCACGGGAGGCCGGTTCCTCCCCGGAGAGGTCCCACACAAATCCCATCGGCTCCACACTGACGCGCCCGCTGCGGCCCTCCACCTTCCATCCGGGGCCGGGCCGCACTGTCAGATCTCCAGCCTGAGACCTCTGCGGAAGGCCTGTCCAAGCGCTTCCGCCGTGCCCAGGGAATCCCTTGCCGAGCGGAGTGTGGAGTCGATCCACACCGGCAGCCCCGTGCCCTTGTCCACCATCATCCAATGGTCATCCCGGTGCTCCGGGCCGCCCCGCAAATACAGCATACCGGCGGCCAGACTGCCGTCGGCCTGGATATACACCACGCCGCCTCCGCCTGGGCCCTGCTATGCTCCTCCGTCTGTTCCAGCAGTTGGGTGGCGGAATAGGCGTCCAGCTCCGGATACCGGATGGTCCTGCCCAGCAGCTCCAGCTTTTCCGGCAGCGACGCCTCCCCCGCCGCCAGCCGCCTTTTGCCCCCTGCGGAAGAGCAGGTCAGTAATTTATTCCCACAATGGCCAGTCTGCCATCGACAACACTGAACACCACATTGGGCCTGCCGCTGGCGGACAGGGCAAATCCTGCCTTGCTGGGGGCCAGCCCCCCGGGATCCGCCCCGGCGATCTCAGAGACCAGCTCTTCTGAGAAGATCCGGTCCGCTTCCAGTGCGATCAGGTCCTCCCGGGACTCCACAGATTCCCCTCCATCGGAAAAGCCGATGTACAGCGGATACGACGCCAGGTCCGCCAGCGCCTCCAGATCCTTTTCCGCCACTGCGGCCTGGATCTGCTCTGCAAATGCTGTAACAGCCTCCGTATCTATGGAAAAATTATCTGTATACTGGGGCGCTTCCGTATCCGCACCGTCCTCCTCAGGGGTCCGGCCCCCATCTTCTCCAGCGGTCTCCTCCGCGGGCTGCTCCGCCTGCGGAGAGCTGCCCCCCTCCGGCGAGGTGCTGCCGCTCTGGCCGCAGCCTGCGAGGGACAGGCACAGGAGCCCTGTTAATGCCAAGAAAATGAGCTTCTTCTGCATCGTTTATGATCCTTTCCTCAAGATGTTTGCCGGCGTCATCCTCTGTGGGACTCCGGCTGTCTTATAAGACGCCCCAAAGGGCAAAAAAGTTTTGGCGGCCGCTTTTCCTTTTCCACCTCCGGAGGATCACGCCTCCGGAATGTCGCCGGCGCGACCGCTGGCCACGAAGAGTCCCGATGCGCCATCGGAGGCCGTCAAAAGGTCGTGGGAGAGGCAAATGCCTCTCCCACGGCCTTTGGGGAATCAAATTCTGCCAGAGTACGCGCTTACTTGGTCACCTCGCCGCCGGGGGCAGAGTGAGCCGTAGACCAGGCGTGCTCCAGAGCCGCCCAGTCGCGCTGTTCCAGCTTCTCCGTCCACTTCTCGACCTTGTCACCGCTGACGGTCACCCAGGTGTAGTCGTGGCTGTTGGTCGCCTCCTGCATGTCGGCATAGAACCAGTCCTCCGGATTGTTGTCGGGCCAGGTGATCATCTCGTCCTCGTCCAGCAGCCGATCCTCATCCGGGCTGCGGCCCAGGGCGCGGTTCACGATCACGCAGGCCTGTGCCCGGGTGATGTTGGTGTTGGGGCGGAAGGTCCCGTCATTAAAGCCCTCGATCAGGCCCACGCGGGCTGCCGTCTCTACCGCGGGCTGCCGCCTCTACGTACTCGGTGTACCAGGCGTTAATATCCACATCGGTGAAGTATCCCTGGTAGTCCTCCCGGGTGGTCTCGAAAAAGCCCACCGCGATCTTGGCAAATTGGGCGCGGGTGATCTTGGCATAGGGCCGGAAGGTCCCGTCCGAGAACCCGTCGATGATGCCCATGTTGGTCAGGGTGGAGATGGCGTTGTTGCACCACAGGTCGGAGCTGCAGTCCGTGTAGTCGTTGACCTGGCTCCAGTACTCCTCCCGGGTGTCGTCCGTCAGCAGGCGGAAGAAGATGGTGGCCACTTCACCCCGGGTGATGGTGCCGTAGGGCTGCAGTGTGCCGTCGGAGTAGCCGATGATATAGGAGTAATGGTCCTCCGTGTTCAGGGTGGGCCGGCTGCTGCCTCCACCGCCGCCTCCGGTGCTGCCGCCGCCCCCGCTGCTCTCCTTCTCGTACACCAGCACGAAGGGAGAGAAGCTGCTGGCAGTGAAGACCAGATGGTCGCCGTCGCGGGTAGCTTGGATCTTTTCCACAGTATGCGCGGTACCAGCCAAGTCACCTGTGTCGCTGGCGCTCTCACGGTCCATGCCGGTATAGTGTACCAGGTAGAACGCGCCGTCCTCGTCGGCGTTGGCGGGCATGGGCCAGTAGATGGTCAGCGCCTGCTGGTTGCCCAGGGTTACCACGGTGTTGCCGTTCTGGGTGTCCACCAGGTCCAGATAGGCCATCTCGTACTGGGGAGCGGATAGCGTGTTGTCCGTGGCCGCGACTTTTGCAAGGGCGTCAGCGCCCATGGCGGCATCGAACGCGTCGCTGTTGGAGACACTGTCCACCAGCAGCTGCACGCGGCCGGGATCCACCTGGACCTCACTGTCATTGACATAATAGGTCACATTGCCGTTGTCAACGGCAGTGATCTGATTCGCGTCCACAGTGTCGGCGCTGGTCACGATCTCGTTGGTGGAAGTGCCCTCGTCTGTGACGCTCTTGACCAAGAGATGGCCGGTACCGATATCGACGCTGCAGACGAGCGTATCACCGCCGGCGGAGAACACCGCCTGAATCTCGCTCTGGTTCAGACCGCCGTCGTAGATGGTCATCTCATAGTTGGCAGAAACAACGCCCTCTTCCATTCGGATGTTGTCGGTAGTGATGATGTTGCCGTCATCTGTGAACTGGAGCCGGACCTTGACGCCTTCATTTTCACCCTCGATTTGGTTCGGGCTCAGGCTATATACATAGCGGCTCACGTTGCCGGTTGCATCTCTCGAGTAGACGCCCTGGTCCATCAGATCCCAGCGGCGGATCGCCGCACCAGTCTCCTGGTCATAATAGTAGAAGCTCAGGTAGTTCGCCAGGTTTGCAGCCTGCGTCAGGTCCACGCCATGGCTGGTGAGCCACGCTTCCACAGAGTCGGGCAGATCGATGTGATAACCCGGCTCCGGCAGGCCCTGTTCCGTGCTGCCGACAAAATCGCCCGCATCGTCCAGCACACCGCTGTATCCGGTTCCGCCGGTGTAGATCACAATGTCCGCCGGCGTGATGGTGATGGCATAGGGCTTCACCTCCACGGGGTCCGCCGGGACCTCCACCGGGGGATCCTCCGGATGTTCCGTGTCCGTGACTACCACGGTGTTCACGATCTTCTGGTTCACATCGTCCAGTGAGGTCTGATAGCTGGCGTACAGCGTTGCATAGGTCCAGCCTTCGACAATAACCGGATTGGTGACCGTATTGCCCTCCTCATCTGTCAGCGTCACACCCTCCAACTTGTCAGTCACATCCAGGGTCAACGTCTCATCCGTCATGCTGGCAATGGTGATGGTCCAAGTGATGGGATCGCCCACGGTGACAGAGGTCTGATCCGGCTCTTTGATCACCATAAAACGGCCGTCTCCGGGATCGGGCTCGGGCTCTTCGGGAGTCGCCTGGAAATCCCAGCGCCCGTACAAAGTGGTGTCGGCATCGATGGCAGAAATCGTTCCGCCGTAAGGGACACCGACTTTGTCATACCAGCCGATAAAATACCAGGTCCCCTGCTCGTCTGAAACCTGCAATTCACTGGGCGGCTGAATGGTGTAATCGCTGCCGGCAGCCAGTGTTTCCGTTTCAGGCAGTTCCACGCCCTCCGGGTGATCACCGGACCACGCATAGGTAACCGTGACCTGGGTCGGCACGACCCCTGCGGGGTGGAAGGTCACAACAAAGAGATCCCAATCCTCTACCGGGTCTCCGATCTTCGGAGCATCACAGTCCTCATAGTTGCAGGTCCAGCTGGGATCCCCATAGCCTGTATCAGGTGTTGCCTCCAAGATATCGCCTTCGGCCAGGCGATACTCGCCATCTGCATTAACCTCCACGATTGCCGTGTAGGTGGTCTGCCCATTGCTGAACGTGCCGTTTTCCGCAAGGAAAATCACCGAGATGGTATTCACTGGCTCCTCTCCGACCTTCTGGAAATACGCTGTGAAGGTGGTGTCCTCGTCGTAGGGCAAGCCTGCCAGGGACTCCATTCCCGCGTCCGTGTCAGTGCTATGATAGTAGTCATCGGTCCACTCCACGAACTCATAGCCCTCTTCTGCTGTCGCCACAGCTCCCGTCGGAGAGGCCATGCCGGTCTGGTCTCTGGTGACGACTTCTTTCTCCGGGTTCACAAAGCCCATAGAGCCATCGGCACTGACATAGGTGAAGACAATCTGGTCCTTGTCGGGGGTCCCGTCGGGTTCGTCGTCAGGACCCAGCTCGTCGATGTCATAGTAGACGTCGATGGAGTTATGGCCTGCTTGGAGAGTCTCACCGTCTATAATCTCGACATCGTTCAGTTCCGCCCGGTCAAAGATGTATGTGCTACCGTTATAAGACGTACGGTCAGTGTTATACAGCCTGCTGACCGGCGTGCCTGCCGTGGACGGCTCATCCTTGGGATCGGTCTCTGTTTCTTCATTCCCATCTCGGTCCACATAATGGTACACGACAGTGTATGTGCACTCGTCGGGCGTCACCGTGCCGTCGGTGGTTGCGGTGAAGACAACGTTGTGCTCAGGCATGTAGAACAGGCCTTCAATAATGTCGCTTTCCTGAAGGTCATTTGTAGTCCATTCAGTAGCGTCTTCTGCCTGCTTCTTGATTACAACGGTTTCCCCGTAGGTGTAGGACTCTGGTTCAGCGTAGAGAGTCCCGTCCAGATAATAGGTTACGGTAAATTCCCGTTCTGTGCGCGTATACTCCGCTCTATACGTAATGTCCCCGGTTACAGTATCCGCTATTTCAGGAGACCATCCGGTAAACTCATACGAATAAAGTTCGCTGGGTTCTTTAGTCGGATCCTCAATTCTCGGTGTCTTATCGCCGTAAGCCAGCCCGGGAAATACGGTCTGGGGACTTGTTGTTGTGCCGCCATTCAAGTCGTAAGTCACCGTATAGCTGTTGAGCTGAGAGAAGCTGCCCTTGATCACAACAGCATGATCGGGCATTGTAAATGAACCTCCACTCAGCGCAACATTTTCAGAATACCAGCCGCTGAAGCGGTAATCTGTGACATCCGGCATCTTTGCCAGTTCCACAGTCTCACCGTACTTGTAGGTCTGTTCACCCGGCACTTCCGGCGCACCCGCAGGGACTGTACCTTCATACTCATACGTCACCGTGTACTCGTTCCGGTCGTAGTACAGCTTCAGCACCAGCGTGCCGTCCTCGGCGATGATACCGGAGGAATTCGAACGGCTTTCATTATAAGTGAAGCCTTCGTATTCCTTGATTTCAGCAGTGGCAGTATCTCCGACAGTACCAGAGGGTGTCAATGTATCATCTGCAACGATCGAGTAGTTATCATCTTCTAAATTCTGCTGATAGTACTCTACCCGATAGCTGGCCGTGGAGGACTTCCACTGGGCGTACAGGGTCACATTGGTGTTTTTGATAGTGATGGCACTCCCCGCCGCATAAGGCGTTCCGGTGCCGTTCTTCTCGGTGTTCCACCCGGTAAACTCATACCCCGGCCGGGTGAACATGTTTTGGAGCACCATGGTCTCGCCGCCGGTGATGTAGTACTTGGTGTCCGTGACCGTACCGTCGGCATCATCGGCGTTGGCATCATACAACACCTGATACGTCTCCACCGGCGCTTCGGGGGACTCCGTCAGCTCCAGAGACTGATTCGGCTTCTCATCCACCATGTAGCCGCTCAGACCGGCCTTGTGTTCGTCCGTGTCATTTGTCACATAGGTCTCGGCGGCGCTCCAGCTGCCGTTTACATCGGGCTGGATGGGGAACGTCAGGACCAGCTTGCCGCCGGACCAAGTGACAGTACCGTCCTGATTGGTGGTCTTCGTCACCGCGTTGGCTGTGTAGTCAAAGCCCTTCACAGTGATGGTCTTGCTGTCGGCATTTACCACAGGGGTAACGCCTGTAAGCGTCTCTGGCTCATACCACGTATAGCTGCCGTCCGCGTCCTGGCCCTTGACCTCCGCATACTGGACCATCCCCCCGTCAGAACTGCCTGTCAGCCCCTCCGGGAAGGTGAAGAACTCCGACAGCGTGTCGGACAGCACCGTGTTCGCGCCGGCCGCCACCTTGGAGGTGCTCACGTTATCGGCGATGGTGCTGAAAGCGTTTTCCAGCTCCTCGGCATCGTCCGCCGCGAAGTAGTAGTTGCCTTCCGTCACGCGGCCGCCCAGTTTGCAGTCATCCCAGTCTTGAGTGCGGTCCCCCCTCCAGTTTGTAACTTCGGCATTCGGATAGTTGGAGGACACACCGTTCATGTACTTGTTGAAGCGGCCGTCCGTATCGCTGGGGTCCGCATCCTCAAACATGCCGATGGTGTACACGGTCACGCCGCCGTCCTTCAAATCGCAGGCCAGATTGACAGCGTCGGCGGCTACTCCGCCCTCCCAAGAACTGCCGGAAGTGGGCTGGCCATCTGTGAAAACCACCACGACCTGCTTGGCTTCCTCACGGGTTGGCTTCCTCACGGGCGCCACCTAGTCCATACTGCTGATCGCCGCTCAATACCCGCTGGGCATGCTTCAGACCGTAGTTCACCTGCGTGGCGCCGGAAGCGTCCAAAGAATTGACCGTGCTTTTCAATTCTTGGACATTGCTGCTCACCTCGGTCAGATCCTTCACAACCTGGGAGTAGTTATAGCCACTACGATTGTGACCATTTCCGACACTGTCACGATTATCACTTCCGAACTTGACAATGCTGATCCGATGGATCACATTGTCTTCCGTGGTTGACGTGTCCCCAGCCGCATTTTCAGCCACTTGGTCGATGAAGCTGTTGACGGCGGTTTTCATAGCAGACAGTTTAGAAGTCGAACCGTCATTTCTTCGCGTATATAGAACTGTGTTTGAAAGGATCGTACTATCCTCGTCTCTGGCGGGCTCGCCAAGCGAATGCCTTATACCATTATCATCGCTGTAGTAGAGACTGTACTCTGTATAGCGGTTCGGAAAGCTCCCTTTCCGCTCCCAGACTGCATGAACCTCATAATAGGACTCTCCAACCTTGTAATAGTACTCGTCAGCCCACCAACTATCGATATCACTATAAGACCAGTTCGTCTCTTGCGTTGCCTCGTATGTATACGAAGTTGTATTTTGGGCCATCGACCCGGAGACATCCAACACCAGCACAATATCCAGCGGTGTGGTCTTGCTTCCCTTGGTCACCTCGTTGGTGACATAGGCCTCCAGGGTCAGGGAATAATTGCCGTCCCCGTCATAGTTGACCGTCTTGTCCACCACGATGCCGTCGTTGCTCTCTGTGTGGACCCGGTCGCTCCCGTTGCCGCCGCCAGGGTCTTCTGCCGCCAAGGCAGCAGTGGGAACCATTGTCAGCATCATACAGAGGACCAGAAATGCTGACAAGATCCGTTTCTTCATCACTTCTCCTCCTTTTATATTTCAGTGATCTTATATGTAAACATCCTTATGGATGGAATGACCGGTTCCCTCCGCCCACCCGGCGGCCAGCTGCTCCGTGTCCAGCATCCGCTCGTAGGACTGCTCCGCCAACAGGCGCACGCCGCGCTCCACCTCCGCCTGGGTAGCCAGATACAGCTTCCGCAGGCACCGGGGCGTTCCCTTTTCCTCCTCTACCCGGGCGTCATGACACAGGGTCTGGATCTCCTCTGTCACCTGGGTCCGGCTCATGCCTTTCCCGTTCCGGGTGCAGAACACCGGCCCCGCCGTCAGGCCCTGCCGCCGGGCGTAGTCCAGCAGTTCCCCCTGCAGACAGGCGGGCAACGGGACGTACCGCCGCTCCCCGCCGGTACGGACCGGCAGGCGCCCGGCCCGCACCCGCTCAACGGTCACCTGAGGCAGCTCCCCCACCCGGATGCCCGCCAGGGCGAATATTTTCACCAGCAGGTAGGTCCGCTCCTTTTCCAGTATCCTGGCAGCCTGCAGCAGCCGCAGATACTCCACCCGGCTCAGTTCCGGCTGGAGGCCCTTGTCCGCCTCCAGCTGCCCCACCAACTGCAGGTCCCGCCGCCCCATGTACTCCATCAGCCCGTTGGCGGCAGACAGGTGGGTATTCACGGTGCTGGGGGAATACCCTGCCTCCAGCAGGAATGCTCGCCAAGCAGCCAGCGTTCCCCGTGAGATCTGCTTGTCCGGGGGCAGGTAGTCATAGAGGGCCCGCAGCTTGGCACTGTACATCTGCACCGTGCCCTTGCGGCGTCCCCTGCCGGACAGGTCCGCCAGATAAGCCCGGATGGTCTCCATGCTGAGCTCGGCGCCGGGCCAGTCGGCGCCGGGCCAGTCCGGTGTGCGGTGTGTCTCCCGCGGCTTCAGAGCCTCTGGACTCCTCATCTCCCCGCCTCCTGTCAACAGAATCGCCATTTCCTCCTGTAAGGGACCGAAACGGGGCCTGCAGACCAGGGGCAAATGTGCGCAAAAAAGCCCGCGCAGCCTGCGCGGGCTCAAAAATGGCGCAAAGACAGCAGCCGGACAAAATTCGACGCTTTTCCGGCCATTTTATGCTGCCCAAATCGGTAAAAGCTCTTGCGGCTGGCGGTGCTTTGTGCTAGAATTTGGTTACTGTTAAAATCAATTATGTATGTCTAGTTATTTTTTTGCAGCCATCCGCATCGGAATGGCGATTCTGTCCTATTTCTAACAGATCAGCCCCAGCCGTGCCAGAGTCCCGGCGTGCTCGGTGCCCGTGGAGATCAGGTAAATCCGGGTCGTCTCAATACTGGAGTGGCCCAGAACGTCCGCCAGCCTGGCCACGTCCCGGCAGACACGGTAGAACGTCTTGGCGAACAGGTGCCGCAGATTGTGGGGAAACACCTTGCTAGGTGCCACGCCCGCCTTGTCGCACAGTGCTTTCATCTCCGCCCAGATCTGCCGGCGGGAGATGCCTTTTTCGTTTCTAGTGAGAAAAATCTCGCCGGAAGCGATTTTTTGTTTCCTGGCGTATTTGAGGAGCTTGCGGCAGAGCTTGCCCGGCAGCAGGATGGTCCGGATCTTGCCCTTCAAGGAGATTTCGGCCCTTCCCCGGTACACGGCCTCCACGGTGACATAGCGCACCTCGGACACCCGGATTCCGGTGCCGCAAATGGTTTCCAGCAGCAGCGCCAGCCGTTCCCGGCCCTGGGTGCGGGCGGTCTCCAGCAGGCGGAGGTACTCCGGCCTCGTCAGCTCCCGGCTGTCGTCCCGGAACAGCCGCCGCTGGATGCGCAGGGGCTTCACCCGAAACGCCGGCCAGCCCAGAAATACAAGGAACCGGTTGACCGCCGCCAGCTTGATGTTGATGGTGGCCGGCGCCAGCTTCGCCTCCAGCAAGGCGGCCTTCCAGGCCCCCGCCGCCGCCTTGGACGCCGCCCGGCCGTCCAGCCAGGCGGTAAAAGCCGCCGCATCCCGCAGGTATTTCTCAATGGTGGCGGGGCTCTTTTCCTCCCACACCAGGCGCTGCCTGAACGCCTGGAGCTGTTCTCCTGTGATGGTATAGTCTTGCACTGCATATCGCCTCCCGTACAATTATCCTCTATATTTTACCTTCCGGCCGGCTGTCTATGTATCCAATGGATTTTGCGCGGCAGAACACTGCTCTGACACCGACGGATAGGCCCCGGCCCTCTGCTTGCATTGCGGGCCGATTTGACGTATTCTTTAATAAAAAAGGCAGGTGCCAAAAAAAGGGAGGGATCGCCTTGGTGCGGACCGCAAAGCGGACGCCTCTGATTCACGCCGGACGGGCCTTTGTACTGGCCCTGGCGGCCGGACTGGTGCTTGTTGGCTGCATGGAGTGGAGCCGCCGGAACCAGGAGCGGGACCGCATGGGCTATGTCGCCAGCGCCATCGGGGCGGAGACGTATGAGTTTATGCTCTCCGAGATGAGCAAAACCCGCGTTCTGGAGGCCTATCTCATCCAGACCAGCGGGGACTATTCGGACTTCGGCAGGGTCGCCCATGTCCTGCTGCGGGAGGACTATGTGCGAAACGTCCTCTTCGCGCCGGACGGGATCGTGGACGGTGTCTTTCCCCTGGAGGGAAACGAGGATGTCGTCGGGCTGAACATGTATGGGGACGGGGCCGGCAATCTGGAGGCTCAAGCTGCCATCGAAAAAGAGGCGCTGTATATCGCCGGCCCCTTCCAGCTGATCCAGGGCGGCCTGGGCATCGCCGGGCGGCTGCCGGTCTTTCTGACGGACGAACAGGGCCAGCGGTATTTCTGGGGCATTGTCTCCGTGACGCTGGACTTTCCGGCCGCCCTGTCCGGAAGCTCCGTGGAGCGGGTAAATGCCCAGGGCTTCGCCTGCCAAATTTGGCGCATCAATCCGGACGACGGACAGAAACAGGTGATTCTTGAGACGGCGGACCCGCTGCCGGAGGGTGTGCGGACTGTGGACCACGCGCAGGAGCTGTTCAACTCTGTCTGGACCGTCTCCCTGGCGCCCCTGCGGCCCTGGTATCTCCAGATCAGCCTGTGGCTGGGGGTGGCGGTGAGCCTGCTGGTGGCGTTGCTGGCTGCGGCGGGCGTCTACTACGCGGGCCGGCTGCGGCAGCTGCAGCTGGAAAAATCCCAGCGGGCCATCCAGCAGCTGCAGGAGCAGCTGGAGCGGGAACAGGGCAATATGCTGCTGAACCAGATCCGCTCCCACTTCTTTTACCACACCCTCAACGCTCTGCAGGCCCTGATCGTCCTGAAGCCGGAGGCGGCCTACAAAATGGCCGGAGACTTCGCCCGCTACCTGCGGTTCACACTGGACTCCGTCACTGCCGACGGCGGGATCGGCTCCTTCCGGGAGGAGATCCGGGCGGTCCGGGCCTATGCGGATATCAACCAGCAGCAGCTGGGGGACCGGCTGCACATGGTCTACGAGATTCCCGACGTGGACTTTCCCATCCCCCTGCTGACCATCCAACCCATTGTGGAGAATGCCATCCTCCACGGCATCAAGCCCAAGGTGGGCGGCGGAACCGTCTCTTTGAAGCTGGAAGAGCTGCCGGACCACTGGCAGGTCACGGTGACGGACGACGGCGTGGGCTTCGGTCTGGAAGCTGTCCGAGAGAAGGGCTCCATCGGGCTGGAGAATGTGCGGCGGCGCATAGCCCGCTTCCCCGGCAGCGAGCTGCGGATCACCAGCACAGTGGGCATGGGCACACAGGCTGTCCTGACTTATGGAAAGCGGGGGAAAAACATGGAAAATCTTTCAAAATCGACCTGAAAGCGTACGGTTTCCGTACGCTCCATCTGGTACAATAGAAACATAAGACAGGGGTGACCGCGATTGAAAACCATTCTGGTGGACGACATGCTGCTGGATCTGCAGCTCTTCGAGCTGAAATGTGCGGACATGCCTGATTTTGAAATTGTGGGGAAATTCACCGATCCCAACGCGGCCATTGAGTACGCCGCCGGCCATGTGGTGGATTTTGCCCTGCTGGACATCGACATGCCGGGGATGGACGGCATCCATCTGGCCCAGGCCCTGCGGCGGCTGCGGAGCGACATCATCATCGTCTTCGCCACAGCCCACCCGAAGTTTGCGGTGGAGGCGCTGAAGATGAAGGCGGACTACATCATCTTCAAGCCCTTTGACCGGGAGGACATCGCCGATGTGATGGAGCGGGCCAAGCTGCTGCGCCGCCGCCAGTGCAAGCGCATCCATTTCCACACCTTCGGGGCCTTCGACATGCTGGTGGACGGCGAGCCGGTGCACTTCCGCTCCGGCAAGGCCAAGGAGCTGATGGCCTTGTGCGTGTATCGGGACGGGCGGCCGGTGTCCATTCACGAGATCGTGGAAAACCTATGGGGAGAGAACGCCGACGGCACCGGCTACCGCCGCACCATCAAGGAGCTGGCAGACACCCTGCGGGACTATGGCGCGGAGGAGATGTTCCTGCGCAGCCGGGGGAGCCTGCGGGTGCGGATGGACCTGGCGGACTCGGATTTTCAGGCATTCATGAGCGGCGATGAGGACGCCATCTGCCAGTTTCAGGGGGTGTTCATGCAGCAGTATTCCTGGGCGGAGCCCATGGTCTGCACGCTGCAGGAGAAAAAGGAGCTGATGCTTGCCCGCATGGGGAAGCACCGCATGTAAGGAGGGGGCTGAAACTTTGGATGAGTTACTGAGAATGGAGCACGTCAGCAAACGCTTCGGCGATTTCTACGCCAACAGGGACATCAACCTGTCCGTCCGCAAGGGCGAGGTACATACCCTGTTAGGGGAGAACGGCGCGGGAAAGAGCACGCTGATGAACGTCCTCATCGGGCTATACCAGCCCACAGAGGGAAAGATCTTCCTGAATGGGAAGGAGGTCCGCATCGACTCTCCTGCCCAGGCGGTGAAGCTGGGCATCGGTATGGTGCATCAGCACTTCATGCTGGTGGAGGCCATGACGGTGTTCGAGAACATCATCCTGGGGGACCGGAACACCAAGGGCATCTTCATCGACAAGGAGGCCCGGAAGAAGGAAATCCTGGATCTGGCGGAGCGCTATGGTCTGGACGTGGAGCTGGACCGGCCCATCACGGAGATTGCCGTGGGCGCCCAGCAGCGGGTGGAAATCCTGAAAACCCTGTATCGGGGCGCGGAGCTGCTGATTCTGGACGAGCCCACCGCCGCCCTGACAGACATCGAGGTAGAGGGACTGTTCCAGATCATCCATAAGCTGACGGAGGAGGGCAAAAGCGTCATCTTCATCAGCCACAAGATGCGGGAGGTGCTGCACCGATTCTTCATCAGCCACAAGATGCGGGAGGTGCTGCAGATCTCCGACCGTATCACCATTCTGCGCACCGGCGAGGTCATCACCACCCTGGATCGCTCCGAGACCGACGGCCAGGAGCTGGCCAACCTGATGATCGGCCGGGAGCTGGCCCCCTCCCACTACGGCAAGGTGGAGGAGCCGGGCGATCCCGTCATCCAGATGCGGAGCGTGGACTACCACAAAGAATCCAAGCACGCAGGGCTCAGCGGCGTCTCCCTGACCGTGGGCCGGGGCGAGATCGTGGGCATTGCCGGCGTGGACGGCAACGGCCAGAGCCAGCTGGCCCAGGTGGTCACCGGCGTGCTGACGCCGGACGGCGGTGAGGTGGACATGAAGGGCTCCAAGGTGGCTCAGTTCACCCCCAACGGCTTTATTCTGGAAAATGTATCCCACATCCCGGAGGACCGGAACAAGATGGGCCTCATCGGCAATATGTCCGTGAAGGACAATATCGTGCTCAAGGCCACAGACTCTCCGGAGTTCTCCAGTGCCAAGGGCTACTTTCTGAAGAAAAAGGCCATCCGGGACTACGCCCTGAAGATGCAGGAGAAGTACGACATCCGCTGCACCTCTGTGGAGCAGGAGACGCGGAACCTCTCCGGCGGCAACCAGCAGAAGGTGATCCTGGCCCGGGAGCTGGAGGGCAGCCCGGACCTGCTGGTGGCCGTCCACCCCACCCGGGGCCTGGATATCGGCGCCACCCGCTTCGTCCACGACACCATGATCGAGGCCCGGGACAAGGGCTGCGGCGTATTGCTGATCTCCGCGGACTTCGACGAAATCCTGGAGGTTTCCGACCGCATCGTGGTGATGTTCGAGGGGCAGATCATGGGCGTGTTCTCCGGCAAAAATCCTCCCATTGAGGAGATCAGCCTGGCCATGGCCGGGAAATAAGGAGGGGGAGAACGCATGAAAAACAGCGGAAAACTCGTCAGTTTCCTGGTACCCATCATCTCCATCCTGCTGGCCTTCGTCATCGGGTGCATCATCATGGCCGTGCTGGGTGCCAATCCCTTTGTGGCGCTGGAGTCCCTTTGGATCGGTGCCTTCGGCAGCCTGCGGAACGTAGGCACCACCCTGGCCCGCTCCACGCCGCTGATCTTCACCAGCCTGTGCGCCTGCTTTGCATACCGCTGCGGCGTGTTCAACCTGGGTGGTGAGGGCCAGTTCCTGATGGGCTCCATCGTCTGCTGCTACATTGCCACCCAGAGCGGGATCGAAGGACTGCCCGCCATTCTCCTGTGTCTGGTGGGCGGCGCCGTGGCTGGCGGCCTCTGGTCCCTGATTTCCGGCCTGCTGAAGGTCTACCGTGGCCAGAATGAAATGATTATCACCATCATGCTGAACTATGTGGCCACGCTGTTCATGGGCGTGGTATATACCGACTGGCTGCGGGACGGCAGCGTTCCGCAGACGCAGGCCGTGCCGGAGGCCACTCAGCTCAGCCGCCTCTTCGGCCTGCGGGTCACCTCCGCCTTCGTCATCGCCCTGGCGGTGGGACTGCTGGTGTACTATTTCCTGTTCTACACCTCCAAGGGCTTCCAGCTGCGGGCCGTGGGCCTGAACATGACGGCGGCGGAGTTCAACGGCTTCGCGGTGAAGAAGTACATCCTGATGAGCTTTATCGTCTCCGGCGCCATCGCCGGCCTGGGCGGCAGCGCCGAGCTGCTGGGGACCCAGTTCCGGCTCATCAACGGCTTCGGCAACGGCTACGGATTCGACGGCGTGGCCATGGCCCTGATCGGTCAGCTGCATCCTCTGGCGACCATTGTGGTGGCCATCTTCTTCGCAGCTCTGCGGGTGGGCTCTACCACCATGCAGGCGGCCACCGGCGTGCCCACCAGCGTATCCGACATCATCCAGGCCCTGGTGATCGTGTTCACCGTGGCGGGTCTGGCCATGGTGAAGCTGCCCGGATTCAAGGCGTTCCTGGGAAGGCTGACGGAGAGACGGAAGGAGGCGGCCTGATATGGAATTTGTCATGAACATCATCCTCTCCAGCGTTCGCATGGCCACGCCCCTGATCTTTCTGGCGCTGGCGGAGCTGTACTCCCAGCGGGCAGGCCTGGTCCACATCGGACTGGAGGGCCTGGCCTCTATCGGCTCTCTGGTGGGCTTTCTGGTGAGCCTCATCACCGGCAGCCCCATGCTGGGCGTGCTGGCTGGCGCGGCGGTGGGCATTCTGGTGAACATGATCTTCGCCTACGCCACCGTCACCCTCTGCGCGGAGCAGATCGTCTACGGTATGGCCATCAACATCTTCGCCCCGGCCCTGGCGGCCTTCATCTACCGGGTCTACTTCGGCGCCGGGTCCGAGCTGGTGCAGGTGGGTCTGATGAACACGCTGTCCTCCTCCCTGGGCATCACCTCCGACAACTTCCTGGTCCGCCTCCTGCTGGACCAGACGCCCATGGTGTACCTGGCTTACGGCCTGGTGATCTTCACGGTTATCTACTTCAACCGTACCAAGTCCGGCCTGAACTACAAGGCCGTGGGCGAGTATCCCAAGGCGGCGGCAACTCTGGGCATCAACGTCATTGGCGTGAAGTACGCCGCCTGCGTCATCTGCGGCGCCCTGGCCGGCATCGGCGGTGCCTATCTCACCACCTGCTACGCCAACACCTACGTGGACGGCAACGTGGCGGGCCGGGGCTTCATCGCCCTGGCGGCGGTGATCTTCGGCCGGTGGAGCGGTGCCGGCGTGCTGCTGGCGTGCCTGTTCTTCGGCTTCTGCGACGCGCTGCAGATCCGGCTGCAGGTGGGCAGCTTCGGCGTGCCCTATCAGTTCTTCCAGATGATCCCCTACATCGCCACCGTGGTGGTATTGGCCGGCATCGGCATGAAGAAGGCCGGCCCCAAGAGCTCCGGCAAGCCCTATCTCAAGGAGGAGCGCTGAGGATAATCGCCGCCCACGCGGCTGTTATCAATAGAAGGCATCCACATTTATGAAGAATTGGGAGGAAAGAACATGAAAAAATTATTGGCTCTGCTTCTCACCCTGGTCATGTGCCTGTCGCTGGCGGCGTGCGGCGGCTCCGGTACCGACACCTCCGGCACTGACACGTCCAGCGGAGAAACCGGCGAAGACTCCGGCGACAGCAGCTACCGGGTGGCCATGATCTGCGACTCCAGCATCTCCGACGGCGGGTGGGGCATGTCCTGCTACAACGCCATGGTGGATGCCGCCGCAGAGCGCGGCTGGGCCACGGAGGTCTCCGACAGCATCGCCCAGTCTGCCTACTATGACACCATCATCTCCTATTGTGACCTGGGCTATGACCTGATCTACGCCCCTGGCAACCAGTACACCGACGCCGTCCTTCAGGCGGCGGAGGAGTTCCCCGATGTGGCCTTCGCCCTGCTGAACGGCGGCGAGGACACTCCCGCCAAAGCCGTCAACGGCAATGTGACCTCCCTGCTGCCCAATGCCCAGCAGGTGGGCTGGATCGCCGGTGCCCTGGCCGGTCTTATGACCAAGAGCGGCACGGTGGCCTTCATTGGCGCCATGGAACTGGATACCACCCTGGGCAAGTATAACGGATTCAAGGAAGCCGCCGCCTATGTGGGACAGCAGGAGGGCAAAACCGTCTCCACTCTGGATGTGGTCTACTCCGGCGACTTTTCCGCCGCCGACAAGGGCATTGAGTTTGCCAAGGCCATGATCGACCAGGGCGCTGATGTGTTCTTTGGCGACGCCTCCGCTGTGGACTCCGGCGCACGGCAGGCCATTGACGAAGCCAATGCCGCCAGCGGCTCCGTGAGCATCTATGACATCGCCCAGCCCTCCGATCTGTTGGGCCAGAACGAGTGCATCATCGGCAGCCAGGTGACGGACAATGCCTCCCTTGTGGGCCTGTGCATGGAGGCTGTGGAGGATGGCTCCTTCGGCGGCGAGGTCATCTACGGCACCCTGCAGAACGGTGCCTTGTCCGCGGGTGCCCTCAGCGACCTGGTGCCCGCCGATGTTCAGGAGAAGTATCAGGGCTACCTGGACCAGATGGTGGACGGCAGCTTTATGCAGTAAGATTTATACCCGCAAACCACTGCGGCTCCATCCAGATGCCTGGATGGAGCCGCTTTCCCCCCTGCCCGGGAAACTTCTGCCCAACGGTAGAACGGGGCCTGCAGTGCCGGGCATTGGATGGCGGGCAGCCGCTCCCCTCCTCCCTGGCCCGCAGACGCAAAACGGCCGTGCGATTTTTGATCGCACGGCCGTTTTTCCGATATTCTGCCCCACAGGAACGGCGCGGTCCGCCCTGTTCTCCGGGTCATCAGGAGCGGGAAGCTCTCTCCTCCCGGCAGTCTTCCGGTTTTTTCGTGTGGTTTTTATAGGTATTCCATGTGGGTTCATATTCCGCTGTGGCCTGATTGCCCCACATGGCCCAGCCCTCCCGGTCCCCGCGGGCAAACAGTTCAAGAAACGGCCCTGGAGAGCATCGCTCGATCAGAGGGATGAATTCGTCCGGTTTTCTGGAGTGCTCCCGCTTCTGTGCCCGCAGCAGGTTCACCTGGGACCTGGCCGGGGGCAGCGTCCTGTTCCCGCCGCCCCTGACACCAAAGAGCAGAATTTCCGTCACATTCCGGAAGTAGAACCCCACACCCCGGCCGTCCGGTTCTCCGTCCTTGCGAACCTTCTCCCAGATGATATTGCCCTTGTACTCGAATCCCCAGGCCTTCATGACCGCAAGGCCGTCGGGAAGCAGGGCATTGGGGACCCACAGATACAGATGGCTCTTCTCCGCCGCCACCTGTGCCACCGGCAGCGCCATGATGTCTTCCAGCTCCATGGTCTCGTAGCGATTCAGCCGCTTGTGCTCAGGCGCTACCTTCCCGGTCCGATTCTGGAACCTCCAGGGAGGGTCGGCATATATGGTGGCGTATTTTTGATCGCCGCAGAAACGCAGCAGATTTTCAGATGTTTCCTGGATTGTGCTCATCGATGTACCCTTCCTCCCAATCTGTGATGCACGGTTTCCTGATGCCTACTGCCAGAATGGGGCATCCGCCGTTCCTGCGGGAATCCAAGCGATAGGTCAATTTCCCCATCCAGGTGGTGCTGGCCCCGTACTTCCGCAGAATGGGTTTCCACTGGCGGGTCTTTCCGTCATAGTCGTAAATGGTTTTGAAGATGTCGTTCAGCTCGGCAGAGCGCGTAATGATGATCCCTGCACTGACAAGGTCGCAGTCATAATACGTCCGCATGGCCAGCAGGTCCCGGTCAAACGTCTGATCTTTGCTGTTCCACTCCAGATCGAAGGCGATCCGGTTTTTCAGGAAGTCGATATTATGTCCGTCGATATACCCGGGTATGACCTTTTCCTCAAACGGCTCCTGGGAAAAGCGTCCCCGCTGTTCGGCCTGCCGCGGGTAGAACTTGATGTGGAGGTCGCCGGAAATGCGGATCTCGCGCCATCCGCGGGGATACAGCACATCATCAAACTTTTTGGGGATCTTGGTCTCGTTTCCGCCGGACTCCCGAAGATCGTCCGTAGTGATGCGCAGCTGACGCAGGCAGTCCACAATCTCGCTCCACTCCGCCGGAAATCTCAAGTCCAAGGCGGCTGTCCTCCTGTGTTTTAGATATTATAACATCTTTTCCTCCCGTTTTCACCACCATTTTTTGAATGCGCCATAATTTTCAGGGGGTGCCTCTTTTTTACGTTTCACCAATCCGGGTCCCGCAGCCCCCGCCGGGCAGCAAAAATTTCGGAAAGAGGACACATGTTAACAGAGCGCAGCCAGTTGGGTGCTGTGGCAGGATGGTACATTTCCCCAGAGAGTTTTCAGAAGGGGTACGACCCAGGCATTGACGACTATATGGTGAAGCCCGGCGACTTCAGCGGTCTGCTCATGCGGGTGCGGGCACTGCTGCGCCGGGCCAATATTGAGGCCAGCCGGAAGCTGTCCGTGGACGGACTTCTTCTGTATGCCGACGCGCTGACGGCCTCTCTTGCCGGAGCGGAGATCCCCGTGACCATCCGGGAATTCAACATCCTGTACGAGCTGCTGTCCTGCCCCAACCGCATCTTCCCGCTACGGGTACAGGCGGAAGTTCTGTGGCAGCGGCAGACACACTGAACCCGCCGTCCCGTCACGTCCCCTGCGTCAATTCGCAAAGGCCATAGCCGGAAGTCCCGCCTCTCCGCCGCCGCGGCGCAAGAGGCACCCGGACGGCTCCCCGGCGCAGAGTCCGCACACTTGATTGAAAATGGATGCGCAGGCGGCAAATACATCCAGCTTCCCGGCGCACCGCAGTGTGCAGGGCTGGAGATCACAGCAGGTACGGCAGCCTCCGCCGCCCCCCGTCCGGCCCTCCCCCGATATTTTTGAAAACGGTGCAAACGATCAGGACCGTGTCGACTGCCGGAGCCTACCGGAGGGCGGCCGCCTGCTCTTGTCCGGCGGCGGCGCAACGCGCCGGAGGGAGCTCCGCCCTGGCTGCCTGCACCACCGCCGGAACGGCGTGAAGCACGGATGTGCCATCCGGGGGCACGGCGTCTCCGCAGGGGGCGGCATCGAGGGCGCACTGTCCAAGGGGCAGTCATCAGAAAAGAGGAATGCGTATGTGGATTCTCTTCGCGGCTGGATCCGCGCTTTTCGCCGGTGTGACGGCCATTCTGGCCAAGTGCGGCATCCGGAAGACCGACTCCACCGTGGCCACCGCCATCCGCACCCTTGTGGTGCTGGTTTTTGCGTGGACCATGGTGTTTGTCGTGGGCTCCCAGGGGGAGATCCGGAACATCGGCCCCACAACGCTCTTCTTTCTGGTGCTGTCCGGCCTGGCTACCGGAGCCTCCTGGCTGTGCTACTTCAAGGCCCTCCAGCTGGGTGACATCAACAAGGTGGTGCCCATCGACAAATCCAGCACCGTGCTCACCATCCTGCTGGCCTTTTTTCTGCTGGGGGAGCCCATCGGCCTGCCTCAGGGGATCGGGGTAGTGCTGATCGGCACAGGCACCTTCCTGATGCTGGAGAAAAGGTCCCCCGCGGCCGGCTGTGCACCCCAGTGCGGGAGCTGGATGCTCTACGCCTTCGGCTCGGCGGTGTTTGCCAGTCTCACCGCGATCCTGGGCAAAGCCGGCATTCAGGGCGTGGAGTCCAACCTGGGCACCGCCATCCGCACCGGTGTGGTGTTGGTGATGGCCTGGCTCATGGTGCTGGTGACAGGCAAGGCCGGTGCGGTGCGGCAGGTGCCCCGGCGGGAGTTGGCGTTCATCTGCCTGTCCGGCGTGGCCACCGGGGCCTCCTGGCTGTGCTATTACCGGGCGCTTCAGAGCGGCCCCGCCAGCGTGGTGGTGCCCATCGACAAGTTGAGCATTTTGGTCACAGTGGCCTTTTCCCGGCTGGTGTTTCAGGAGAGGCTCACATCTCGCTCCGCCGCAGGTCTTGCCCTCATTGTGGCCGGGACGCTGGCCATGCTGTTCTGACCGCCGGAGCCATCCCCCTCCAGCGGGGTTCTCTTCGCGCCCACCCGATGCCGGACAGGTGTTCCTTTCGGCGGGCCGCCAGCTGGCGGCCGGGGGAAAATTTCCACTCTTGTTTTTTTCTGTACAGCGTGCTATACTGGCCGAGGTTTAAGGAATGCGGCGAAAGGGGGAGCTCCCTGGCGCCACGCTCACATAGATGACAAGAACCAGATTGCGAGGGAGCCTGTGTTCCAGGCTGAGAGGGTCCCAGTAAGGGCCGACCGCACCCGGCTTCCCAGGCGGAAGCGGGGGCATCAGCATCTGCGTGAAAGTCTGAACGGGTATGTGCTGATGAGGCGCGTGCCCGTTTTGTTTTGCGCAGAAAATTAAACTGGAGGGATTCCCATGAAAAAGAAGATTTCCGCACTTTTGTTGAGCCTGGCGCTGTGCGCCGGACTCCTGGCCGGCTGCGGCGCCGGGGAGACGGAGGAGGCTCCGTCCGACACCGATGTACAGCAGGTGGACTCTCTGAAAATCGCATTTTCTCCCTATGCGGACGCCGACCTCATCTCCGAGTCCACGGAGCCGCTGGAGGAGCTGCTGAAGGCAAAGCTGCTGGAAAAGGGCTACGACGTGGGCGAGATCGACATGACCGTGGGCACCAGCTACACCGCCGTGGGCGAGGCCCTCAGCGCGGGCAGCGCGGACCTGGGCTTCATCTCCGGCGGCAACTACGTGCTCTTCTCCGACGACTGCGATGTGCTGCTGACCGCCCTGCGCTATGCCATCAACAAGGACTCTGAGAACCCCGCCGACTGGAACGACGGCACCATCGAGGAAAACACAGAGGACATGAGCACTTACTACCGCTGTATCCTGCTGGCCGGTCCCAGCGAGAAGGGCCAGGAGCTGCTCTCCAAGGTCAACGCCGGGGAGGAGCTGACCTGGGACGACCTGAACAGCGCCACCTGGGCGGTGCTGAATCCCACCTCCGCCTCCGGGTACATCTATCCCTCCCTGTGGCTGCAGGAGCACTACGGTAAGGGGATCAGCGATCTGGACAATGTGGTGGAGTGCGACTCCCACACCACCTCCGTGGCCCGGCTGGCTGCCGGTCAGGTGGATGTGATGGTGTCCTACGGCCACATCCGCATCAAGAACGCCCCCATCTGGGAATCCGACTTCGGTGGCACAGCCCCCATGGTGGAGCAGACCGGCGTGATCGGTGTGACGGACGGCATCTACAACGACATGATCGCGTACAGCAAGACCTCTGACACCATGGCGGACGAAGCCTTCCGGCAGGCAGTGGGCGAGTCCTTCATCGAGCTGGCCCAGACCGAGGAGGGCCAGGAGATCTTCGGCGTATTCAGCCAGGTGGGCTACGACTGGGGCAGCGACTCCGACTATGACGGAGAGCGGGCGGCTCAGGCGCTTTTGAAATCTATGGAAGCGTGACCATCTTCAGGAGGGATTTCATGCTGCAGGCGATCCATATCCGCAAACAATTTCAGCGCTCCGGCGAGGTGCTGCGGGATGTCAGCTTCACCCTGGGCGACGGCGAGTTTCTCTCGGTCATCGGCCCGTCCGGCGCCGGGAAAACCACCCTGTTCCGCATCCTGAATGGAACGGAGCTGTGCAGCGGCGGTGAAGTCCTCTATAGCGGGACGCACTTTGAAGCCGCCCGAGGCCGGGAAAAGCGGGCGCTCCAGCAGGGGATCGGCACCATCTACCAGGATTTCTGCCTGGTGGAGAACCTGTCCGCCATCCAGAACGTGCTGAACGCCTGCCTGCCGGACATGTCCCTGGCCGCCTCCCTGCTGGGGGCGTTCGGACGGGAGCGGTCCGAACAGGCCGCCGCGATCCTGCGAGAGGTCGGGCTGGCGGACAAGCTGGAGGAGCCGGTGAAAAACCTCTCCGGCGGGCAGAAGCAGCGGGTGGCCATCGCCCGCGCCCTGATGCGGAACCCCTCCATCCTGCTGGCGGACGAGCCGGTGGCGTCCCTGGACCCCGTCACCGGGCGGCAAATCCTGTGCCTGCTCCGGGACATTCAGCGCCAACGCGGCGTCAGCATCCTGATGAACAGCCACAATCTGGACCTGTCCCTGGAGTTCTCCACCCATATCGTCGGCATGAACCGGGGACGCGTCGTCTTTGACGGCGCCCCCGGGGATGTGACGGAGGCCGTCCTGCGGGATATTTACGGCGAGGCGGCGGCCGTATGAAACAAAGACGTATCCGCTGCCTCGCTGCGGCCGCTTTTGTGCTGCTGTTCCTGGGAGCCGCCTGGTTCACCGGATGCGACCTGTCCCTGATGTGGAGCCGACGTGACCACCTGACGGACATCGCCGCAAAGATGTTTCCGCCGGACTGGGGATTCCTCGAGAAGGTCCTGCCCCTGCTGTGGGCCACGATCCAGATGTCCATTACCGGGACGTTTCTGGGCGCGGTGCTGTCCATCCCGGCCGCCATGGCCTGCGCCGCCGCCCTGCCGGGACCCGGGCCGGTCAAGAAGGCGGTCCGCTTCTGCATCCAGGTGCTCCGCTCCTTCCCGGCCCTGATCCTGGCCCTGCTGGCCACATTCTTTCTGGGCATCGGCTCCTTTGCCGGAACGGCCGCCATCACGGTCTACACCTTTGCCATCATGACCCGCCTGACCTATGAGGACATCGAGAGCGCGCCCCAGGGTCCCTATCTGGCCCTGCGGGCTATGGGCGCCGCCTCAGCCCAGGCGTTCTTCCGCTCCACCCTGCCGGAGATCCTGCCGGCCTATCTCACCAACGCCCTCTATCTGCTGGAGGGCAATGTGCGGCACAGCGCCATCCTGGGCTATGTGGGCGCAGGCGGAATCGGCCTGCTGCTTAATGAAAAGGTCTCCTGGCGGGAGTACGACAAGGTGGGGACAATCCTGCTGCTCCTCTTCGCCGTGGTCTATCTCATGGAGCATCTCAGCACATGGCTCACCCGTCTGGTGCAGCAGGAGCGGACCCTGGGCCGGCAGGAGCGCCGGCTGCTAGCGGGCGCGGCGGCCGCGCTGGTGCTGTTCTGCACGGTCACGCTTCCGCTGCCCGACCTTTCCCGCACAAGCATGCAGATGGTGAAGACGCTCTTCACTGGCCTCCTGCACCCGAACTGGGAGCTGTTTTTCCGCCTGGACAGCAGCGGACTTGCCTATCTCCTGCTGGAGACCGTTGCCATCGCGCTGGTGGGGACCTGCGTCGGCGCCGTCTTTTCCGTTCCTCTGGCGTTTCTCGGCAGCAGCCGCTTTTTCCCGGCCCCCGCCGCCTGGCTGTTCCGGACACTGGTGACCGCCATCCGGTCCGTTCCCTTCCTGATCTATGGACTGATCTTCATCCGCGTCTGCGGCCCCGGCTCCTTTACCGGAGTGCTGACCCTGGCAGTGTGCAGCGTGGGACTTCTCTGCAAGCGCTTCACAGAGGCCATCGACACCTTGGATTTTCGGGCGTATCACGCTCTGGAGGCCATGGGGACGCCGAAGCTGTCCTGCGTCCGTCACGCGGCCCTGCCGCAGCTGGTGCCTCAGTTCTTCTCCGCCTGGCTCTATCGGTTTGACGTCAATATCCGCGAGGCCTCCGCCCTTGGCCTGGCCGGTGCGGGCGGAATCGGCGCGCCGCTGATCCTGGCCCTGAACCAATACGCCTGGCATGATGTCAGCACCCTGGCGCTGGGCATGATCGCCTTGTCCTGGCTGGTGGATCTGGTCTCCGCTTTCTGCCGCCGCAGGGACGCCTGAGGCCGATGCCCGCCAGCAGCCGGATCCGGTGCAGCCCCCCGTTCCGCCCCGGCGGGAAGGATTCCGGCGGAGCTGCTGCAAAGCAAGACACGGACAGTCTTTGGACTGTCCGTGCCTTGCGATTCCCCGGCCGGGGGCCGCTCAGAGTGCTTCGTATTCCGCGTCGCTCACCGGCTCGCACCACTCGTTGGAGCAGGCCTCACCGGGCATCTCGACGGCGATGTGGCTGAACCAGCTGTCCCGCTTGGCGCCGTGCCAGTGCTTGACCTCCGCCGGGATGACGATGACTCTGCCGGGCTCCAGGCTGACCGCCTCTTTGCCCTCCTCCTGGTACCAACCCTCGCCGGCGGTGCAGATCAGCAGCTGCCCGCCGCCCTCGGAGGCGTGGTGGATATGCCAGTTGTTCCGGCACCCGGGCTCGAAGGTGACGTTGGCCAGAAACAGCCCGTCCTCCGGGCGGGTCAGGGGATTGAGATAGGACCGGCCGGCAAAGTACCGGGCAAAAGCGTCGTTGGGCGCGCCCAGGCCAAACACGTTCTGTTCCTCAAATGCAGCCTTGTCCATGATCTTCATGCAACATACCTCCCAATGCTTTCTTATGAATGCGGGGCAGACCGCCGCCCCGGTGTGGATGTTCTGCCGCCAGCGTGTCTCCTGCCGCTCACGGGTGTGAATATCCGCCAGCGCGGCGGCCCGTATCTCCACCAGTAGCCGCAGCCGCATATAGCCCCCCGTCTCCTCTCCGGTGAAGCCGATGTCCCGAAGCGTCAGGATCAGGTTCAGCCGCTCCGGGTCGCGGCCTGCCCGACCTCAGGACCTCCATGGAGATCTGATCGCACTCGCTGGCCTCCTGGATCGTCATCGCCCGCACCTCAGGGCAGAAAGTGGAGACGTCCCCGCAGGGACGCCTCCATTCTAAATCCGGAACTTCGCCTTGTCCAATACCTATACCGGATGGTCTGATATTCCGCCGACGTATTTCTCGGCAAATCGCAGCAGGGCAGCAGCGGTGGCAGAAAGGACCTCGGTCTTCTTCCAGGCCAGAACCGTGCCCGACTCCAGCGGCGGAGAGAGGGGCACGAACCGCAGCCCGTCATAGGCGCAATCCAGCCGGATCACCAGATAGATCCCCAGCCCCTCCCGGGCCAGCTGGGTCTGGTTGTAAGGCAGGTTGCCGCTGGCCGCCACCTGGATCCGGTCTGCGTAAGGGCCGAACCAGCGGATCATTTCCCGGCGCATCAGCTCCCGGGTGGTCAGGATCAGGGGGCTGTCCGCCAGGTCCCCGGGCGTCACCGCCTCCCGCCGGGCCAGAGGCGAATCCTCCGGCACCAGGACGCCCCAGGATTCCCGGACGGGCAGCCGGAGGATCTGGTAGCGGCTGGTGTCCACCGGCTCCAGCAGAAGTCCCATGTCCAGGAGTCCCTGCTCGATCCGCTCCTTGATCCCGTCGGAGTCTCCGCTGTAAATCTCATACTGGACCCGGGGATGCTGGCGGTGAAAGGCAGCCAGGAGCTTTGCCAGATACGTCATGCTCCGCAGGTCGCCGCTTCCGATGGAGATCCGGCCTGTGATCTCCTCCGCCGGTCGGAGCTCCCGGGCCGTCTTCTCCGCCAGCTCTACGATCTCCTGAGCCCGGCGGCGCAGCAGCATCCCGGCCTCCGTCAGAACGACGTGGTGCTGGCTGCGACGGAACAGCTTGACTCCCAGCTCCTCCTCCAGCTGCATCAGCTGGCGGGACAGGGTGGGCTGCGTCAGATGGAGCAGCGCCGCCGCCCGGGTGATGTTCTCCTCCCGGGCCACAGTCAAAAAATACTTCAGCGTCCGAAATTTCACCGGGCCGCACCTCCTCTTCTCCCCTACCATATCATGGCCGCAGTGGGGCCGCAAGTGTGATATGTGTGAAATGTATGTCTCAGCATAGAAAACAGGTATTCGCTATTTCTCATTTCAGGCGGTATAATAGGGTCATGTGAGGCGCGGCGTCCGGACTCCGGCTGCCGCAGAGCTGCAACAGGAAAGGATGGTTTCGACCTATGGAATACCGTGTCAACCGCCGCACCGGGGACCGGATCAGCGTCCTGGGCGTGGGCACCAGCGGCCTCCCCGCCGCCGGGGCGAAAGAGGGTGCCGCCACGCTGGAGATGGCCCTGGAGCAGGGGATCAACTACTTCGACCTGGCCACTGCCGACTCCGCCTGCTTCCCCATCTTCGGCGCCGCCCTTGCGGGTGTGCGCAGGCAGGTGCTCTACCAGGTCCACTTCGGCGCCAATTACGCCGCCGGTAAACCTTACAGCTGGACCACGGATCTGGAGACCGTCAAGCGGTCGGTAGCGTGGCAGCTGGAGCAGCTGCGGACGGACTACATCGACTACGGCTTCATCCACTGTATGGACGAGTCCGGCGACTGGCGCCGGTATGTGGACAACGGCGTTCTTCAGTATCTGGAGGCGCTGAAAGCCCAGGGCGTCGTCCGCCACATCGGCCTCTCCACCCATACGCCGGCCCTGGCCCGGGAGGTGCTGGACACCGGCCTGGCGGACATGATGATGTTCAGCATCAACCCCAGCTACGACTATCAGCACGGCGAGTATGCCAACGGCAGCGCCACGGAGCGGATGGCCCTTTACCGCCGGTGCGAGGCGGAGGGCGTGGGCATCTCCGTGATGAAGGCCTTTGCCGGCGGACAGCTGCTGGATGCTCGTACCTCTCCCTTCGGTCAGGCCCTGACGGAATATCAATGCATCCAGTACGCCCTGGACAAGCCCGGCGTCCTGACAGTGCTGCCCGGTGTCCGAGACCGGGCGGATCTGGAACGGGTCCTGGGCTTTCTGCGGGCTGGGGAGGCGGAGCGGGACTACTCCGTCATCAGCTCCCTCACCCCCAGAGACGCGGAGGGCACCTGCGTCTACTGCAACCACTGCCAGCCCTGCCCCGCCGGCCTGGACGTGGGCCTCATCAACAAGTATTATGACTTGGCCCGTGCGGGGGATGCCTTGGCGGCAGAGCACTACCGGAACCTGTCTCTGGGTGCGGATGCCTGCATCAGCTGCGGCCACTGTGACCGCCGGTGCCCCTTCCATGTATCCCAGTCGGCGCGGATGCGGGAGATCGCATCCTACTTCCGGCAGGCGTGAGGGCCCTGGCCGTTCCTTGCACCTTTGCCGGCTACATCAATGAGCGGCTGACTGCTGACATCCCCACCGTCCTCCGCTCCGCCACCGCCCTGGTGCCCCTGAAGATGGAGACGCCCGTCCCCTTCACCGGCACCTGGGCGGATGCGGAGGCCTGTCTGAAGGAATTCTACTGAGTGCCCTTCCCGTATCTATCTCCCAAAATCACCAAGACGGCTGCCAACCCGGCAGCCGTCTTTTTTTCGTTGATTCCCGCCTCCCCCGGAGGTGCGCCGGAATCAGAACTGTTTCAGTTATCTCCGATAGGATAGGGCGGGGGTGCGCGCTCCCGTTTTCACGGGTGTCCCCGCGGCCGGAGCCGCCGGCGGACGGTCAGTCGTCACGTGCCTCGTCCGCCGGCTTCTCCCGCGGGGTCTGCTGTTCCTTTTTCAGGGATTCCAGTCCCAGCCGGATCAATTCCACGGTCGCCTCCGAACGGGTCTGGAACCGGCGCTCAAAGCGGAAATCCTCGATCTGCTGAAACAGCTCATTGTCCACGGATACCGTGTAACGCGGTCTGTCTGTTGCCATCCTTATCACCTCTGGCCCTATTATACACGAGTGAACCACCGGTGTAAAGAGAGCCGCAGCCCCCTTGACTTCGGTTCAGTGAACCACTATAATAACTTTAATAGGTTCACCAATTCACTTAACCACTATATGGAAAGGAGCTGCGTACATGAACAGAGATCAAAAACGGTTTACCATCTCCGTGACGCCGGAGCTGGCGGCGGAACTGACCGCGGTAAAGCAGAGCAGCTACCCCGGCGTCCCCCGGGACGCGATGTTCCGGGACCTAATCATCCGGGGCCTTGCGGCGTGGGAGAAGCAGTCCGGCAAGAATAGCCAGCCCGTGTGACGGGTGGGGTGCCGGGCCCCATCGAAGCTCCTTCGGCTCTCCCGGCAAACGGCGGCAGACAGAAACAGACAGAAACACGGTGAAAGTCAGAGGCGGCAGGTACGCCCGGTGCGGGCACCCGTGGGCAGCTGCCCGCACCCGCCATCCCATGGAGACAGCAGAACAATTCTGGGCGTTCCTGACCGGGAGCGTCCAAAGCGGTGCAGGGTTCAGTCCGTATGTCATACGGTCGTAACCCGCCGTTCATCGCTCCCCCTGACCGGGAGGAGACGGAACGTGAGCAAAGTAACCATGAGACGGCCGGATGCCCGGGCCATGGCCCAGCTTCTGGCGGAGCAGACGCAGACGGCGGCGGGGCTGATCCTCCGCCTGGCCTGGCGGCAGGGGCTGACCCGGGAGGAGATCCAGCGCCTCACTTGGAACGATGTGGACTTTTCTGCCCATCAGCTCCGGCTGCCGGACCGGACCATCCCGCTGGAGACGGAGACCGAGGGCTGCCTGCGCCGGCAGGCGGAGCGCCCCGACCCGCCTACTCCCTTCGTGGTGGTCTCGGACCGCCGCAGGCAGCAGATGCCGCCGGAGTCCATTTCCCGCCTGGCCAGAAAAACTCTGGACCGGGCGGGGCTGGGCGGCATCAGCCTGATGGATCTGCGGCACGACTTCATCATCCGCCATCTGGAATCCCACGACTGGCCCTATGTGGCCCGGATCAGCGGCATCGCCGTCCCCACTCTGTATGCCGTTTTCTCCGACTATCTGCCGGAGGGACGGCAGAAGGACTCCCTCCCTCGGCGGGAGGTGGACGGTTTTTTGATGTGGAAGCTGCTCCAGGCGGAGGGCAGCTCCCCGGTGGGGCTTGCCCTTTGGATGGGTTGGAAGCTGGGGATGCAGGTCCGGGAGATGACAGCCCTGACCTGGGACCAGGTGGATCTGGACCGGGGTCTGGTGCGGCTGCCGGACCGGGACCTGGCCCTGGGCGTCACCCTGCGGCGCCTGCTGCGGGCGGCGGCGGGACGCCGGCGGCCGGGTGAGGACCCGCACGTGCTGCTGACGCCCAACTCCCGGCGGCCCTTGGACCAGCCCCGGCTGTCCAAGATGGTGCGGACCGCCCTGATCCGGGGCGGGATGGAGCACATCAGCCTGGGAGATCTCTGCCGGGAGGAGCGCCGGGAGAACGAGGACGCCCGGCTGCTGGCCTACGCCGCCGAAAAAGGCACCATCTCCCGGTCGGAGGCCATGTCGCTGCTCGGCCTGTCCAAGGTGGCGGCCTACGAGCGTCTCCGGCAGCTGGCTGAGCGGGGAAAGCTGGTGCGGGTCGGCGGCAAATACTACCCCGCCGGCCAGGTGGTGCCGCCGGAGGAGCAGTATGACGTCATCCGTACATTTCTGGAGCAGTCCGGTCCGGCCTACCGGCAGGATCTGGCGGCGCTCCTGCACGTCGGCGACAGACAGTGTGCCCTGATCCTCAAGCACATGGTGGAGGACAGGCGTCTGGTGCAGGCCGGGCAGCGGTACGCCCTTCCCATTCGGGAGGAGGTTCTGCTGTGAACGGCGCAAAAGGAGAGCGGCCGTACGGGGCCGCTCTCTTT
>OOAU01000398.1_pt1 | contig 30795 bp, 16 predicted proteins | sample 1670931 | NCBI WGS metagenome assembly OOAU01 (sample SAMN06348105, study PRJEB24527) | human gut metagenome | biome: human gut; feature: ankylosing spondylitis patient; material: feces | host: Homo sapiens | place: China | collected 2015-10 | reverse complement strand
AACATATTTATGTTTCTGAAAAATCTCTTTATGTCTTTATTTTTGTATATATCATATCTGTTGTCAGCTAATTGGTATATTGCAAATATACGAAATTAAAAGAGGAAAGTCAATAGCTTTTTAAAATTTGATGTGATACAATACATGTCTGCACAACGGATGTTCACCAGGGACAAGCGGATGATCGAATTCCCTCATTCGTTCCATTCCTATTTTCTGCATTACACGTTCTGACCGTTGGTTGAGAAGGGAAGTAAAAGAAAAGAGTTCTTTTATATCTGTTTTATTGCGCGTATACTCCAAACATGCATTTGCAGCTTCAGGAGCATAACCCTGTCCCCAATATTCGTATGCTAACCGCCAGCCTATTTCTATGCCTGGAGCAAAGTCTACATCAAATGTAATCTGATGTAGTCCGGTATAGCCCATATAAGTATGATCTTCTTTTCGTTCTACGGCATACAAACCAAAGCCACAAGTTTGGAATTCATTTTGAATACGCTGATAAAAGGCAAATGATTCTTCCGATGACAATGAATTAAGAAAAAACTCCATCACATTCGGATCGGCATTCATACGGGCAAAAAACGGGATGTCTTCTTCTCTCCAGTCTCGGAGAATCAGACGGGGTGTTTCTATATACTTTTGCATAACTATGATAATAATAGAATGCAAAGGTACAATTCTTTTTTCCTTATTGGAAGTTATTCGTTATTATAAGTATTAACCATCATTCATCGAATATCCCCTTCCACATATAATCAGTCTAGTCAGCAGCGTGGTACGGATGTGTAAACCAGAAGCAGGAACCTACTCCTTCGGTCGAATCCACGCCTATTTCTCCTCCCATTTGGGAAACAATGCTCTTGCAGATAGAAAGTCCGAGTCCTGTACCCTGAACAAAAGTATTCAGCTTCACAAAACGTTCAAATACGCTCTTTTGCTTTTCTTCCGGTATTCCCATTCCGGTGTCGCGCACATAGAATTTTATTTTCTGATGGGATACTTGTTCATATCCCAGGGTGATACTGCCTTGTTGGGTGAACTTTAACGCGTTATTTATAAAGTTACTGATTACTTGGGTGAATCTGTTTTTATCCATGTAGATATAACATTCCGGGAATAATTCCCCAAAAATCAGTTCAACACCTTTACTCACTTTCATACCCATTGATTTGATAATTTCAGAACAAGTCTCATTAACATCTACATTGGTATATACAAAATTGAATGTTCCCGCTTCAATTTTCGAAAGATCGAGAATGTCCGAGATCAGTTGCAAAAGAAGTTCATTATTCTCTTGCACAATCTTAATGTATTCCTGCCGTTCGCTTCTGCTGTCCGTTTCTGCCAGAAGACTGGAGAAACCGACAATAGCATTAAGAGGAGTACGAATTTCATGACTCATATTGGCTAAGAAAGCCGACTTCAGACGGTCCAGTTCTTCTGCTTTATCGCGGGCTATAATCAATTTCTGTTCAGTTTCTTTTAAAGGCGTGATGTCATAATTGATACACAGCATGTCAATAATGCCATCTTGCGGACGATAATCTCTGACCATTACGTTAATACTGGTCCATGTATATTTACCATTCTCCCTACAGACGCGAACTTCTTTACGTAAACTGCTCGCTTTTCCTTCTTTCACTTCGCGCACAAAATTTTTCAGGACAGCTTGATCTTCAGGGACCACATGAGCGTATACCCCAATAACCTGTGGCATGGGAATCCCTTCTTTTTCTCCCAAATTCCTGTACCATGTATCTTGGGCATACCCGTCTCTTGTCAATACATTGAAATGAGCAAATCCTACCTTGGCATAATCACCGATTAGAAGAAACAGATTCTCAAACTCCTGTATCTTGGTGTATGCATTGGTCGTTTCCGTCGTATCTATATTGATAAACAGATAGTTGATAAATCGATTTTGAGAATCATAGAGAGCAGTAACTTTAGTGGTAAGATTAATAATCCCATTTCTCCGACTATCTACATATTGATTTATTTTTGAGAAATCATAATTGATGGAGAAGTTTACATCTTCTTTCGCTCTCAATCTCTCTTTAACCTCTAAAGGAATATTGGGATTGTCGAACAGATTAACTCCCAATGCCTCATGCTTGTCAGACAAGCCGAATATTTCAAGCTCTTTATCATTAATGTCTACCAAATAACCGTCTTTGTCGTAAAGTTCGACGCCTGCCGGAAGATTCTTATAGATGTTTCTCAATATCTTCTCGCTGTTGTCCAAAGCAAGACGATCTTCTTTGGCTTGTAACTCCGACTTTCGCAATTCGATGCAAATACTGATAATATTAGCAAGAGAGGAAAAGCATTGATAATCCACATTGCTCCAGCTACGCTGCGTTCTTACCATATCAATTCCCATATAGCCCCATACCTCTTCTTTAGAGATTAGCGGAACTACCATCAGCGACTTGATATCCTGCATCTCCAACGTCTGACGATATTCCGCAGCTTCTTCGGGCATGTCGTCCAGCGTGTTCAGTATGATAGCCCTTCTTTCGGCTATCTGATGGTTCCACCAGGTAGAAGGGTCCCAGGGAATATTACTCAAGAACTCCTGTTCCTTGGATATTCCTTCGGCGGTAACCTCATAAGTGCAATCCTGGCGTTGTTCTTTTCTGTTTATTTCGAATATATAGATACGATCACCCAAAAATTGGTGAAGGAGATCTCCTAACGTCTTGTTAACCACTTGAGTAACATCATCACATTGCAGAAAAGCAAGCAATGAATATGAAATATTAGTTTGTTGATAAAGCAAATTGCTCACTTGAAAGAAATCAATGTTTCCATTCGTAGTATCGATCGGTCTGTCAATATATTGCAGAAGGCCCGTCATGTTCCTATATCCCTCTTCATCGGGCTTTTGGAAATTAATCTTGGAGTACACCCATATTTCCCCCGTCTTTTGCCCGGATTGGGAACATTTGTTCGTATGTCTCCAGATAAGAAAGAGACATATATTCATTTTTAAGACGCAGTCGGTGGTCTTCACGTATTCTTTGGTGGAATTCGGTGAAACTGATGCGGTTACTTTCAAGGCCGAGTAAGTCAACAATAAAGTCAGAGCAGATATATTCTTTATTCTTCAAATCTGACTCCCACCATCCCATTTTGGCCATCTGTGCTATCTGAACGTATTTTTCATAGTCATAATTTGTTTGTTCTTTCATATTGTTTGCTCTTGTTTTCTGTTTTTATATTATAAGACACTAGCCTACAAAGATAAGCATAACTTTTAAATAATGAGGCATTTGCATATCACAGCAGGATGAAAGTGGAAATTTGGTGCTGAAAAGTGGAAAAAGAGATGAATGAGTACAAACAGGGGATTATTTCGTCTTTCTCTTAGTGAAGAAATGAATTATATAATCTATAATATATATCAGAAGAATGAAAAATACCAGATTATTCATGTTTGCGGCATGCACACTTTTTTTGGCAGCGTGTGGCAGGCAAACCGTGAAGATTATGACTCCGCCGGATGCGTCAAATCGTGTTCTGTTTGGTGCGGAGCAGTTACAGACTACCTTGGATAAAGCCGGTTATCAGGTAATGATGCAACAGGGAGACACGACATTCTCCGATCCCGAAATCAAAACGATTCTCTTGACGGAAGTAAATGACACGACGCTCAAGAAAGAAGGCTTTCATATTTCGACGACGGGCAATCTGACCAGAGTGTCCGGCAGGGATGGGAGTGGTGTCATTTACGGATGCCGTGAACTGATTGACCGTGTGAATGATTCGGATGGTAAGTTGAACTTCCCGGAGGAACTGAAAGACGGTCCTGAAATGGTATTACGCGGTGCATGTGTAGGGTTACAGAAGATGACCTACCTGCCAGGACATGGCGTATACGAATATCCATATACTCCGGAAAGTTTCCCCTGGTTTTATGATAAAGAACAATGGATTAAATACTTGGATATGCTGGTTGCCAACCGCATGAATTCACTGTACCTTTGGAATGGACATCCGTTTGCCTCATTGGTGAAACTGGAAGATTATCCGTTTGCACTGGAAGTAGATGAAGAAACCTTCAAAATGAACGAAGAAATGTTCTCTTTCCTCACGGAAGAAGCAGACAAGCGCGGTATCTTTGTCATACAGATGTTTTATAATATCATTCTTTCCAAACCCTTTGCTGAACATTACGGACTGAAAACACAGGATCGTAACCGTCCTATTACTCCTCTGATTGCCGATTATACACGCAAGAGTATTGCCGCTTTCATTGAAAAATATCCCAATGTAGGATTACTGGTTTGTCTGGGTGAAGCGATGTGTACAGTGGAGGACGATGTGGAATGGTTTACCAAAACAATAATTCCGGGAGTGAAAGACGGATTACAGGCATTGGGACGTACGGATGAACCGCCTCTTTTGTTGCGTGCGCACGACACGGACTGCAAACTGGTGATGGACGCTGCCTTGCCGCTCTATAAGAATCTTTATACGATGCATAAGTACAATGGTGAATCGTTGACTACCTACGAACCTCGTGGGCCTTGGTCGAAAATTCATACGGATTTGAGTTCGTTGGGTTCCATTCATATCAGTAACGTACATATCCTGGCAAATTTGGAACCGTTCCGCTGGGGTTCTCCGGATTTCGTACAAAAGGCGGTCACTGCCATGCACAATGTACACGGTGCCAATGCGTTGCACCTTTATCCGCAGGCCTCATATTGGGACTGGCCTTATACGGCGGACAAATTACCAAACAATGAACGTGAATTCCAATTGGATCGCGATTGGATCTGGTATCAGACCTGGGGACGCTATGCGTGGAACTGCCATCGCGACCGTACAGATGAAATGGGTTACTGGGACCATCAGTTGGGCAAGTTCTACGGAACCTCTGACGAAAATGCAAGTAATATCCGTGTAGCATACGAAGAAAGCGGAGAGATTGCTCCGAAGTTGTTACGTCGTTTCGGTATTACAGAGGGAAATCGCCAAACGTTATTACTGGGTATGTTTATGAGTCAGCTTGTCAATCCGTACAAATATACGATCTATCCGGGATTCTATGAAAGTTGCGGACCGGAAGGAGAGAAGCTGATAGAGTATGTAGAAAAAGAATGGAAAAAGCAACCTCATGTAGGTGAAATGCCTTTGGATATTGTTGCTCAAGTAATAGAACATGGAGATAAAGCAGTAGCGGCTATTGATAAAGCAGCAGGTTCCGTCTCTTCAAATAAGGATGAATTTGCACGTTTGCAGAATGATATGCATTGTTATCGTGAATTTGCGTATGCGTTCAACCTGAAAGTGAAAGCTGCCAAACTGGTATTGGATTATCAATGGGGAAAAGAGATTAAGAATCTTGAAGAAGCTATTCCTTTGATGGAACAAAGCTTGGAACACTATCGCAAATTGGTGGAACTGACGGACGAACATTACTTGTATGCCAACAGTATGCAGACTGCCCAACGTCGTATTCCTATCGGTGGAGATGATGGAAAGAATAAGACTTGGAAAGAATTGCTGGTACACTATGAGAAGGAATTGGAAAATTTCAAAGCCAACCTCGCTTTGTTGAAAGAAAAACAGAATGGAAATGCGGTGACTGAAACTGTCGAGATTGCTGCCTGGACTCCTGCAAACGTGAAACTGATTTCTAATTATCCGACAGTGAAAGTGGATGAGGGTATTTCTTTATTTGTGGATGTTCCAGGTAAGATAGAAGCAGTAGCTCCGGAATTGAAAGGAATGAAGGCGCTCCGCTTTAATGGAAATGAGCAGAGAGAGAAAGGCACAAGCATCACTTTCGAAACGGATGCTCCGGTGAAATTATTAGTAGCCTATTTCAAAGACGACCAGAAAAAGTATGCAAAAGCTCCGAAACTGGAAATCGATGCGTCAGCCAATGATTACGGTCAGGCGGAACCTGTATTGACGAATGCTGTCCGTATCAATGGAATGCCTTTGGCAAATGTGCATGCATATAGTTTTCCGGCTGGAAAGCATACGTTGATGTTACCCAAAGGCTATCTGCAAGTGTTGGGATTCACGGCTGCGGAAACGAAAGTGCGTAATGCAGGGCTTGCCGGGGATGAAGAGACAATGGATTGGTTGTTTTACTAATGGGAATTTAGCAGTTAGGCTGAAAGCCTTACAATTATATATTTATTGGGGTGCCCTGAAAGGGCTTAATTATATAGCGTAGGGCAACGCCCTACGAAAAAGACACACCAGCCACAAGCCCTGAAAGGGCGGAACCGTATACAATTATGCCCTTTCAGGGCGCAAATTCAGATTGTCGCTTTTACGTAGGGCGTTGCCCTACGCTATATAATTAAGCCCTTTCAGGGCACTCCGCAAAATTATCATTTAGTGGTTATGCACTATTTAAGTATTAAACGATTAGAAAAAGTATCATGAAGAAGTTATTGCTGGCAGTTTTTAGTATAGCCACCACTTTCTCTCTATATGCGCAACGGGAAGTTCCGCAAGAACGAATGGAGCAGATTTACGAGGAAGTAAAGACACCATACAAGTACGGGCTCGCAGTTGCCCCGGCAGACAATTATCATAAGATTGATTGTCCTACCGTTTTTCGCCAGGGAGACAAGTGGCTGATGACTTATGTGGTTTACAACGGCAAAGGTGGAACCGATGGTCGTGGTTACGAAACGTGGATAGCAGAAAGTGATAATTTGCTCGAATGGCGCACTTTGGGACGGATTCTTTCTTATCGGGATGAAAAATGGGACTGCAATCAGCGTGGCGGATTTCCTGCATTGCCGGATATGGAATGGGGTGGAAGCTATGAGCTTCAGACTTATAAAGGTCGCCATTGGATGACTTATATCGGTGGTGAAGGAACGGGCTACGAAGCTGTAAAAGCTCCGCTTTATGTCGGACTGGCATGGACGAAAGGAGATATTTCTACGGCACATGAATGGGAATCTCTGGACAAACCGATTTTGAGCATCCATGATAAAGATGCCCAATGGTGGGAAAAACTGACTCAATATAAGAGTACCGTTTATTGGGATAAAGATAAAACATTGGGAGCTCCGTTTGTGATGTATTACAATGCGGGCGGGCGTCATCCGGAAACGGATTTAAAAGGCGAACGTGTCGGCATTGCGCTTTCCAAAGATATGAAAACATGGAAACGCTACTCCGGCAATCCGGTCTTCGCGCACGAAGCAGATGGAACCATTACAGGAGATGCGCATATCCAAAAGATGGGAGATGTGTATGTGATGTTCTATTTCTCTGCTTTTGAACCTTCGCGTAAATATAAAGCATTCAATACATTTGCCGCCAGCTATGATTTGGTGAACTGGACTGATTGGAAAGGGGCCGACCTGATTATCCCCTCCAAGAACTACGATGAACTGTTTGCTCATAAGAGCTATGTGGTGAAACATGACGGAGTGGTTTATCATTTCTATTGTGCAGTAAACAACGCAGAGCAACGTGGCATTGCCATTGCTACCAGTAAGCCAATGGGACGTTCGGCTGTCCGTTTCCCGGTTCCGGAGAGTAAGAATCGCCGGCAAATCACTACATTGAATGAGGGTTGGAAAACCTGGATTACAGAGGCAACTCATTTGAAAGGTAATTTTATGATGCCTGCCAAAACGGTGAATATTCCTCATAACTGGGATGATTATTATGGATACCGCCAGTTGACGCATGGAAACATGCATGGAACTGCTATGTATGTGAAAGATTTCACGGCAGAGATAAAATCCGGAAAACGATATTTCCTTCGTTTTGAAGGGGTGGGTACATACGCCACCATTACAGTGAACGGAAAGGACTTCGGACGCCACCCCATAGGGCGCACCACATTGACTTTGGATGTCACAGATGAATTAAAACAGGGAGTAAATCGCTTGGAAGTGAAAGCCGAGCATCCTGAAATGATCGCCGATATGCCTTGGGTATGCGGGGGATGTTCGTCGGAATGGGGATTCAGTGAGGGTTCCCAGCCGTTAGGAATCTTCCGTCCTGTGGTATTGGAAGTAACAGATGAGATTCGCATAGAACCTTTTGGTGTACATATTTGGAATGACGAAAAAGCTGCTAACGTATTTGTTGAAACAGAGATAAAAAATTATAGTAAAGCAACAGAAACGGTAGAGTTAGTCAATAAACTAAGCAATGCTGATGGAAAACAAGTTTTCCGTTTGGTTGAGAAAGTTACTTTAGCTCCGGGAGAAATGAAAGTGATCCGCCAACAGGCTCCTGTTGAGAATCCTGTCTTGTGGAATACGGAAAATCCATATCTCTATAAATTAGCCAGCATGATTAAGCGTGATACGAAGACGACAGATGAAATTTCGACACCCTTCGGTATTCGTACCATTAGCTGGCCGGTAAAACGAAACGATGGAGACGGACGTTTTTACCTGAATGGAAAGCCGGTGTTTATCAATGGAGTATGCGAGTATGAACATCAGTTCGGACAAAGTCATGCGTTCAGCAATGAACAGGTCGCTGCAAGGGTAAAACAGATACGCGCAGCCGGTTTCAATGCATTCCGGGATGCCCATCAGCCCCATCATCTCGATTATCAGAAGTATTGGGATGAAGAGGGAATCTTGTTTTGGACACAGTTTTCTGCCCACGTGTGGTATGACACTCCGGAGTTTCGTGAGAACTTTAAAAAATTGCTTCGTCAATGGGTGAAAGAACGTCGTAATTCTCCGTCAGTGGTGATGTGGGGATTGCAGAATGAAAGCACTTTGCCTCGTGAGTTCACACAGGAGTGCAGTGATATTATTCGGGAGATGGATCCGACTGCCAAGACAATGCGTGTCATAACAACCTGTAATGGTGGCGAGGGTACAGACTGGAATGTGATTCAAAATTGGAGTGGTACGTATGGAGGAGATGTGACGAAATACGGCCGTGAACTCTCTCAAGCGAATCAATTATTGAATGGGGAATATGGAGCGTGGAGAAGCATCGGTCTGCATACGGAACCAGGGGATTTTCAAGTGAACGGAGTGTGGAGTGAAGACCGCATGTGTCAGTTGATGGAAACTAAAATTCGTTTGGCAGAAAAGGCAAAAGATAGTGTTTGCGGACAATTCCAGTGGATATACAGCAGTCATGATAATCCCGGACGTCGTCAACCGGATGAAGCGTATCGCAAGATAGATAAAGTAGGTCCGTTCAATTATAAAGGATTGGTTACTCCATGGGAAGAACCGTTGGATGTATATTATATGTATCGTGCCAACTATGTTCCGGCTGCAAAAGATCCGATGGTTTACCTGGTATCACATACATGGGCCAACCGTTTTGAAAAAGGACGTCGCCGTGCCACTATCGAGGCTTACAGCAATTGTGATTCTGTATTGCTATATAATGATCTGACAAATGAAAAAGCAACCTTCCTCGGACGTAAAAAGAACAACGGAACAGGCACTCATTTTATGTGGGAAAACCGGGATATTCGTTATAACGTGCTTCGTGCTGTAGGATATTATAAAGGTAAACCGGTAGCAGAAGACCTGATCCTATTGAATGGTCTGGAGCAAGCCCCTAACTTCGAACTTCTTTATCAGGATGATAAAAAGATATTGAAAGGAGAGACAGGATATAATTATCTGTATCGTCTCAACTGTGGAGGGGATGATTATACAGATAGTTTCGGACAGCTCTGGTTGCAGGACAATACGAATTATTCCCGTTCATGGGCGGAGAATTTCAAGGATCTGAATCCTTATCTTGCCAGTCAACGTACCACCAATGATCCGATTCATGGCACTCGTGACTGGACGTTATTCCAACATTTCCGCTTCGGACGTCACCAACTGGAATATCGTTTCCCTGTGGCAGACGGAACATATCGTATTGAACTGTATTTCACAGAGCCTTGGCATGGTACGGGCGGAAGCGCTTCTACCGACTGTGAAGGACTGCGCATATTTGATGTTGCCGTGAATGATTCTGTTGTATTAGACGACTTGGATATTTGGGCTGAAAGCGGTCACGATGGAGTTTGTAAGAAAGTGGTATATGCCACAGTGAAAGGTGGGATGTTGAAAATTCATTTCCCGGAAGTGAAAGCAGGACAAGCCTTGATTTCAGGCATTGCTATTGCCAGCATAGATCAGGAACTGAAACCGACGGTATTCCCTGCATCCGGTTGGAGCTGGGAAAAGGCGGATAAAGAAGTGATGGAAAAGACTCCGAAAGAGTTGCTTCCGGAAGACAAAAATGCTCGTGTCAGTATATCATACGAAGCGGAAATGGCTGTACTGAAAGGCAAATTCCAAAAGAAAGAACATCGCAAACAGATCGGAGTGTTTTTTGGTAAAGGAAAAGGCAACAGCATTGAATGGAATGTTTCTACCGGATTGGCACAAGTGTACGCCCTTCGCTTTAAATATATGAATACTACCGGAAAGCCAATACCTGTCTTGATGAAATTCATTGATTCAAAAGGAGTAGTATTGAAAGAGGACGTATTGAACTTCCCGGAAACACCGGATAAATGGAAGATGATGAGCACCACTACCGGAACCTTTATCAATGCCGGACATTACAAAGTATTACTTTCGGCAGAAAATATGGACGGTCTGGCATTCGATGCATTGGATGTTCAATAAGTTTTTTAGAAAAACACACATATAAACAGAAAAATAGAAGCGGGACATTAAGAAGTTTGAATATACTTCCGGTGTCCTGCTTTTCATATTCTGATACTTTCTTATAAATAAAATATAGATGTTATTTTTTTAAGATTCGATGTTCTGATTTTAATTATTCGAGGGAGAAACTTCAAATAATCCCTATATTTGAAATCAAAAACAAAATAACACAATGGAGAGCGATTTACCTAATTTTGATTTGCCATCTGATTATATTGTTGGAGAAGGGTATGGGATAAATTTATTAAAAAGGTATAAAAACTTTCCTTGCAGGGTAAAAGCCGGTTTTTTCATTCTTTGTGTAAAAGGGATAATGCAAACGACAATCAATGGGAATCTTCAAAATATTGGTGAAAATGATTTGATAACCTTACCGCCCGGATATTTTATGGAAATTCTTGATTTTTCACCGGATATTCATATCTATTATGCCGGGTTCTCATCCGAATTCATAGAGGGTATAAATCTAATGAAGTCTACAGAACATCTTCTCCCTATAATTATGGAAAATCCGATAATAAGATTATCTCCATTGCAGGCTTGCAGTTATAAAATGTTCTATGAATCGTCAATTCTTTCGTATGCTTCTCCAAAAACATTGGCAAACAAGGAAATAGTAAAGGCGGTTCTTACCATGTTCCTTCAGGGAGCCACTGAAATTTATAAAATGCAAAATAACTTGTATTTATCTTCCCAGTCAAGAAAGTACGAGATTTATCAGGATTTTTTGCAATTGGTCATGAAATATTATACTATTCATCACGGAACCTCTTTTTATGCCGAACATCTAGGACTTAGCTTGCCGCATTTCTGTTCAACAATAAAAAAGGTTGCAGGAAACACTCCTTTGGAAGTCATAGCTTCCATCATTCTGATGGATGCCAAATCCCGGCTGAAGTCAACCAATGAACCGGTGAAGAATATTGCCTTATCTTTGGGATTTAATAATATCTCTTTCTTCAATAAGTTTTTTAAGCAACATACGGGTGTTACCCCACAGGAATACAGAGGACATTAAGCTTCCACCGGCTGTTTTTCGAGTGGTAATGTAACGGTAAAACGGCTGCCTCTTCCTACTTCTGATACAACAGAAATACTCCCTTGCAGATGTTCTACAATCGTTTTGCAGATAGAGAGTCCCAACCCCGTACCCTGCTTGAAAGTATTGACTTTATAGAAACGGTCGAATATTTCTTTCTGGCATTCTTGGGGAATACCTTCCCCCGTGTCCTCCACAAACAGACAAACTGAATCGTCATTTTCCGGATTAACCATAAAACCGAAATGAATATATCCTTCTTCTGTAAATTTCCGGGCATTATTTATGAAATTGCATATTACTTGTTTCAAGCGTGTAGCGTCAGTAGTTATGTAAATATCATCATCCGGCAAGATTGCTTTTATTTCGATTTCCGGCACATTTTTCACGACCTGCTCTTTCTCTATATCCTTCATTATGGATTTGAGGGAATAATTGGAATAAGTAAACTTGATAGTGTTTGATTCAATCTTGGACAAATCAAGTATATCGTCAATCAATCGTACTAAATGTTCGCTATTGATGCTGATTAGTCGCACGAAATCGGCACGTTCCTCTTCACTTAACTCATCATAAGTAGAACCTATAACATCAGAAAAGCCGACTATTGCATTCAGCGGCGTACGGATTTCATGACTCATATTGGCTAAAAATGCCATTTTAAGACGATCGCTTTCTTCTGCTTTTTTACGTGCCTCGATTAAGGTGTTTTCTATGTCTTTATATTCCTGAATACTCAAGCAGATTCCCACTAACCGATAGGGATGACCGGATATGTTTGCAATATAAGTTGACTGCCCTTCAAACCATTCCCAAGTACCATCCCCCCGGCGCAAACGGAATGGAACTGTTTTGTCAAAAGTTGTATTACCACTAAGTTGTACAACAAAGGCGTCAGCCATAGTTTGCCGATCGTCCGGATGAATCATATTCACATATTCCTCCATTGTCAAAGTATTATTCTCTCCGGCTGGAATACCTAAATGTTCAAAATAACGATCGTCAAGAGTAAATTCACTCCGGCTTATATCATAATACCATGGATAGATTCTGGTTCTTTGCAAAGCAGTATTCAGAATATATTCCTGTGTAAGTTCTACTGTAATATTGCGGAAAAAGAATAAGATGTTTTTTTCGCCCTCTTCATTTTCCATTGTAGCAAATTCTCCTCTTATCGGGAATTGTGTATAGTCAACTTGTTCCTGCATAAATGTATGTTCAGGCAGCGAGTATACTTTTTTGCCCTGACGGATTTCTTCCAAAATGGTCGAGAGTATATCTTCTTTCTTATTTAACAGCTTGAATATCTTGTTGGTCGGAAGAGGCATCATCGCATTGACTGACGAATGTACATGAAGTTCCGTAAGAGCTTGCTGATTCAGTTGTATGACTTCTCTATTTATATCCAATATGATAACTCCGTCAGGCAGGATATTAAGCAAATCATCATTGTAGAGTGTTTGTCCGTTCGCTTCCATATTTTGTTATTTTTCGTTCAATGTACAAGATAATAATTAAATTCATAACAAAGAAAGCCATTTTACTGAAGAAAACATTATTTCAACAAACCTTTTGTACCTGTTTATACAGCTATTTTAATTTGCAACACATTGAATGTTAATACGATATTCCTTTTTTAAGATTCGATACTCATTTATTAAGCCTCACTCCGTTTATTTGCCAGTCATTTTTTTCTGTTCCTTCAGTGAAATTGAATGATTGCACAGAAGAAGACAACGGTTCGAATGTGAGTGAAAATTCTGCTTCGCCGCTTTCAGGCAAATAAAAGTGCTCACCGGGTTTAATCCCATCTGCTTTCTTTAAGGTATACATTTCACCTTTCTCATCTACCAATCTACAATTCGGGCTGACTCGTATCCAGTATTTGGGAATATAATAAGCGTTGAAATGTACGGTGGTAGCGGTGTCTGTCAGTACCACTTGCTTGACTTCAAGAATATCGGTATTGGTTGATTCCGACACCGGATAGTTAACGACTTTTGTATTTCCTTGCCATGTAATACTCATTTCATGTTTGACAGCATCCAGATACCTGCGCATTTTTAGTTTCAAACTGCCTTTGCCATAACCCGACCATATTTTCATGATTTTACCTTCGGGAGAGATAAGGACATAGTTGGGAATACCTCGAACTCCATATTTAGCGTATAATCCGGCTGTTTGTTTTAAGTCATTTAAATTCTGCCAGGTCATTTCATGTTTTGCCGAAGCTGCCTTCCACCTGCTTTTCGTATCGGAGCTTAGACTAATGATAGTAAGACGCTCTTTATATTGTTCTTGAATCTCTTTCATCTCTGGTAAAGCCATAATGCAAGGACCGCAACCGCTGCTCCAGAAATCAAGCAATATATATTTTCCATTGAAATCAGTCAGATGATGAATCTTTCCATCCAAATCGAAAAGTTCGGTATCTGCCATTTTATCTCCCTCTTTCACAACTGTAGGCGGGAAAAGATTAACTGCAATTTCCTGTCCTGTTATAGAAGTTTTTTGTGCTTCATTCATTCTATTATACAAAGCCAGTGTTTCATCTTTATAAGAGAAATTTGGATTGTACTTCACTGACATGCTCAATTTATATAGCCTGTCCATCCAAATGTTTGATACAGGAAGTTCCTGCATCAGTTTCATTTCACGTTTGCTGATTAAAGCTGAAATACTGTCTTCTTTCACACGTAGAGCCTTCTGTTCGGCTTCCGGGGCAGAACGCAGGCTTCTTGCTTTGATAGACAAACGTTGATACTCATCCCATAAATCGTGTGAATCTTCAATAAACCTATTATATTCTATTTGTTCCTTTACAGGGCTGTCTACTGTCCACGTATGTATCAAGGTATTCGTTCCGGTTACTTTGATTCTTGCATTAGGAGTCGCATAAATCTCCAGCGACATGGAAGGAAAATCATCATTACGGGTACACATTAGAGATAATTTGTCTAAACCATCTTCTCCGGCATTTCGTTTGAAGAAGAAAGTACCGTTTTGTATGGTATCCATGGCTACTGTACTTCCTACATTTCCGTCAAGTAGAAAAAGAGAAACAAGAGTTCCATCCTTTACACCTTCCACTTTACCTTCAATCGTATACTCGTGCTGTGCTTGTGAAACGAGACTGCCAAATAAAAAGAGGCTGCTAAATAGTAGTTTTTTCATCATCATAATATTAGAAGTAATTATACGCCACAAGGTAAAGCTTTTCTTTATAGAGTGTTACTCCTTTTATTGTTCTTTAATATTTCTGTAAAAGAAAAGGGTACAAAATGCCCTTTCGTCCGTCTACTTGATATGAAGAAAAAAGAACGAATGAAAATATATACTTTACTGCTTGGCGCATTGTTTGTAAGTCCTACACAGGCACAAACAATGCATGATTGGGAGAATCATCATGTTCTCCAGATCAATCGTGAACCGGCAAGAGCCGCTTTTACCCCTTTCTCTGTACAGAAAGGAGACGGCTCAATCTCTTTAGACGGAACCTGGAAATTCCGTTGGACTCCCGTTCCCAATGAAAGAGTCGTGAACTTCTATCAGATAAATTTTGATGATAAAGATTGGACGGATTTTCCTGTTCCCGCCAATTGGGAAGTGAACGGATATGGCACGCCTATCTATGTTTCAGCAGGCTATCCGTTTAAAATAGATCCTCCACGGGTGATGGGAGAACCGAAAACTGACTATACCACGTATAAAGAACGGAACCCGGTAGGGCAATATCGCCGCACCTTTGTTTTGCCGGCCGGATGGGAAGCGGATGGACAGACTTTTCTACGGTTTGAGGGCGTAATGAGCGCCTTTTATGTTTGGATCAACGGTGAGCGGGTAGGGTATAGCCAAGGCAGTATGGAACCGAGCGAATTTAATGTCACGAAGTATCTGAAATCCGGAGAAAATCAGATTTCACTGGAAGTCTACCGATATAGTGACGGTTCTTATCTGGAAGATCAGGATTTCTGGCGTTTTGGTGGTATTCATCGTAGTATTCATCTGATACATACACCGGATATTCATGTCCGTGATTATGCGGTACGTACTCTTCCCGCATCTGTTGGTAATTATAAAGACTTTATTTTGCAGATTGATCCGCAATTTAGTGTATATCGAGGGATGACCGGAAAAGGGTATATTTTACAGGGAGTACTGAAGGATGCTTCAGGTAAAGAAGTTGCCACATTGAAAGGTGATGTGGAAGATATGCTTGATTTGGAACATAAAGCAAGCCGGATGAATGAATGGTATCCGCAGCGTGGCCCGCGTAAGATGGGACGTTTGTCAGCTATTATAAAATCACCGGAAAGATGGACGGCAGAAACGCCCTATCTCTATAAATTACACTTAACTCTCCAAAATGAAGAAAGAAGAGTCGTAGAACAGATAGAACAGGCCGTGGGCTTCCGCTCTGTAGAAATCAAAAAAGGACAACTGTTAGTGAATGGTAATCCGGTTCGTTTTCGTGGAGTGAACCGTCACGAACATGATCCACGGACGGCACGTGTCATGAGCGAAGAACGGATGCTTCAGGATATTCTTTTAATGAAACAGGCGAATATAAATGCCGTACGCACCAGCCATTACCCCAATGTCAGCCGTTGGTACGAGCTATGCGACAGCTTGGGATTGTACGTGATGGACGAAGCGGATATAGAAGAACACGGATTGCGTGGCACACTCGCAAGTACTCCCGACTGGCATGCGGCATTTATGGACCGTGCGGTCCGTATGGCGGAACGTGATAAGAATTATCCATGTATTGTAATGTGGAGCATGGGAAACGAAAGCGGTTACGGACCGAACTTCGCTGCTATTTCGGCATGGCTGCATGATTTCGATCCCACTCGCCCTGTACACTATGAGGGGGCACAGGGAGTGGACGGAAATCCTGACCCGAAGACGGTAGATGTTATCAGCCGCTTTTATACCCGGGTGAAACAGGAATATTTAAATCCCGGTATTGCAGAAGGAGAGGATAAAGAACGCGCTGAAAATGCACGTTGGGAACGGTTGCTGGAGATTGCGGAGCGTACCAATGACGACCGTCCGGTGATGACGAGTGAATATGCACATTCCATGGGGAATGCATTAGGAAATTTCAAGGAATATTGGGATGAGATATATAGTAATCCCCGTATGCTGGGTGGTTTTATATGGGATTGGGTAGATCAGGGAATCTACAAGACATTACCCGACGGTCGTACCATGGTGGCTTATGGTGGTGACTTTGGCGATAAGCCGAATTTAAAAGCTTTCTGCTTTAATGGATTGCTGATGAGTGACCGTGAAACTACGCCTAAATATTGGGAGGTAAAGAAGGTATATGCACCAGTTGAACTGAAAATGGAAAATGGGAAGCTGAAAGTGACGAACCGGAACCATCATATCGATTTATCATCTTATCGCTGCTTATGGACATTGTCTGTGGATGGAAAACAGAAAGAACAAGGAGAAATTACATTGCCGGAAATAGCTCCAGGAGAAAGTGGAACAATAGATTTGCCGACTTTCCGTTCATTGAATCCTCTTTCCGATTACCAACTGAAAGTAAGCATTGTTTTGAAATCGGATGCTCTTTGGGCAAAGGCAGGACATGAAGTGGCCTGGGAACAATTCTGTTTGCAGAAAGGAGATTTAGCCTCTACCGATCTGATTAATAAAGGAACGCTTCAAGTGGAAGAGGATGATAAATCTTTATTGATTAGCGGACGCGGTTTTTCTGTTCAGTGGGAAAAGAAAGTGAACGGAAGTATGACCTCCCTTATATATAAGAACAAAGAAATGCTGGCTCACTCCGATGATTTTCCGGTTCAGCCTGTCACTCAAGTTTTCCGTGCTCCGACAGATAATGACAAGAGCTTCGGAAACTGGTTGGCTAAAGACTGGAAATTGCATGGAATGGATCATCCGCAGATAAATCTGGAATCTTTCCACCATGAAAAACGTGCAGACGGGGCGGTCATTGTCCGGATTCAAACTAGTAATTTATATAAAGAAGGAAAAGTGGTGACTACTTCTGTCTATACAGTCTTTTCAGATGGAACGATTGATCTGAAAACAACTTTCTTGCCACAAGGAGTTCTTCCTGAAATTCCCCGTTTAGGTATCGCATTCTGTCTGGCGCCTGCTTATGATACATTTACCTGGTATGGCAGAGGGCCACAGGATAACTATCCTGACCGCAAAACATCTGCTATGATAGGGCTTTGGAAAGGAAGCGTTGCAGAACAGTACGTACATTATCCACGTCCGCAGGATAGTGGGAACAAAGAGGAAGTGCATTATCTGACCCTGACCGACAAACAGAATAAAGGTATTCGTGTTGACGCGGTAGAAAACGTATTTTCTGCATCTGCCCTGCATTACACCGTACAGGACATCTATGAAGAAACTCACGATTGTAATTTAAAACCACGTGCGGAAGTCATTCTTAATATGGATGCTGCCGTACTCGGATTAGGAAACAGTAGTTGCGGACCGGGTGTATTGAAGAAATATGCCATAGAGAAAAAAGAACATACGTTGCATATCCGCATCAGTAGTAAACAATAATAGCAATAAATAACTAACACAATTATAAAAGTAACAATGAAAAAAGTAACCACTTTATTATCAACCTTGGCGTTGGCAACTACCCTGGCTGCTCAAAACCTTCCACAAACGGAAAGGCAATATCTCTCCGGTCACGGATGCGACGATATGGTTGAATGGGACTTCTTTTGTACCGACGGACGCAATTCCGGCAAATGGACGAAAATCGGCGTACCTTCCTGTTGGGAATTGCAAGGCTTCGGCACTTATCAGTATGGAATCACTTTCTATGGAAAGCCATTTCCTGAAGGCGTTGCCGATGAAAAAGGTATGTATAAGTACGAGTTTGAAGTTCCGGAAAAGTTTCGCGGTAAACAGGTCAATCTTGTATTCGAAGCTTCAATGACAGATACGGAAGTAAAAGTGAACGGACGCAAAGTGGGTTCCAAACATCAGGGAGCCTTCTATCGTTTTTCATACAACGTCACGGATTTCCTGAAATATGGCAAAAAGAATTTACTGGAAGTCACTGTTGCCAAAGAGAGTGAAAATGCCAGTGTGAACCTTGCCGAACGTCGTGCTGATTATTGGAATTTTGGCGGTATCTTCCGTCCGGTGTTCCTGGAGGTGAAACCAGCCGTAAACCTGCGGCACATTGCCATTGACGCAAAGATGGATGGAACTTTCCGTGCCAACTGTTACACAAATATCTCTAATGACGGAATGAGCATCCGTACACAGATTTTAGATAAAAAAGGAAAGAAGTTAGCGGAAGGCACTGTACCTGTAAAAGCGGGTGGCGACTGGACTTCTTTGCAACTGAATGTCTCTAACCCTGCACTATGGACTGCGGAAACTCCGAATCTTTATAAAGCTCAATTCTCCCTGTTGGATAAGGACGGTAAAGTGCTGCATAGTGAAACGGAAAACTTTGGTTTCCGTACCATTGAAGTACGTGAAAGCGACGGACTTTATATAAACGGAGTACGTATCAATGTACGTGGTGTCAATCGTCATAGTTTCCGTCCTGAAAGTGGCCGTACATTAAGTAAAGCGAAGAATATCGAAGACGTTCTTTTGATGAAAAGCATGAATATGAATTCCGTCCGTTTGAGCCATTATCCGGCTGACCCGGAATTTTTGGAAGCCTGTGATTCTCTCGGACTTTATGTGATGGATGAGTTGGGAGGCTGGCATGGCAAGTATGATACCCCCACCGGAGTACGTCTGATTGAAGGCATGATAGAACGTGACGTGAATCATCCGTCTATTATTTGGTGGAGTAATGGTAATGAAAAAGGATGGAATACCGAACTGGATGGAGAGTTTCATAAATACGATCCGCAGAAACGTCCGGTTATTCACCCGCAAGGTAACTTCTCCGGTTTTGAAACCATGCATTACCGCTCTTACGGAGAAAGCCAGAACTACATGCGCTTACCGGAAATCTTTATGCCTACGGAATTCTTGCATGGTTTATACGATGGCGGCCATGGTGCCGGATTATACGATTATTGGGAAATGATGCGCAAGCATCCCCGTTGTATCGGTGGATTCCTTTGGGTATTGGCAGACGAAGGTGTGAAGCGTGTAGATATGGACGGATTCATCGATAACCAGGGAAACTTTGGAGCAGACGGAATTGTAGGACCACATCACGAAAAGGAGGGTAGCTACTACACTATCAAGCAGTTATGGAGTCCGGTGCAAATCATGAATACTTCTATCGACAAGCAATTTGATGGCAAATTCTCCGTAGAAAACCGTTACGATTATCTGAATCTGAATACTTGCCGTTTCCTTTGGAAGCAAGTAAAATTCCCGTTGGCAACAGATGCTTCCAATGCCGCTGTTCAAGTACTGAAAGAAGGTGAAGTGCAAGGCAGTGACGTGGTTGCTCACTCGGCAGGCATTTTGGATATAAAAACAAATATCCTCCCCAATGCAGACGCCCTCTTCCTGACAGCAATCGATCCATACGGCCATGAACTTTGGCGCTGGACTTTCCCGGTCAACAAACTGAATCAGCAGACAGAACAGCTTTCTCCCTTGTCCAGTCGTCCTACTTATACAGAGACAGAAAATGATCTTACTGTGAAAGCGAATAAGCGTACATTCATCTTCTCAAAGAAAGACGGACAACTGAAAGGGGTATCTGTAGATAACCGTAAGATTAGTTTCGCCAATGGCCCCCGTTTCATTGGAGCCCGTCGTGCAGACCGCTCATTGGATCAGTTCTATAACCATGATGATGAGAAAGCAAAAGAAAAAGACCGTACATATAGCGAATTCCCTGATGCTGCCGTATTTACGAAACTGGACGTAAAACAAGATGGAGGTGATCTGGTTGTTACCGCCAATTATAAACTGGGCAATCTGGATAAAGCCCAATGGACAATCAACCCGAGTGGGGATTTGGCTTTGGATTACACCTACAATTTCTCCGGTGTCGTAGACTTGATGGGTATTCGTTTCGACTATCCTGAAGATCAGGTAATCAGCAAACGCTGGCTGGGTGTCGGACCTTACCGTGTATGGCAAAACCGTATTCACGGAACGCAATACGATGTATGGGAAAACGACTATAACGATCCTATTCCGGGTGAGACCTTCACATATCCCGAATTTAAAGGATACTTTGGTGATGTTTCCTGGATGAATATCCAAACGAAAGAAGGCACTATCAGTCTGACAAACGAAACTCCCGACACGTATATAGGAGTATATCAGCCTCGTGATGGCCGCGACCGTTTGCTTTATACTCTTCCCGAAAGCGGAATCTCTGTCCTGAACGTGATTCCTCCGGTACGTAATAAAGTAAACTCCACCGATTTGTGTGGTCCCTCTTCACAACCGAAACGGGTAAATGGTCCACAAACCGGACGAGTCATTTTCCGGTTTATGTAAATGAATCATATAAAGGTATCCACATTGCGTTAGGTACCTTTTTTATTTGGCCTTCTCACCGATTTTTCAAGGAAAAAGGCTATAAGTGGGGAATAATCATTATTTTTGTTTCGTTTTATACATTCAGATTAATGAATTCTTTCCTATGTACACAATACTAATTATAGAAGATGAACCCCGGGTTGCAAGTTTGCTGATGAACGGACTGGAGGAAAATGGCTATCAGACAATGGTGGCTTATGACGGACTAATGGGGTTACGGCTTTTCCAGACGCACACATTCGATCTGGTTATATCTGACATCGTTTTGCCTAAGATGGACGGATTTGAACTGGCGAAAGAAATTCGCAAAACCAATCCCAATATTCCTATATTGATGTTGACGGCATTAGGATCGACGAATGATAAACTGGACGGCTTCGATGCCGGTGCAGACGATTACATGGTGAAACCTTTTGATTTCAGAGAGTTAAATGCCAGAATCAAAGTGCTATTGAAACGTGTGGCGGGTAATGCTCAGGAATTACCGCAGGAACTTGTCTATGCAGATTTGCGTATTGACCTTCAACGTAAAGACGTAGAACGAAACAGCATATCCATTAAACTTTCTCCTAAAGAATACAACTTACTGTTATATATGGTAGAAAATGCCGAAAGAGTATTAAGCAGGGTTGAAATAGCGGAGAAAGTATGGAACACCCATTTTGATACAGGAACGAATTTCATAGATGTATATATCAACTATCTTCGCAAAAAGATAGACCGGGATTTTGAACCGAAACTTATTCATACCAAAGCTGGAATGGGTTTCATACTGACTGATAAATTATGAAGATCAGGACAACGTTGACTCTACAATATGCAGGGCTTACAGCTGCGGTATTCTTTGTTTTTGTGATGGCTGTCTACTATGTAAGTGAACACTCGCGTAGTAATGCTTTCTTTCGTAATCTTCAAAGTGAAGCTATAACCAAAGCGCATTTATTCCTTAAAAATCAAGTAGATGCCAAAACCATGCAGTCCATATACCTGAATAATCAGAAGTTTATTGATGAAGTAGAGGTTGCCGTCTATACAACAGATTTTAAAATATTATATCATGATGCTTTGCAAAACGATATTGTCAAAGAAACACCGGAGATGATAAAGCGTATTTTACAGCGGAAGAACATCAATTTCTATGTAGATGAATATCAGGCTATAGGACTGGTGTATTCGTTTGAGGGCAAAGACTATGTGGTTACTGCCGCAGCCTACGACGGTTATGGATACGCCAACCGGGATGCGCTAAGAAACATGCTCATTCTCCTATTTATCGGTGGATTGAGCGTATTGGTGGTTGTGGGGTATATCCTTTCTCGAAGCACTTTAAAACCGATACGTAATATAGTGAAAGAAGCGGAGAAAATCACAGCATCGCATATTGATAAAAGATTACCCGTAAAAAATGAACAGGATGAACTGGGAGAATTGAGTACGACATTCAATGCATTGTTGGAACGCCTGGAAAAGTCTTTCAATTCACAAAAGATGTTCGTCAGTAATGTATCTCATGAATTGCGTACCCCCATGGCAGCTCTTACAGCCGAATTGGATTTAGCTTTATTAAAAGAACGGAGCTCCGAACAATATCAGATGGCTATCGGCAATGCACTGCAAGATTCACATCGGATTGTTAATCTGATCGACGGATTATTGAATCTGGCAAAAGCTGACTATCAGTCGGAACAGATAACTATGGAAGAAGTCCGTCTGGACGAACTGTTGCTGGACGCCAGAGAGCTGGTACTAAAAGCTCATCCGGATTATCACATCGAATTAGTATTTGAGCAGGAAGCCGAAGAAGATAATGTGCTGACAATAATCGGAAACAGCTATTTACTGACCACCGCTTTTGTGAATCTGATAGAAAATAACTGCAAGTACTCTTCCAACCGGGCTTCATCAGTCCTGATCGCCTATTGGGAGCAATGGGCAATCATTCGTTTGTCTGATAACGGTGTAGGTATGTCTGATACGGATAAAGAAAACCTGTTTAAACTGTTTTATCGTGGAGAGAACAAGAATATTGCTCCCGGAAATGGTATAGGCATGGCCTTGACACAGAAGATTATCCACCTTCACAAAGGCGAACTGACCGTATCTTCCCATAAGGATGAGGGCACTACTTTTGTGGTGAAACTTCCGCATATTTAAGAAATTCTAATAGCTTTCTAATACCACTCTAATCATTCTCTAACAGCTTCCCGGTGAAGTCTTCCTTACTTTTGCATCGAATTAACAAATGCAGTTAGTAACTTAAAAAAAATTAGAGAGTATGGTATGGAAGAAAAAACTGCGTTCATCACAGTACATATTCAATTCAGAGAAAGTATTTTTGGTTGCCACACAACCCGGTAAGTCAATCTATTCATACTTACAGACAACAAAGCTTGGATTAACGTTGGGAGAAGTGCAGGAGCGACAATCCGTTTATGGAAGAAACGAAGTGGTGCATGAACAGAAAAAGAATCCGTTTATCCTGTTTATCAAAACGTTTATCAATCCTTTCATTGGCGTTCTGACCGGGCTCGCCATTATATCCTTATTTTTGGATGTATTGATGGCCGATCCCGGAGAGCAGGAATGGACGGGAGTCATCATCATCTCATCCATGGTGCTGTTCAGTGCTATCCTGCGTTTTTGGCAGGAATGGCGAGCAAGTGAGGCTACGGATTCTTTAATGAAAATGGTAAAAAACACATGTCTTGCCAAACGTGCGGGAGAGCATGAAGAAGAGATCGAAATTACGGAACTCGTTCCGGGAGATATCGTGTATTTGGCAGCCGGGGACATGGTTCCTGCTGATATTCGGATCATCGATTCGAAAGACCTGTTCATCAGTCAGGCTTCATTGACAGGAGAGTCCGAACCGATAGAAAAGTTTCCGGAGGTACGGGGACAACAGTTTCGGAAAGGAAGTGTCATCGAATTGGACAATATTTGCTATATGGGTTCCAATGTGATAAGTGGTGCGGCAAAAGGAATCGTTTTTGAAACGGGGAACAAAACCTATCTGGGTACTATTGCAAAGAGCCTGGTCGGGCATCGTGCCACTACAGCTTTTGACAAAGGCATTAGCAAGGTTAGCTTCTTATTGATTCGTTTCATGCTGGTTATGGTTCCATTTGTGTTTTTCGTAAATGGCTTTACGAAAGGGGATTGGTTTGAAGCTTTCATATTCGCCATATCCGTTGCGGTTGGCCTTACTCCAGAAATGTTACCGATGATTGTGACTGCCAACCTTTCTAAAGGAGCGATAGCCATGTCTAAAAAGAAAACAATCGTAAAGAATCTCAATGCCATTCAGAATTTTGGAGCGATGGACATACTCTGCACTGACAAAACCGGTACATTGACCTGCGATAAAATCGTATTGGAGAAATATATCAATGCAGATGGCAGTGACGATAACAGTAAACGTATTCTTCGTCATGCTTACTTTAACAGTTATTTCCAAACCGGTTTAAGGAACCTGATGGATAAAGCGATTCTTTCTCATGTAAGAGATTTGAGTCTGGAACATTTGAAGGATGACTACACTAAAGTGGACGAAATACCTTTCGACTTTACGCGCAGAAGAATGTCTGTTGTAATAGAAGACAGGCAGGGAAAGCGGCAAATCATCACCAAAGGAGCAGTAGAAGAGGTTCTCGATGTCTGTTCCTATGCCGAGTTCAACGGGCAGATTCATCCCTTGACTGATGCCTTGAAAATCAAAGCACAGATGATTAGTGAAGAAATGAATCAGCAGGGGATGAGAGTATTGGCAGTTTCCCAGAAAAGTTTTATCGAGAAAGATTGTAATTTCGCCATCGAAGATGAAAAAGAAATGGTATTGATCGGGTATCTTGCTTTTCTTGATCCTCCGAAACCTTCTGCTGCCGAAGCCATCGAACAATTATATGCGCATGGAGTAGCAGTTAAAATTCTATCGGGAGACAATGATATTGTAGTGAAAGCTATTGCACGACAGGTAGGAATTGACACCAGTCATTTTCTTACGGGGATAGAAATAGAAAATATGGACGAAACAGCATTGAAAGAAGCGGTAAAGGATACCACTTTATTTTCAAAACTGACTCCATTACAAAAGACGCAAATCATCTCTCTGTTGCAGGAACAAGGGAATACGGTGGGATTCCTGGGAGATGGAATCAATGATGCAGGTGCATTACGTCAGTCGGACATTGGTATATCAGTCGATTCTGCTGTGGATATAGCCAAAGAAAGCGCAGATATTATCTTGTTGGAAAAAGATTTGATGGTATTGGAAGACGGAGTGCTCGAAGGAAGAAAGACATTCGGCAATATCAATAAGTACATAAAGATGACTGCCAGTTCCAATTTTGGTAATATGTTCAGTGTGATGTTTGCCAGTGCATTCCTGCCGTTTCTGCCCATGATGCCGATACATCTATTGATCCAGAACTTGTTATATGACATATCGCAGACCACCATTCCTTTTGACCGTATGGACCCGGAGTTCCTGAAGAAACCCCGTAAATGGGATGCGTCCGATCTAAGTCGTTTTATGATTTATGTAGGTCCCATCAGTTCTATCTTTGATATTATAACGTATCTGGTTATGTGGTACGTATTTAGCTGCAACAGCCCCGAACATCAGACACTGTTTCAGACCGGATGGTTTGTGGAAGGTTTGTTATCACAGACATTGATTGTCCACATGATACGTACCCGCAAGATACCGTTCATACAAAGCCGTGCCACATGGCCTGTGATGGGACTGACCTTCTTAATCATGGCAATAGGTATTCTTATTCCTTTCACCGCTTTCGGGCGTTCCATCGGATTGACAGCTCTTCCTTTGAGCTATTTCCCCTGGCTGGTTGGGATTTTGCTCTCTTATTGCATTTTGACGCAGATCGTGAAGAATTGGTATATCAGGAAGTTTGTGCGCTGGTTATAGCTTTGTCTGTTTATCTCGCAAATTAAATGTATATATTGTAAAAGATTTAAAATTGAGACGAATTGTCTGTCAAGAGTTTTTGCCCCTAAAATTAATTTCATATATTTAGGAGCAAGAACTCTTATTTATTTAGATTTGCAAACTTTCTAATATTCAGGCACGATGAAACACTATTATTCCTTTCTGATAATAACCTCTTTGTTATTAGCCGGATGCGGGCAAAAAGACCGGGCAAAATCTCAATTCGAATCATCTGTACAGACAGAAGAAAGTTATTCGTTAGCAAAAGAATATATTAAAGAAGCTGTTATCACAGGAAAAGTGTTGAACCGGGATTTTTATCCTCAAGAAAAGGAATTAACTCTCATCATTCCATTTTTTTGGAAAATGGAAAATCAATATCGTACCCCCATACAAGAAGATGGTTCATTTTCATTCCGCTTTCCGGTTTATGCAAAATTAAGAGAAGTTTCCATTCGCAATTATGCGGAACATTTGTATATCCACCCGGGAGATAGCATACACGTGGAAATAGACTTCAAAGATCTTTTTCATCCCAAAGTAACAGGTGATGCAGAGAAGTTGAATCAAGAAATACTGGCATTTACAGAAAGCGCCTACTATTACATACAGAATTATAGTATAAACCCGAATTTGAATATTAAGGATTTTGAGACTGAATTAAAGAAGGAATATGACTTTCGTTTGGAGCGGAGAAACGAGTATCTGACGAAGTATAAGCCAATGGACGATGTTACGTTATTTACTGAAGAGTTACTGAAACAGGACTATTATTACGCTTTGTTATCCTATGGTAACCAATGCCAGTTTAAAACGAAAAAAGAAATGGACCGATATCATAAACTTCTGCCTGCAATCAATAAGCTTTATAATAAAGGGATTCTTTCGGCACGTTTATATGATATTGCTGATGAGGTAGAACGCTATATAGCTTATGGGATAACATACAAAGATAAAAAAAATCCATCTGTAGAAGAGATTATGTCGGCAGTAGGAGAGAATGAACTGAACCAGTATATATATACTAAAATGACAGTTGGCTCTTTGAATGCGAATGATACACTTGCTTTAACAACGAGGCACACGCAGTTTGATTCGATCGTAAAAATGCCGCATTTGCGTGCACAAGTGATGCAGATATATAATCAAACTAAATCTTACCTGGAAAATCCGCAACCAGTTTCCAATAATTTATTATATGGTGAGTTTCACGAAAACTCAAAGCTAAAAACATCTATGCCTTACATGGAACCCGTCTATAATATACTTGAGAAGAATCACGGAAAAGTGATCTATTTTGATTTTTGGGCTAGGTGGTGTCCACCATGCCTGGCAGAAATGGAACCTTTGAAACAATTGCGGAGTAAGTATTCCACCAAAGACCTGGTCATATATTCCATATGTGTAAGTGAACCCAAGGAAGAATGGGAAGAATGTCTGAATGAGTATTCATTGAAGAACCGGGGAATTGAATGTATTTATGCATCTGATTATTTTGGAAAAGATAACTTACAGAAAATTCGCAAACAATGGAAAATAGATAGAATGCCCTATTATCTGTTGATTAATAGAAAAGGGCAAATTGTAGATTTCGGAACTACAGCACGTCCCAGCAATCCGCAATTTGTATCTCGAATTGAGGAAGCTGTAAAGGACAGCAAATAATGTTGTGAGAGAAATAAGACAAATAAGAAAAGGTTAAGCAACCCACACAAAAAATATCAAATGTTTCCGATTTATATTATAGGAATTTATTCAACTCTTTTACCAACAAATGAACAGTAGTAGAAGATTCTTGTTGTGCTGGATTATTTCCATCAAATTGTCTCATGATAGTTTTAGCGTGATTAATGGCTTGTTCTTGTTTAGAAAACAAAGTATTAAACATTTTAGAACTTACACCCGATTTCTTTGTATAAGCAAATCCGAGCAAAGCGCTCAACATTTTTTCATATCTGGAACGATGCAACGCTCCTTGGTATAGATTAAAATGCAGTAAAAACCAAAATTCAAAAGCTTGGTTACTATAAGCCACTTCAAAACCGTTTTGTTGTGCCAACAGGATTGCAGAGTTAAAATCATTTTCAGGAAAATCATCTTTATCAAAGACCACCCAATGCTGATTATATGTTCGTCCCTTTAGCTTTTCCTGCTCTTTTATATGGATAGCCTTGTGTACTAATGCCAATGTTCCCATACCTTGACCAAGTGCCTTCACATTGGCAGAAGTCAAACGAAAAGCGTTGAAATAATCAGGTTCGGTATTAACTCCTTCGCAAATAATCAGAAATGTTTGTTTCACCTCACGTACACTACTGATACGGGTTATCTTTCTTTCGATACGCGGATTTATATTTTTCCTTTTTGTAGCCGTCATGGTTTAATTTTCTTGGGTATTAAACAAACGGGTTAAATCTCCAACAATTGGAATTGCTCCATACTTTCCTGATAAATAATCTTTTTCAAACGAAGCATCATTACGTACTTTATACTCTGCCAATGAATAAAGTTCGGTTGCACCATAGCGGTCTTTTTGTGTAAACCAAACCTGATCCCGCCGGAATATATTAGCACTCAACAAATTTGTATCGTGAGTAGTGAAAATTAGTTGAGCATTTTGGGGATTTGTTTCTTTTGAATTAAACAAGGCAATAATTCTACATGTAAGAAGAGGATGCATTTTAGAGTCAAATTCATCTATTATAAGACGCTTTCCATTATCCAAAGCATCAATGATAGGGTATGCCAGGGAAAAATACTTTATTGTACCTTCCGATTCATTTTTCCTGAATGGGAAAGTAATAGTTTTGACTTCATGACCTTCCTCGTCATATTGTGTATGTGTACTCACAATAGCATTATCAATTTTTTCAATATTTTCAATACCTAAATCAGCATAACGGGAAAACTCTACAATTCTCTGTTTCATTTTGATATCATCCAGTTGGATAGTTGCTGTATTCCATATTTTTTCATCGTTAGAACCTGAAATAATAGTGGTATCATTCAACCACTTCATTATCTCTACTGCTGTCGGATCATTGAATTGTGCCGCAACAGAAAGCAATAACGCATTTGCCCTCACCATTCGTTTACCTGCAAGTTCTTTACCAACGACAAACTTAGTATGAATATCAAAATTATCTTTTTCCCGATAGAATAATTCAATTTCCTTAGCTCTCTTTTTATTGGCTTTTTGATAAAGCCATTCCGAATGTACCAATGAATTATCAGCTTCAAATCCATAACGATATTGGTTATCTTCATCACAGAATATTGCTTCAAAATAACTTGGTTCGTTCGCAGTAAGTGAGTTTAACCGGAAACTTTCTATATTAACACGTTCGCCTGCTTGAATATCCTTCGATGAATTTATCACATACCACTTAAAAAATTCCAATGCTTTTATAAAATTAGATTTGCCTGATGCATTAGCACCATAGACTACCGCGCTCTTCATTAATGATAATCCGGAAGTCCCTACATTAAAGATTATATCTTCAGCCGGAACCTGTATTTCTTTCAAAGCTGATGCTACTAACGACAATGTAGATTGTTCTTTGAAAGATAGAAAATTTCCTATTGTAAATTGAATAATCATATTTTAATTGCTTTATTCGAGATTTTATCACAAATATACTGTTTATTTTATGATATAAGCAGATGTATTAGGTGAATTATATTATTTTATGTCTAATAACATACATTCCCGCTTATAAAGAAAAAATATTCCATCCTATATCAGCACGATAGTAAGAGGTGCGATTAGTATAGTATATCACGTTTCATTATGGATTAAATCAAAATCAATATACTTTCATTATAGCTTTATAGCTTTTTCTTCTTTCACCAACTTCCTCCATCTTTGAAATGCCCTCATCAGCGTTTCTTCCTGTACCAGTCCTACCATTTCGTAGTGCTCTACGAATTGTTCTATTGACTTTTTAAACATCACTCCTTTATTAAACTTATTATCCAATAGAAAGGAGTATAATTCCGCTTTCATCTCCGTTTCTATTTCCTTTTCTATAATCAATGCACTATCGTTTCCGATATAGTTATAGACTTCCGGATTCTTCCCATTACGCGGTTTGGGCAGTACAAAGCAAATATTCCCAATTTCTTTCCATGAAGTATTTTGCGGATGAGGGACAGATAGTTGATGAAGGAAGTGATAAACTGGAGTAATGTGGGAGAGATGGATAGGGATAAGTCGTTTGGAAGAAGAAGAAGGAGAGGAGGAATGAGACTGGTTCTCTGGATCGGGTTCTAAACTTTGTCGATATCGGACATACATATATCCAGCCAAATATGGCTTGATATTAATTGTAACTGTAACCATGGGATTTTTTTTAAAGTTTGTAATAAAAAAGTATGTATATACAGCCCTTTGGACTGTGAATTCCGTTTGGTTTATTGAGAATATTCCCATGGTTATCGGGACGGAATTCTTCTTTTTATAATAAATTGATATACAGTGTATTACAGATACTGTTTTTTGGTTTAAAACCAAGGAACCGTTCCTTTTAAAGGAACGACCTGTTTCTCACCGAGGAACGCCTTGTTCCTTTTAAAGAAACGGATGACTCCTTAAAATCCGGGAACAAAACTAGTTGTAATATTCCGATATTTCAAGATGGATGATTGAAGCATTAAACAATACG
>OOAU01000344.1_pt1 | contig 33633 bp, 19 predicted proteins | sample 1670931 | NCBI WGS metagenome assembly OOAU01 (sample SAMN06348105, study PRJEB24527) | human gut metagenome | biome: human gut; feature: ankylosing spondylitis patient; material: feces | host: Homo sapiens | place: China | collected 2015-10 | reverse complement strand
TATTAGGGCTCATTGGGGACTTGCACCCGTTAGCTAATACTCATGCCGAGCATACGAAAAAAGATAATGCCCGTAAAAACCGGGCATTATCTTAAAAACAGAAGCATAACCTTATCAGTTTTTCTTAAGTTCAAAATCGAATGTTGCCGGAACAAAACCAGGCAATGCAACAGGTTCATTGTCACCTTCACCCAACGAAACTTCAGGGACATAAATCTTGAACTTCAGATTTGTTGTTTCTACTTCGTAATTCGCTCCATCAACCGGAGATACTTTAACCTCAATATGTAAATTCTGAGCCTCTCCACCTTCAGTTTCCGACGGAATTGATACATTCAGTTCCAAAGGCTTCGGATCGAGAACGAATAAAATACTATCTTTTTCTGTATTCAGTTCCGGTTCGTATCCTATCTTATAACTTACATCACCTACTGCTTCTACAATCTTATTCGCAGTTTCCTCATCACCAACAATATCAAGTACAATATCTTTTATCGGGAAACTGTCAAAATAAACAGTATCATTGTCCACCTTTACCGCAACATCTGTGCCCTCAGGAGTATCTTCTCCTCCATCAGTTCCGTCTTCCGTTGTAGTAGATTCGGTCAGATAAAACATTTTTCCTGTATAATTGCCAAACATATGATCTGTTGTCACTTCGACAGGAGGTGTCGGAGTTGTTTCGTCGTCATCACTGCAAGCTACAAAGCCCAAAGAACATCCAAGCATCAGCATGGAAATAAATAAACGGTTCAGTTTAATTTGTTTTTTCATTTCTCTAATTTTTCGTTTGAAACTTCAATTATTAGTTTTATCAGCTGACACATAAAAAATGTCAGGCAACAAGTATTACCGCACAAGTTTATAGAGAAAAATAAATAAAATTTTTATTGAAGAATTTTAACATTTAGCCATGCAGGATTCATATCAATTCATCATTTAGAGAGTAAAAAGCCATTTAATGTTCAACAAAAAAACATATATTATGAAAACTCATTTTCCATTTTGCAAGGGATTTATAATGGCAGCAGCACTGACAAGCATTATGGGATTGTCATCTTGCCTGGATGACGATGATGAAAACTATTATAATATTAATTATCCTAATGCACTGGTTACTGTTAAGAGTGATGCAAATGATAGTTTTTTCCTCCAGCTGGATGACAGTACAACACTGCTACCGGTAAATCTCGCATCTTCTCCCTTTGGAGATAAAGAAGTGCGTGCTCTTGCCAATATAGAAGAAGTAGATGAACCGAGCGGAGCATATACTAAAGCTGTACATATTAATTGGATAGACAGCATTCTCACCAAACCGATAGCTACTGACTTGGGAGAGGAAAATGACCAGACTTACGGAACAGACCCTGTAGAAATAGTTAAAGACTGGGTAACAATAGCAGAAGACGGATATCTGACCTTACGATTCCGTACTGTATGGGGAGCAGGATCTCAACCTCATTTTGTAAACCTATTACTGGGAAATAATCCTGACAATCCGTATGAAGTAGAATTCAGACACAACGCATATGGAGATACATACGGCGAGTCTGGAGATGCACTGGTAGCATTTAAGCTGGACGGGCTTCCTGATACAGAAGGAAAGACAGTAAAGCTTACTCTCAAATGGAAATCATTCAGCGGAGATAAGTCTGCAGAATTCGATTATTGTACACGTAAATCGCTGGCTCCTCAGAACTCAGCAATTACATCTGTAAGAAGCAATTACAAACTCAAGTAACCCCTTTATAAATATATAGATACACTTAAAGAAGACAAAAACCTAGAAAATGTCCCGGTAGCATGATTTTCCATATTCTAAATAACCGCATACCATAACTTTTATCATGCTTACCGGGACTTTTATTGTAATATGTTATCCCTACGTATTATACAATCTTCACCAATTGATCCCTTTCCTATTGAAAAAATATTGGTTGCCGAAAACCATGTCCCGACAACCAATAACGAATCTTTATTTACACTCAAATTCCACAATATTTTGCGTATCAGCCGATGAAGAAGATATATAAGCTTTAAACTTGCCCGGCTCTGCAACCCATTCATGTTTGCGATCATCAAAGAATTGTAAGTCCTCCGGTTTTATCGTAAAAGTTATTTCTTTTTCTTCACCTGGTTGAAGTGAAACTTTCTGAAATCCTTTTAACTCTTTCTGCGGGCGAAGCAAAGAACATTTTTCATCTCCAATATACAATTGAACGGTTTCTTTTCCGGCTACCGTTCCTGTATTCTTAACCTTTACTGAAACCGACAGAGTTTCTCCTTCATTCATTTGTTTAGCCGACAAAACAGGCTTACTATACTTGTAAGTAGTATAACTCAATCCATAGCCAAACGGGAAGAGAGGTTTAATCTTCTTAGTGTCATACCAGCGATACCCAACTAATATATCCTCTTTATATTCCTGTTTGATACTATCGCCCGGATAACTCATTTCGCCATAAAAATGAGCCGGACAATCTTTCAGTTTTACCGGATAAGAGAAAGGAAGCTTTCCGCTAGGATTTACTTTTCCAGTAAGCACATCAGCTAGTGCATCTCCTCCAACCGAACCTAGATACCAGGACTGTACGATAGTGGGAACCTTTTTTACCCACGGCATCTCGACAGCATTTCCACTTACGATTACAGCTACCAGATTCTTATTTACTTTCAACAAGCCCTCAATCAGTTCATTCTGACCAAAAGGAAGTTCGTAAGACAAGCGGTCACCTCCTTCACAATCTTGGAAATGATTCTTGTTCAATCCGCCAATAAAGATAACCAAATCAGCCTTAGCTGCCTTTTCTACGGCATCATTGCGTAAAGAATCGACTGTAGCCTGAGGTATTTTTTCCTCACGACCATACATTGGACGGCCAGCTGCATATCCTTGTGCATATACAATACGATTGCCAAAGTATTTTTTCAGCCCATCCAACGGTGATATAAATTTCTTCACTTTCAATTCGGAAGAACCTCCTCCCAACATCAAATTACGTGTAGCATTATCACCTACAACCAATATCTGCTTATACTGATCAGGAGCAACAGGCAATAAAGCTGGTTGCTTTCTGGCTGCTTCATTTTTCAATAGCACGATACCTTCTGTTGCTACCTGATAAGCAGCCTGTTCATGAGCTTCATTGGTCATCGATCCAAAAGGTTTCTGACGATTCATGGCTGTACGGAAAATCAAGCGCAAGACACGAGCAGCCTTATCGTTCACTACCTCCATCGGTATTTTTCCTTCCTTAACCATCTTCAGATAATTCTTTCCCAAATAGTAGTCGTCATACCCAAACTCCGACTCAGAAGTCAAACCATTGGTATACGATCCCATTTCAATATCCAGTCCGTACATGGCAGCTTCATATGTATCATGTGCGGCTCCCCAGTCGGTTATCACACACCCGTCGAATCCCCATTCACCTTTCAGTATGTCATTATTCAGCAGTTTATGGTGAGTAGCATGCATTCCGCGTACTTTATTGTATGCTCCCATGATGCTCCATACACCACCACGCTGTACGGCGGCTTTAAATGCCGGAAGATAAATTTCATACAAAGCACGATCACTAACCTGCACATCGATGTGCCCGCGCCAAAGCTCCTGATTATTTAAAGCATAATGTTTCACACAAGCAGCCACACCGTTTTTCTGAACTTCCTGAATATAAGGAACACACATCTCAGAAGCCAGATAAGGATCTTCTCCCAAGTATTCAAAATTTCTTCCGTTAAGTGGAGTACGATAAATATTCACCCCCGGTCCTAACAGTACATCTTTCTCGCGGTAACGTGCTTCTTCACCAATCGCTTTACCATACTTCGCAGCCAGATCCGGATTCCAGCTAGCTGCCAGACAAGTCAATGCCGGAAAAGCTGTACAGCTATCACTCGTCCATCCGGCATATCCCCAGTCGTTCCAATTAATTTCGGCACGAACTCCATGTGGCCCATCACTCATCCACAGTTCAGGAATACCCAAACGTGGACAACCGAGTGAACTGAATTTACCCTGAGCGTAACTGAGTCTTGTCTTCTCTTCCAATGTCATTCGCTTCAGAGCATCCTGTACTCTTACTTCCAACGGCTGTTTATCATCCAGATAAACAGGAATATCCGTTTTATTTTGTGCATGTAACGAAGCACATGCAATACTCAATAATCCTATAAAAATAAACGTCTTTTTCATAATATTCTTTTTTCAGCCAAGATAATATTATTCTGAAACAATATCAACTACAGCTTCTTTTAATCCCTCAGAAATCGCTTTCAAACGCGCTGCTCCTGTTTTTCCATTGTTCTGTAATACGACCAAGCATTTACCGTTGAACGCCTTGCGTTTATTATCTTTAAAACGTTCCATCGAAGTCTGGTTTCCATTGTCAACTCCAGCTATAAACAGGTTTCCTTCTACCTCAAAACGAACCTGATTATCCGCAAGAGGACAAATATTTCCTTCGGCATCCAAGATTTCTACTGTTACAAAACTCAAATCAGTACCGTTTGCTTTCAAGATATTTCTATCTGGAGTCAGACGTATCATACTCGGTGTTCCCGCTGTACGAATTTCTTTTTCGGCAACCACTGTTCCTGCTTTTCGAGCAACAACCTTAACACTTCCCGGCTCATATTTTACACGCCAAAAAACATGTAAATGATTATCATCTTTCGATTTTATTCCTTGTGATTTACCATTCACAAACAGTTCCACTTCATCTGCCTGATTGTAATAACACCACATATCAACATCCTGTCCCTCGGTCCAGTTCCAATGCGGGAAAAGATGCAAGACTTGTTTATCTGTCCATTCCGACTGATAGAGATAGTATACATCTTTAGGGAAACCAGCCAAATCAACAATACCAAAATATGAACTGCGTGCGGGCCAGCCATAAGGAGTCGGTTCACCGATATAGTCGAAACCAGTCCATACATATTGCCCGCTGATAAAATCATTTTTCTTTATCAACAGCAAACTTTCTTCATGAGTATTTCCCCAGGGAACATGACAGTTTTCATAAGAAGAACATGCAAATGTTGAATCATAAAATGGTTTATCCCAGCGTTCAGGCCAAATAAACATTTGGTCGCTCGGCATCCGGTAATATCCACGTGTCATCAGAGCCGAATTACTTTCCGTAATGATAAACGGTTTGCCAGGGAAATTTTTTGGAACCTCAGGAATGTTGACATTATGATAATTATAGCCAATGATATCCAACGCTCCGGAACGGAACAAATGATTAGCAGGATTAGGTTCATTGCATCCAGCTGTAATCGGACGAGTCGGATCCAAGGTTCTTACAAAATCGGCCAGTTTCTTTGTAAGTAAAGAGTTTACACTTTCTTCACCTTCCTTAGCCAGCATGTCTGCCGAGTGGCCGAAATTCAGAATCAGGTTAGCTTCTTCCAGACTTAAAGTATCAGCCTGCGCATCACTCCATTGTTCCAATACCTCATTTCCGATACTCCACATAAAAATAGAAGGATGATTACGGTCGCGAAGAATAAAATCGTGCAAATCTTTTTCATGCCATTCATTGAAGTAACGTGCATAATCATGAGCAGTCTTTTTCTTGCGCCACATGTCAAACGCTTCATCCATTACAATAAATCCCATACGGTCGCACAAATCAAGCAGTTCTGGTGCCGGAGGATTATGTGAACAACGGATACCATTACAGCCCATTTCTTTCAAGATCTGCAACTGGCGTTCGATGGCACGTACATTGACCGCTGCTCCCAGACATCCCAAATCATGATGCATGCAGACACCATTTATTTTGACCGGCTTGCCATTCAGCGTAAACCCTTTTGCTGCATCAAAAGAAAACCTACGAATACCGACAGGAGTTACATAACGATCGACACATTGTCCATCTTTCTGAATTTCTGTAACCAAAGTATACATGTAAGGACGCTCAATGCTCCACAATAAAGGAGAGCTTACCTTTAAATCTTGAGAAACATCAACAGCCTTTCCTGCTATTGTATTCAGAGAAGACTCTGCCTGAGCAACTTTCTTTCCCTCTGCATCTTGCAGGATAGAATAAACAGATACTCCAGCATCTGCCTGCGTTCCTATATTCTCAACCGTTGTAACGACTTTCAAAGAAGCCTGCTGAGTATCGACACTTGTTGTAGTAACATATGTTCCCCACTCTGCAACACGGATATCTCCTGTTTTCACCAACCATACGTTACGATAAATACCACATCCCGAATACCAGCGAGAATTAGGCTGTTCAGCATTATCAACACGTACAGCTATCACATTCTTTTCTCCCCACTTCAGATATGGAGTCAAATCGTAACTGAATGAAATATATCCATAAGGACGCTTGCCCAACGAAATTCCATTAATGAAAACTTCCGAATTCATGTAAACTCCATCAAACTCGATACGAAAATGTTTTCCTTTATCTCCGTCCGCTGGAATAAACGTCTTCCGATACCATCCGATACCACCAGGCAAAGCACCTCCACCTGTTCCCGAAGAATTATCCTGACTGAAATCTCCTTCGATGGCCCAGTCATGGGGTAAATTTAATTTTCTCCAACCCGAGTCAGCAAAATCTACTTGTGCAGCCAATGAATCATCAATCAGAGAAAAACACCATCCGTCATTAAAGCTCAGTCTTTCTCTCGGCTCAGAAGAAGGAGAGCTGCATGCTCCCAATAAGAACATGCAGCACACTCCTATTATAATAGATTGAATAAATTTATGACTCATAAATTTTACAACTGAATGGTTTGTGAAGTTCCATTATATTTTACAACAATACCTTTAGCATTCATATCGAACGGCTTCGGGCTATTGGCATTCACTTGAATTATTTCGAATGTACGTTCTTTCAACATACCGTCAAACTCACCTGTACGTTCTCCTATTACCAATTGCTTTTTAGCTTCGTTGTAAGTCATCGGAATCATCGCATATTTACCTTGCTCATAATTATAGTTTACACCTTCATCTTCATATAAAGTAAAGGCAGCATCCGCACCCTGATAAACATACAACTTGATATGTTCTGCCTGCTTTTCATCCGTATACTGGATCTCAGGACCGAAAGGTACAATTGAACCGGCACGCACGAACAACGGAATACGTTCGTAAGGAGCATCTACCATTTTCTTCTCACCACCTGCCTGGAACTTGCCAGTATAGAAGTCGTACCATCCTGCTGATTTCGGGAAATATACCTCACGACTTCTGTCACCGTAGTGATAAACCGGAGAAACCATGAATGACGGACCGAACATGAACTGATCGCCAACATTGTTTACATTCGTATCGGCAGTAAAGTCCATTACCAGCGGACGCATAATCGTATAGTCGTTAAACCATGTCATACCAGCCAATGAGTAGATATACGGCATCATGCGGTAACGCAGTTTAGAATAGTAAACAACCGAATTGTAAGCCGGATGACCTTCGGGAGCAATTTCCCATATTTCGCGGAACGGATATTGTCCGTGTGCACGATACAACGGACAGAATGCACCAAACTGATACCAGCGTGCATTCAGTTCACGCCATTCCTTATAATCAGCATTTTCTGTTTTTGTTTCATTCCACTGTTTCTGTCCTGCTACATAGCGGTTCTCTACACAGAAACCACCAATATCCATTGTCCAGTAAGGTATACCGCTTACTGCAAAATTCAATCCGGCAGTAATCTGTGCTTTCATATCTTCCCAGCGGGTTCCTATATCACCACTCCATGTAGCTGTAGAATAACGCTGCAAACCGGCGAATCCAGAACGGGTTAGCAGGAAGACACGCTTATTATTGTCTACACTGCGCTGGCCGTCATAGATTGCTTCAGCATTCATCAGTGCATAAGCATTGAAATATTCGGCAGAAGGTCCCAATGCTGTAGGACCGCATAAATCCTTACGATATTGCAAATCCGTACAGTCGCGTACGTTCGGTTCGCTGGCATCCATCCACCAGGCATCAATACCCAACGGATAATAATGTTCGTACATCTGCTTCCAGAACAATTTACGTGCATCTGCATCGTAAGCATCATAGAAGCCATAATGATAACCCGGACCTACCCAGTCTTTCAGGCTGTCTTTAACTGACTGCTGATAAATCCAGCCATTCTTATCAAACTCCTTGTAATGTTCAGTTGTTACATAGAATTTCGGCCATACAGAAATCATCATACGCCCGTGCATGGCATGAATGGAGTCGACCATAGCCTGAGGATCAGGGAAACGGTTCTTGTCGAATTCATGACTTCCCCAGGCATCTTCCGGCCAGTGATTCCAGTCGAGGACAATATTGTCAATCGGAATCTGACGGTTGCGGAAACCTTTCAATGCACCAAGCATTTCATCAGAGGTATTATACTTTTCACGGCTCTGCCAGAATCCCATTGCCCATTTCGGCATGATAGGAGCTTTTCCGGTAAGAGTACGGTAACCGCTGATTACATCATCCATATTATCACCGGCTACAAAATAATAATCAAGCTGCTTGGTCATTTCACTCCACCACGACTGCTTGCCCTGTTCTTTCGGATCAACTGGGCTCAGTACACGCAGTCCCGAGTAAGAAACAGCTCCATCCGGCTCCCATTCTATTTTAAGAGGAACTTTCTTTCCAGCTTCCAGGTTGACAGCAAATTTATAACTGTTCGGATTCCATGCCGTACGCCAGCGTTCAGGAACTACCAGTTCATTATTTATATATACTTTCGTATAACCGGCATAATAAAGGATAAACTTAAACTCACCCGATTCTGAAGGTTCAATCATACCTTCATACGTTACTTTTGCTCCCATGAACGGGAAATTCTCAGGCAGGTTAACTACCTTCGACAAGTCTTCACGTTTCAGATGTTCGAAATAAAGAGAAGGCTCACGGCAAACAATGGTTTCTGCTCCTGACTTCGCATCAGGTACATAAGTACCGGTCAGTGCTCCTTCCTTGCCGTCCTTGTCATATAGTTTAAATACCTGTCCTAGCTGAGAATAGTCATTGGGGTTACCAAAACGACAAAGAGAATAACTGTCCAGCAGAACACCATAATTCTTGTTCGATACAATGAATGGAACAGATACCTTTGTATTATACTGGAACAACTCTTCGTTCTTTCCTTTATAGTTGAATTCCTCTGCCTGATGCTGACCCAGCCCATAAAAAGCTTCATCATCGGGAGATTCGAATACCTGACGGATTGAATATCCTTTGGTACCTTCCACTTCGATAGGAGTAAATGTCTTTCCTCCCCCCTTATTTTCCTGAAGAATCATCTTTCCGTTTTCATCCGTAAACCAGACTTCACCGGTAGAGCTTAAAACAAAAGCCTTGACTTCTTTGGTTGAAACAGTGATTGTATCTCCCTGCTGTGAAACAGTAAACGGAGTCTGTTTTTCCTGAGGAACAACAACCAGACTCTTTGAATCGGTAAATTTGCTTTCCGGAGTAGCAGATACATGTATCAACTTATCTCCCATTACCTGAAAACGAACCAGGCGAGTATCCTGTCCTCCCTTTTGCTGAACCTTAACGATGACACCATTATCTGTCTGTTCATAGACCTTGCCAGAGCAGGACCCAAAAATCAGCCCTGCCAACAAACAGTAAGAAATGTTTTTCATATTCATAAACCTATGTTTAAAGTTAAATACTAAATACATCTTTATCTCGTATTGCAAATTTAAACATTCCCCTATAAAACAACTAGTTATAATGTTTTACAAAAGGGAAAGTTTTCAATACATAGGTCTATCAAATGTTTCTAACTTAGGTATAATTTGTTACTTATCTTCCTTTTCCTGATATGCAGAAGGCAAAACCCCAAATTCTTCTTTAAAATAACGACTGAAATACTTAGGGTTATTAAATCCTACCTGAAAAGCGATTTCCGAAACATGAAGCTGACTGTCACGCAATAGTTGAGCAGCTCTTTTCAGACGAATAACACGAATAAACTCGATAGGAGTTTTTCCTGTAATCTGTAACATCTTCTTATACAAATGAACCCTGCTCATGCCCAGTTCACGACTCAGCTCTTCTACCGACAGATCACTGCGAGAGATATTATCCTCTACATATTTTATAGCTTTCTCTATCAGCTTTTCATCCAAAGAAGTAATGACAATATCACTAGGCGCAGGATCGATAGTACCCTTTGACACATTATAACGGCTTAATTCTATCAGTTTTCTGATACGCAGAACCAGAATAGTCATATTAAACGGTTTCGTCACATAATCATCTGCCCCCATGGTCAATCCTTCCACTTTCGATTCCGTATTTTGTTTAGCTGAAAGCAGAATCACCGGAATGTGTGCTGTACGTTTATCTTCTTTTATCAAACGGCACAATTCGTTTCCATCCATTTCAGGCATCATAATATCACTAACCACCAAGTCGGGCATTTCTTCACTGTTTTGCAAGATATCCCATGCCTCTTTTCCGTTCGATGCCAGTTTCACCCGATACTGCAATCCCAGACTATACTCCATAAACAGACGGAAATCGTCATTATCATCTACAATCAGTAACAATGGGAATTTACTCTTGTCGGCCTCTTCATTAGACCGTCCTGCTGCTTCAGGAAGTAAATCCGGAACCGGCATGGAGTTAGCCGGATGATATTGCACATCAACATGCTTCACCGGTATATGTACAACAAATACAGCTCCTTTACCGATATTATCGAAAACAGTGACATCTCCTCCATGTAAAGCAACAAAATCGTGTACCAGACTTAATCCAATGCCTGTACCGCTCGTTGCATCCACGTTTTCTATGTTTTCTGTCTGATAAAAACGATCGAATATATGTTCCTTATCCGCATCACTTATTCCTACCCCTGTATCGGCAACCTTTATTTCTATCACATCGATATCTTCCTGAATGTGCTCTACCATAACCGTAACCCTGCCACCTTCAGGAGTGAACTTAAACGCATTAGCCAGCAGATTCATCACAATCTTACCCACCTTGTCGGCATCGAAAGCCATTGTAAAGTGATCTACACTCGAAAAGAACGAAAAGTGTATCTGCTTTTTATCGGCCATCAGCAAGAAAGAATCGCATACCCCTTGTATGTAAGTAATGATATCTCCTTCAGAAAGTGATAAATGATGAGAACTCATTTCACCTTTTCGGAAATCAAGCAACTGATTGACCAATGCTAGCAAACGATGTGCGTTGCGGTACATGAGCTGAAGTCTCATTTTTCGGGATTCATCATTGCTTTCTTCTTTCAGCATCTGTTCCAGCGGAGCAATAATCAGAGTCAGCGGAGTACGAAGTTCATGACTGATGTTGGTAAAGAAACGGAACTTCATATTATTTACTTCCTCATTCTTAGCTACTTCCAGTTCTATCTGATGTAACTTGAACTTTTCTCTCTCACGCTTCAGCAAACGGAAACGTGCCAGGAACAGTAGTCCTACACCAATCATAAAATACAATAAATAAGCCCACCAGGACATCCAGAACGGAGGCAAGACTTCTATATCAAGACTCGATACATCCTGACCGATATATCCGTCGCTATTAACAGCCTTTACACTCAGAACATACTTTCCGGGAGCCAAATTTGTAAAAGTCAGACTATGCACGCCCTCAGGCAATGAAAGCCATTCTTTATTAAAACCTTTAAGTTGATATATATAACGTGTTTTCTCTGGCAAAAGTAAATTGTCGGAAGCCAAGAATATAGAAAAAATATTCTGCTTATAATCCAGTGTAAGTTTACCTATACGATTAAGAGATTCTGGTAACAATACACGACCGTCTACACGTTCGCCTACTTGTATTTCTTTGTTGAACAGTGAAAGACCGGTAAACAACACCTTAGGAAGTAATTTATTATAACGGACATTTTCCGGACTAAATACATTTATGCCATACAGTCCTCCCAGAAGTATAGCTCCATTATTCAATTCACGGATAGACCTGAGATTAAAATCACAATTTTGAAGTCCATCTTTGTCATTATATACATGCGGAACAAACTGATAATCATCTGCATCACCTTTCGTTACATTCAAATGAATCAGCTGGCGTGCCGATGTTACCCACATATCTCCATTATTATCTTCTGCCACTCCTGCAATAATACCACCATTATCCGGCATGACATCAGACAAGCTCTTTACTTTACCAGACTTTACATTATAGATATTAAGCCCGCCACGAGTGGCAATCCATACAAGTCCCCGACTATCTTTAAATACCTGATTTATTTCATTATGAGTAATTCCTACACTATCTTTTTCCTGCAAAACAGCCTTTATCTTACGACTTTCTACATCAAAGACAGCCACTCCCTGACTGGCAGTACCTATCACCAGGTCGTTTTCATTGGTAAAGCACAAGGAAACAATATGATTATCATTTAAGCCTGCCTTCTCCAAGTCTATCGTCTGAAAACTATGATCAGAAGGATTCAGACATTGAATACCGGCATCCAAAAAGCCAATCCATATATTACCTTTCCGGTCTTCCTGCAAAGCCCAAATCTTATCACTCAGAAGCTTACTTCCATCACCGGCTTTAAACGAACGTATCGCAGTACCTTCTATACAATACAAGCCCCCATTGAATGTGCCTATCCACAGTTTTCCGTCGGAAGCTCTCAACAAAGCAACAACAGGTTCTTCTCCCAATGTAAAATGTTTTTCTATTTGACGAGTAGTATAGTTCCAAAGCATTACTCCATTGTCATTTGTACCCAGCCATGCCTTATCTTTTCCTTCAGGCTCTATACTTGTCACATCACCTGTATAATCTATTTCGAATTTAAATATGCTTTCGCCATAGTAAGAGATACCCTTCTTGTAAGTTCCAACCCATACAATTCCATCTCTGTCTGTATACAACGTATAAACCGTATTATGAGATAGGCTCCGGTCTGTATTTTTCTCAGAAGAAACAGATACTACCCGTCCGTCAGCTTTCGTAAGAATATCTATACCGCTATAATCCTTGCCCATCCAAATTCTGCCTTTAGCATCCTGCGTAATGCTATGCACAAAGTCAGAACGGTTACGCCAGCGTTCCGTAACGTCTTCCTGCCATTTTCCTTTCTCCAAATCGTATACCCACACGCCTGAGATACTATATATCCAAATACATTCCTCCCGATCGACAAATAAGGAAAAATCAATTTGCTTACCATCCTGATTATCATTCTTCACTTCTTCCTTTATCCATCTGACAGTCAACCGGTCACGATCAACACAAACCAGCAAGCCTGTATCATAGACAAATAAAATTCCATCCTTACACTCTGCTATATCCGAAATACCGACCAACGGCAATTTATGTTCCTGAAAAGAAAAACATGCCGGCTTACTGTTCTTATTATACCGGTAGCATCCCTCTCCCATTACATAAATCCATACATTTTCCTTTGAATCGACAAAGATATCACTTGGAACTCCTCTGCTTCCCAATGAAGTCATAAACGGAGTTAAATCGGTTTGAAACACTTCTTTTGCCTTGTCAAACAGTACATACCCCTTTGCTGTCTTTACCCAGAATTGCCCGTCAGGCAGTTCTACCATACTCTCTATAAAGTTATCAGGAAGTGAATTCTGATTATACTCCTGACGAGTAAAAACCTTAAATGTATACCCATCGTAACAGTTTAACCCTGCTAATGTACCAAACCACATAAGTCCCTCACGGTCTTTATAAATACACCGTACAGAATTATTTGACAATCCGTCGGATACTTCGAGATGCTTAAACATGAAAGACTGCGCATGCAGGGAAAGCAATGAAAAAAGCAAGGCTAGCAAAGTGTATATTCTTATCATATCACATATCAATTTCTAAAGCAAAGAAAGTAAATTTTTGTAAAGCAAACAAACCTTTTACTTCCTTTTTTCTCTCTCGACACAATGACTAACTCAATCTGTTATCGTTGTATTCCGCATAAGCAAAAAACGATTTATCTATCTGAAATAAAAGGAGTTGCATACCCTTCCCCGAATACTATAAAAAATATCAGGATGAGTTACTTTTTCTTTGTACAAATTTTCAAAAAACATCAGCATAAATAAAACAAAACATGCTGATCTTTTCTGAGAAAGAACAGCATGTTTTTGTTCCATATACAAAAAGCCCTTCACACTTACACAAATAAGTGAAAGGTGTGAAGGGCAAAACTAGTATTTATTTTATACCTTCCATCAATCCATTATATTCCAGTTCATCATAAACCTGCAAATTTTTACGGTCGAACACTCCATCACCTCTATCCCAGTAGAACGGAACGAGTCCACGAGCATTGGCCTCGCGTACAACACACTTATCGAAAGCGGCACGCGACAAATCATGTCCTTCCTGAGCCTGCTGATCGGGCAAAGTACGACGGACAGCTGCAAATTCTCCAATAATAACAGGTACTCCCTGATCGGTAAACTTCTCTTTCAGCTTCTGGAACTGCGACTTTATATAATCTTCCCCACAGATATTATCCCATCTGCCTTCATACGTTCCGGTAGCATATTTTTTGTTTTCCTCTGCATCAAAAAGACAGTATTTTCCCTGTTTCAGAAGAGGTGAAAACATTTTATACCCTTTTGTGAAACATTTTTCATTCCATTAAAAAACGCTTTCCATTAGTTTTGTATCAGTCTTTAATAACATCACATTATGAAAACACATAGGAAACTTTTTTTCACCTTGCTCATAGCAAGTACTACAGGAATCATACATGCCCAAAATGTATTTAACAATCCGGCAGTAAACGAAGAACAACGGCTTGACGATTTGATTGCGCGAATGACTCTCGACGAAAAAGTTGATGCTTTGGGAAACAATACTCAAGTCCCCCGCTTGGGAATACAAGCATCAGGAAGTGTAGAAGGCCTGCACGGAATCGTACTGGGAGGACCAACATACGGCGACAGAGCCAATACTCCAACAACAGGCTTTCCGCAAGCTTACGGACTGGGAGAAACTTGGGATACCAACTTACTACATCGAGTAGCAACTTACATCAGTACAGAAAACCGTTATCTCTTTCAAAATGCAAAATACCGGAAAAGCGGACTTATCATGTGGACTCCCAATGTAGACTTGGGCAGAGATCCTCGCTGGGGACGAACTGAAGAATGTTATGGTGAAGATGCATTTCTTACTTCACGGCTTGCTGTAGCTTTCATCAAAGGCATACAGGGAGATCATCCTAAATACTGGAGAAATGCTTCACTTATGAAACACTTCTTATCGAACAGTAACGAATACGGACGTACATTTTCTTCTTCCAACTATTCCGACAAACTGTTCCGCGAATATTATGCTTATCCTTTTTATAAAGGAGTAACCGAAGGAGGATCACAGGCTTTGATGACTGCTTATAACGCCTACAACGGAACTCCATGTATCATGCACCCCGTATTGCGAAACATCGTCATGAAAGAATGGGGACTGAACGGTACGCTACTGACCGACGGAGGAGCATTCCGACTGCTGTTGAGCGACCATAAACGTTTTGACAACGACCGGGCAGCTGCAGCAGCTGCATGCATCAAAGCAGGTATTACGAAGTTTCTGGATGAATATAAGGATGCCGTATACGAAGCGCTGCACCGAAAACTCATTAGTGTGGAAGATATAGAAAAAGCAATCCGGGGAAACCTCAGAATATCTCTCAAACTTGGTTTGCTGGACCACACAGAAGACAATCCTTATGCAGCCATCGGTGTCACTGATACCATTGCCCCATGGAGCAAACCGGAAACCAAAGCACTGGTACGCGAAGCTACACTTAAATCGGTCGTCTTACTCAAAAATCAAGACCATTTGCTTCCACTTGACAGACATAAGATAAAAAAGATAGCAGTCATCGGACAACGTGCGACTGAGGTCCTGCAAGACTGGTACGCCGGTAAACCTTTTTATACAGTAAATGTACTTGATGCTATTCGCGAGGAAGCAGGTAACGATATTGAAGTACGATATGTAAAAACCAACCGAATGGACAGCGCACGCACGGTTGCAGCATGGGCAGATGTTGCCATTGTATGTGTCGGCAACCATCCTACCTGCAATGCCGGCTGGGAACAAGCTCCCGTCATAAGTGAAGGAAAAGAAGCCGTCGACCGCCAGTCGCTACAACTGGATCAAGAAGATTTGCTTCTACAAGTTGCTCAAACTAATCCCAATACAATTGGGGTATTGATCAGCAGCTTTCCTTATGCCATCAATCGAGCCAACCAAACAGTACCCGCTCTGCTTCATCTCACCCAATGCAGTCAGGAGTTGGGACATGCTGTAAGCGATGTTATATTCGGACATTATAATCCGGCAGGCAGACTAACCCAAACTTGGGTGAAAAGCATCACCGACCTTCCTCACATGATGGATTACGATATTACTCACGGTCGGACATATATGTATTTTAAAGAAAAGCCATTATATCCTTTTGGTTATGGACTAAGCTATACCCGCTTTAATTACTCTGGAACAACTCTCGATGACCGTGTTATTGAACGTGGCGATACCTTAAGGGTATGCTTCAACCTGAAAAATTCCGGCGATATGGATGGTGATGAGGTTGTACAACTTTACGTTTCCGCACGAAAACATACGGACAAAGATCCTATCAAGCAACTGAAAGCATTCCAGCGCATCAGTCTACGTAAAGGAGAAATGAAAAAAGTAGAGTTAACTGTCCCTTATACAGAGTTACAAGTATGGGATGAAAAGCAGAACCGTTTCATTCTTCCTGACAAAGAAATGACACTGGAAATAGGAGCCTCATCATCGGACATCCGTTTACGGACAACATTCCGAACAGAAGAATAAACCTCCAGCCAATTAATAACAGAAAGGAGTTGTACCGCTATCACGATACAATTCCTTTTTTGATAGTTCAAAATTAGAAAACTCCAAGCTATATAGCCAAACTTGCCATATTTAAATCGTTTTACTAGAGTGAAACGGTCGCTTCACCTAAATGAAAATAACGTTTCACAGTAATGAAACGATAGATTCAGCCTAGTCAAACGTGATTGATTTATTCCAAATTATCCATTACTATATCATACACAATTATCAGAAAACCTTTATACAGCTACAACCATACTATTCCCTCCAGATAAAAAAATATTTTTACATACCTTTAGCATTGCAGACAGTTTATCCTCCTTTATTACAATATATGATATTTTTCTATTTGTTCTATCCACAAGTCTGCCATCCGCTTATGTCCGGCAGGTGTCGGATGAATTCCGTCCCAAATCCAATAAGTATCCGGCAATTCCGGGTTTTCCTCCAGCAAACGGTGAAACATTGAAGCATATGGGATGAACACAGCTCCATAATCGGCTGCTATCTGTAAGGTTATTTTTCCCAGACGCTGTATCAGGCTATCCCGTAAAGCAAAATCTTCAGTCTTTTTCATATTTCCCGTACAAGCTGTAAATGGCTCACCCAATACAATCTTCACCTGCGGATTATCCTGACGCAGACTATCCAGTAAATTCCGATAAGTCTGCTCCCACGAAACAAAATCGAAAGCTCCATTGTCTTTTTTACCTAAATATTCATTCACATCATTCGTTCCTATCAAGACAGAAACTACATCAGCATGTATCGCAAGAGCATCTTCCTTCCACCGGTTCTTCAAATCGTTCAATGTATTTCCGCTGATACCCCGGTTGAAGAACTGATATTCTTGCTCAGGATAATTACTTTGATAGTAAGAAGCACACAGATACATGTACCCACTTCCATAGATATGATTCATATCCCAATGATTGCGGACAGAAGAAGGTTGGGCACTTCCATCACTATTTCCCCAGTTGCCATCAGTAATGGAATCACCGATGAACAATATTTTAGGTCCTGCAGCCCAAACATTACCCCCGCCAATTAACAGAAAAAATAACCAGACAAAAAATTTCATAGTAAAATAAGATTATAGATTTTATTATTAAATACCTACTTTATTCAACAAAAATAATGTTTTCTATGTACGTTAAATCATAAAAGAACAGGGAAATAAACAGGTTTGAAACATTTGAATACCCTATTGGAAACATTTTAGCTCGTGACAGGAAACAAAAGAACGGATGCAGAAAATCAAAATCATGTATCTTTGTAATCGAAGTCAAGTAAAGACTTAGTAACTTTTTAACTTTAATGAATTATGCGAAACATTGGTATCTTACTTTGCGCCTTAGCTTGTTCTCTATGCGAAACATTTGCTCAGGGTTATAAAAACCCGGTAATTCCCGGATTTCATCCTGATCCTAGCGTATGTAAAGCTGGCGGTGACTATTATCTGGTAAACAGCAGTTTTCAATATTTTCCGGGAGTACCTCTCTTCCATAGTAAAGATTTGGTAAACTGGGAGCAGATAGGCAATTGCCTGACACGGGAATCACAACTTAACCTGAAAGGAGCTAATGGAGGAAGCGGTATCTTTGCTCCTACCATACGTTATCACGAAGGAGTATTCTACATGATTACGACCAATGTATCAGGCAAAGGTAATTTTCTGGTACACACAACCGATCCCAAAGGAGAATGGTCGGAACCCGTATGGCTGGAACAAGGAGGCATTGATCCTTCTTTGTATTTCGAAAACGGTAAATGCTACATGGTAAGTAATCCGGACGGTTACATTAATCTGTGCGAAATAGATCCGATGACCGGAAAGCAGCTCACACCCTCCAAAAAGATATGGAACGGAACCGGAGGACGTTATCCGGAAGGACCACATATTTATAAGAAAGATGGCTGGTATTACCTGCTCATTTCAGAAGGAGGAACAGAAGTAGCACATAGCATCACCATCGCACGCAGCCGTTACATTGACGGACCGTACGTAGGAAATCCGGCAAATCCGATTCTGACTCATGCTTGTCAGGCTGGAGAAACTAACCCTATCCAGGGTACAGGTCATGCCGATCTGGTAGAAGGTACAGACGGTTCATGGTGGATGGTTTGTCTTGCTTACCGTATTATGCCGGGATTCCATCATACCCTGGGACGTGAAACTTATCTGGCTCCCGTACGCTGGGACAAAGATGCATGGCCCGTCGTAAACGGAAATGGTACAATCCAGCTGGACATGAATGTACCTACTCTTCCACTTCAGACAGTAAAGCAAAAACCCGAAACCATCACTTTCGAGAACAAACAATTATCTCCCGAATGGATGTACCTGCAAAATCCCGATATGCAGAACTATGAATTCAAGAACGGAAATCTCCGTCTGAAAGCAACTCCGGTTTCTTTGAATGAGCAAAAGAGCCCGACTTTTGTTGCTATCCGGCAAGAGCACTTCAATATGGAAGCCGCTACTTCTTTGGAATTAAAAGATGCACAAGCAAATGATGAAGCTGGTATCAGTGTATATATGGAATACCACTCACACTACGATTTGTTCGTCCGTCAGAACAAGGATAAAAGCCGTTCGGTTGTCCTTCGCTACAAACTGGGAGAATTGGAACATATCGAAAAGGAGATGCCACTAAACAGTAAAGGAAACATAGAACTGAATATTAAATCGGACATAAACTTCTATTACTTCGGCTATACAGAAAACGGTATTTATCATGAGCTGGGAAAAATGAATACCCGTTACCTCAGCAGTGAAACAGCTGGAGGATTTACCGGAGTCGTACTCGGACTATATAGTGTATCTGCTTCCACACAATCGAAAGCGTATGCCGACTTCCGATACATGAAATATAAAGGAGAATAAACATGAGAAAACTATACCTGTATATATTAGGAATATTCCTGATTCTTCCTTTTGCCATACAGGCACAAACGGAAAAGAGAATCAAGATAGCTTGTGTAGGCAACAGCATTACCGAAGGGTTTCTGTTGAAGAATCCTTCGGAAGAAAGTTATCCGGCTGCCCTTCAGAAATTACTGGGAAACAATTACGAAGTAGGCAACTTTGGCGTGACTGCCCATACATTGAGCCTGAAAGGAGATCTGCCTTATATGAAAACCACACGTTTTCAGGAAGCGCTGGATTTTCTGCCCAATATCGTAACCATCAAACTTGGAACCAATGATTCCAAGCCGCAGAACTGGCAGCATCGTGCTACATTCAAGGACGATCTGAACCTGTTGATCGATAAATTCCAGGCACTTGCATCACATCCTCGCATCTACCTTTGTCTGCCTATTCCTTCTAACCGTAAAGAATGGGGTATTAACGACAGTATCATTGTAAACGGAATCATTCCATACATCCGGGAAGTTGCTGCCGAAAGAAGCTTACCCGTGATCGACCTCCATACAGCAATGCTTCCTTATTACCCACAACTCTACGTCGACGGAGTGCATCCCGACAAGTACGGAGCTGCTATTATTGCTGAAACATTGTATAAATGTATTACCGGAGAAGAACCTCATCCAACTCCAGGACGCAGTGACCAGACATTGTGGTACGACGAACCTGCTGCACAGTGGGAAGAAACTCTTCCGTTAGGCAACGGCAGACTGGGTATGATGCCCGACGGAGGAATCGGCAAAGAACATATTGTTCTGAATGAAATCAGCATGTGGAGTGGGTCGGAAGCCAATTATCTGAATCCCGACGCTTCCAAAAGCCTGCCCGAAATACGTCGGCTGTTGTTCGAAGGAAAGAACAAAGAAGCACAAGAACTGATGTATACCAGCTTTGTTCCTAAGAAACCGGAAAAAGGAGGAACGTATGGAGCCTTTCAGATGTTGGGCGATTTATTTTTGGAGCATCAGTACGGAGTACATGAAAAGGATGTTCCTGCTGATTACCACCGCTGGCTGGATTTAAGTAAGGGAATCGCATACACAACTTTCTCCCGCGGGAATGTAAATTATGTGCGCGAATACGTCGTTTCACGTGATAAAGATGTCATGCTGATACACCTGAAAGCAAACGTTCCTGGTTCCATCAATTTCAAAATGAATTTGAGCCGTCCGGAAAGAGGAAGCGTACGCAAACTGGCTGAAGGAAAACTGGAACTGTACGGCAGTCTGGACAGTGGTTCTTCGCAAACGGATGTCCGTTATGCTGCCATTGCCGGAATAACATGCAAGGGCAGGCAGACAAACCAGTCGACTGACGAACAGTCTATCACTGTACAAAATGCGGACGAAGCATGGATTGTAGTATCGGCAAAGACCTCCTTTCTGGCAGGAGAAATTTATGAAACGGAAGCAGACCGAATACTCAACGATGCATTGAAAAGCAATCTCTGCGAAACTGTATCGGAAGCAATCCTAAGTTACCAGGCTCTGTTCAACCGTGCAGGAATCCGTCTGCCCGAAAATGAAGCCGTTTCACATCTGACTACCGATCAGAGAATTGAAAGATTCCAGCAGCAGGACGATCCTTCGCTGGCAGCTCTTTACTATAATTACGGACGTTATTTGCTGATAAGCAGTACACGTCCGGGAAGCCTGCCTCCCAACTTGCAAGGACTTTGGGCTAACGAGCCGGGAACTCCCTGGAATGGCGACTATCATACGAACATCAATGTACAAATGAACCACTGGCCGGTAGAACAAGCTAATCTATCGGAACTATATCTACCACTGGTTGACTTAGTGAAACGCCTGGTTCCCAGTGGAGAAGAAAGTGCAAAAGCCTTTTACGGTCCGCAAGCAAAAGGCTGGGTACTCCACATGATGACCAATGTATGGAACTATACCGCTCCCGGAGAACACCCGTCATGGGGAGCAACGAATACCGGAGGAGCATGGCTTTGCGCACACTTGTGGGAACATTATCTTTTCAGTGGCGACCGGAACTATCTGGCAGATATTTACCCGATTATGAAAGGAGCTTCAGAGTTTTTCTACTCTACCATGGTACGCGAGCCCAAACACGGATGGCTCGTTACAGCTCCCACTTCTTCACCCGAAAATGCTTTTTATCTACCGGGAAAAGACCGTACGCCTATCAGTGTATGTATGGGTCCGACAATGGATATCCAACTGGTACGTGAACTTTACACCAACGTGATAGAAGCTTCACATATTCTGCATACAGATACTGCTTATGCCGAAGCTTTGCAAGAGGCCATCGGGTTATTGCCACCTCACCAGATAAGCAAGAAAGGATACCTGATGGAATGGCTGGAAGATTACGAAGAAACGGATATTCATCACCGTCATGTATCTCACCTGTATGGTCTGCATCCGGGAAATCAGATTTCGGTTCTTAAAACTCCCGAGCTGGCAGAAGCTTGCCGGAAAACCTTAAACCGACGAGGGGACGAAGGTACAGGATGGAGCCGTGCATGGAAAATCAACTTCTGGGCACGACTGGGAGACGGCAACCGCGCATATAAGCTGTTCCGCAGCCTGCTTTACCCGGCATATACGGCTCAGAACCCCACACAACACGGAAGTGGAACATTCCCTAATCTCTTTTGCTCACACCCACCCTTTCAAATGGATGGCAACTGGGGGGGAACTTCAGGTATCAGCGAAATGCTGTTGCAAAGTCAGGATGGCTTCATCCACCTGCTTCCCGCCCTGCCTGAATCCTGGAAAGACGGAAGTTTTTACGGACTAAAAGTAAGAGGAGGCGCCACAGTCGATCTTGTATGGAAAGATGGAAAGCCAGTACAGGCAACCATCACCGGAGGATGGCAGAACAATCTGAAGATGAAATGGCCCAAAGGAGTCAAAAAAGTACTCCTCAACGATACAGCCTGTCGCACAGACTCTTTCATCCCGTTCACTGTAAAACAAGGAGAATGTATTACGTTCATATTCGAATAACTGATAAACAAACTATAACAACTAAAAAATAATTGACCATGAAAAACTTCAAGAAACTGGCACTGGCATCTGTGTTATGTACTGGTGTCTGCCTGACAGCAGGAGGACAAAAACCAGCTCCGGCTATTCCTTCCGATCCGGTTATCGAGGCACATATTCAGAAATGGCTGAAGAAAATGACACTCGAAGAAAAAATCGGCCAGATGTGTGAAATCACCATCGACGTAGTGAGTGACTTCGAAGCTAGCAAGAAAAACGGATTTACACTGAATCCTGCCATGCTCGACACTGTAATTGGTAAATATAAGGTAGGTTCATTGTTGAATGTTCCACTGAGTGTCGCACAGAAAAAGGAAAAATGGGCTGAAGCAATCAAACAGATTCAGGATTTGTCCATGAAGGAAATCGGCATACCTTGTATCTATGGTGTCGACCAGATTCACGGAACTACCTATACACTCGATGGAACCATGTTCCCGCAAGGCATCAATATGGGAGCAGCTTTCAATCGTGAACTGACAGAAAAGGCAGCAGCCATTTCGGCATACGAAACTAAAGCCGGCTGTATCCCCTGGACTTATGCTCCGGTAGTCGATTTGGGACGTGATCCACGCTGGTCGCGTATGTGGGAGAACTACGGAGAAGACTGTTACGTAAACGCTGAAATGGGTAAGGCTTCTGTCAGAGGTTTTCAGGGAAGTGATCCGAATCATATCGGCGAATATAATGTGGCAGCCTGCATGAAACATTACATGGGATATGGTGTTCCTGTTTCGGGTAAGGACCGTACACCTTCTTCTATCTCACGCAGTGATATGCGCGAAAAGCACTTCGCCCCGTTCCTTGCAGCTATCCGTCAGGGAGCACTGAGTGTAATGGTTAACTCAGGTGTAGACAATGGCATACCTTTCCATGCTAACCGTGAATTGCTGACCGAATGGCTGAAGGAAGATTTGAACTGGGACGGTATGATTGTAACCGACTGGGCAGATATCAACAATCTGTGTACACGCGACCATATTGCAGCAACCAAGAAAGAAGCTGTCAAGATTGCCATCAATGCCGGAATCGACATGTCGATGGTTCCCTACGAAGTAAGCTTCTGCGACTACTTGAAAGAACTGGTACAAGAAGGTGAAGTCCCCATGAGCCGCATCGACGATGCCGTAGCCCGCGTATTACGTCTGAAGTACCGTCTGGGACTGTTCGAAAATCCATATTGGGATATCAAGAAATACAACAAATTCGGTTCTGAAGAGTTTGCCCGTGTTGCTTTACAGGCCGCCGAAGAATCAGAAGTACTGTTGAAGAATGAAGGCAATATCCTGCCACTTGCCAAAGGAACAAAAATCCTGCTTGCCGGTCCAAATGCCAACTCCATGCGCTGCCTGAACGGAGGATGGTCGTACAGCTGGCAAGGACATCTAGCTGACCAATGTGCCGGTGCTTACAACACAATCTACGAATCTCTATGCAACAAGTATGGTAAGGAGAACATCATCTACGAACCGGGCGTGACTTACGCTCCTTATAAAAACGATAACTGGTGGGAAGAAAACCAGCCGGAAATCGAAAAATCAGTTGCCGCAGCCAGTCGTGCCGATGTGATTATTGCCTGCATCGGAGAAAACTCTTACTGCGAAACTCCGGGTAATCTGACCAACCTGACCATGTCGGAAAACCAACGTAATCTGGTAAAAGCCCTTGCTGCAACCGGAAAGCCTGTCATTCTGATATTGAATCAAGGTCGTCCGCGTATCATCAACGACATTGTTCCACTGGCAAAAGCCGTAATTAACGTGATGCTTCCGGGCAATTATGGTGGCGATGCCCTTGCCAACCTGCTAGCCGGTGATGCCAACTTCAGCGGAAAGATGCCTTTCACCTATCCTAAATATATCAACGCATTGGCAAACTACGACTATAAGCCTTGCGAAAACATGGGACAGATGGGCGGAAATTACAACTACGACTCGGTAATGGATGTACAATGGGAATTCGGATTCGGTCTGAGTTACACAACTTACAGCTACTCAAATCTGAAAGTCGACAAGACTTCTTTTACAGCCGATGACGTGCTGACAGTCAGCGTTGATGTTACCAATACAGGAAAAGTTGCCGGAAAAGAAAGCGTACTGCTTTATTCAAAAGATTTGGTGGCAAGCAGCACTCCTGATAACATCCGTCTGCGTAACTTCGAAAAAGTGGCACTCAACCCGGGTGAAACCAAAACCGTAACCATGCAACTGAAAGGCAGTGATCTGGCATTTGTTGGTTACGACGGTAAATGGCGTCTGGAAAAAGGTGATTTCAAACTGAAATGTGGCAACCAATGGACAGATATTCAATGCAGCGAAACCAAAATCTGGGACACACCAAATAAATAATTTTCCAGAAAGTATTCATTTGAAAATCAATAAGTTTTAAAGTTCCCCTCGCCTATACGTATTAGTTAAAAAAACTTAACGGAAAAGGCGAGGGATTTTTTGTACAATTTTAAAAAAAACATCAAGATAAATCAGACAAAAGATGCTGTTCTTTTTAATAAAAGATCTGCATCTTTTTATTTTTAGAGTCTCTGCTCATTCCTTCTTATCCCATCATATACTTTAATTTAGACATTGAATTAATCATATCAAACTACTTTACTTCTGTTTCTTGTACCTACATAAAATATCAGCAGGAGAATAAATAAAAATATCCAATTATAATTATATTTGTAACTACAGAATTCAGGAAATCAGAAGAAACCAAAGATTATTTTATTTATAGAAACCTATAGCCAAGCTTATGAAGAAACACAAGTTTGCAGCGATCATTCTTTTCATCATCGGCACATTACCGGTAGCTGCACAAGACAAAGCTTCCTCCCTATCCTCTCGCTCCCCATTTATCATGTCGTTTTCAATAGGTCCTAATTTCAATACCGGAGGAAGTGAACATATTGAATATTTCGGGTCACGCGCAGATGTTGCTACCCAGTTCGACTGGCGGATAGCTGTAGGATTCGCACGCCACTGGAACGCCTATCTGGATATAGGATTAAGCTTCTTCAAAATTCAAACAGATGATGTATGGAGCAACATCGCTCAAACCATAGGCGATAAATTACTTCCCGGATTAAGCAGAATAAAACCTTCTGCAAGTATAGGTATCGGCTACATGGAAGAAATAGGAAGATGGCAGTTGATGCCAAGAGTCGGTATAGGACGCATGAGTGCCGGAGGCTCTGAAAAAACTCAAACCATTGAAGATACAACATATAAACTTGAAATAAGCCGTTCATCCACATACCTCAATCCCGGAATATCAGCAGGATACCGTACTTCCAATCTGTGCAGTATAATTCTAGACGTCAGCTATCGCTGTCCGTTACAGTCCTGTAATACAACCTATACCGTAACAGAACCCGATCTGCCATCTGTAACAGAAACCGTAAAATCCCGTTCATGGTCAAACGATCTCAGCGTTTCTGTGGGCATTCAATTACATATGGGACTAGGCAAGAAAAGGTGAAAGTAAAAATTTTCCCCAGCCGGAACACAATCCAACTGGGGAAAACAACATTCAGTAATCCGAAAAATAATCAAGATAAGCAGTTACTCAATTATCCTTAGTATATTCTTCAATATCATGAATAGCTTCTTTGGCTTTATGACGAACACGAATACAGTGTAAAATACCTCCGGCAGCTCCCAAAACAAAACCAACACTTCCTCCGTAACATATCATTTCACCTCCTACTTTCGGATAACTTTCAAACATAAACCAAACAATCCAGCATAAAGCAAACGGAATGCCGAAATAAAGCCATCTTAAATTCAGTTGGTTCATGCGAAGCAATGCCTTACTGATATCCAGCAAATTACCTTCTGATATGCAATCTATACCTACTCCCTTATGACTATATCGCTGGTAACATCCGGCAATAATTAAAAAGACAGAAGTAACAGCACAAAAAATCCATGAATATCCCATCAGCAAGAAAAATACATTACAATAAACAAGTGCAAAGACTATAAAAAAATACATGAACTTCTTCTTCCGGTTGATATAGGACACCTTATCTTGGGTAGAATGTCTAATTAACTTTTCACTAACAATGATTTCTTTAGCCAGCTTATCCTTCAGCAACTGAATCTGTTGCTTCATCTCGTCTAACTCACATCTATCTGCATAATTTTCCATGACAGTACATTTTAATGGTTCGACATTTTTTTCAATTCTTCCTTAATACGATACAAACGTACAGATACGTTCTTGGTGGAAATTCCGACAATAGCTCCAATTTCTTCGTAACTCATATTTTCCAGCCATAATAAAACGATAGCACGATCGAAGGGACTCAACCGGTGGATACGGTCGTAGAGCAAACGAATCTGTCGGGAATTTTCATCCTTATCTTCAAAAAGGTTGATATCCATGGTCAGAGGAACAGCGGCCCGCCTTTTCTTTTTCCGCTCACATGAAATACATGTATTAAAACTCACTTTCCAAATCCAGGTATTGATGTTACTGAGATTCTTAAAAGAATCATATCCTTTCCAAAGATTGATAAGTACTTCCTGAAAGAGATCACTCACTTCATCGGAATCTTTCGAGAACATAAAACACACTGTATAAATGGTACTTTTATGCTCTTTCACCATTTGCGCAAATGCAGTATCCAATATTTCCATATCGTATGAATTTATTTTTTGACCATTAGACGCCTGGAGTATCACAAAAACTACACAAAAGTAGAAACTTTTTTAAACGGAATATAAAAAACACAAAACTCAAAGATAGAATAATCCTAAATCTACAGTCTGCTTCAAACAAAACCTGTAACGATATCATTACAGTTTATTACACATAGAAAAAAGAAAGTATCTGTTTCTGCAAGAATAAATCTTAAACAAATAAATACCACAATATATTTAGACTTCAGATCTATCGAATCGGTTTTTAAATTGACATAAAAAAAGTCCCGTAAAACCTTAGTTTTACAGGACTTAACTTTATCAGCCTAGCGGAGAGACAGGCTCCCGAACCTACACTTTCAGAAAATATCATAAAATTGCAAATCACTGATAATCATATATTATCTACAATGCAGAGTAAATCTAAATCTTTCTAAATGCCTTTTGCTATTTCAATTTTTGGGTGTATATTTGGGTGTAGAATTTCAAACGCACCCAATTATGAATATCAAACGTAACATCATTTTTGCATTGGAGAGCCGGAAGAAGAACGGTGTGCCAATCGTAGAGAACGTGCCTATCCGTATGCGTGTCATATACGCAAGCCAACGCATCGAGTTTACAACAGGCTACCGGATTGACGTAGCCAAATGGGATGCCGACAAACAACGGGTAAAGAACGGATGCACCAACAAGCTAAAGCAAAGCGCATCCGAAATCAATGCGGACTTGCTGAAATACTATGCAGAAATGCAAAACGTGTTCAAGGAATTTGAGGTACAGGAAACCATGCCTACCACGCAACAGTTAAAAGATGCGTTCAACTTACGGATGAAAAATACAAGTGAAGAACAGACGGAAGAAGCCCCTGTCAGCTTTTGGGAAGTGTTCGATGAGTTTGTAAAGGAGTGTGGCAATCAGAATAATTGGACGGCATCCACATACGAAAAATTTGCAGCAGTGAAAAATCACCTCAAAGAGTTCAAAGAAGATGTAACCTTTGAATACTTCAATGAGTTCGGATTGAACGAATATGTCAATTTCTTGCGTGACAAGAAAGACATGAGAAACAGCACCATCGGCAAACAGATGGGATTCCTCAAATGGTTTCTGCGCTGGAGTTTCAAGAAAGGACACCATCAGAACATTGCATACGATACATTCAAACCCAAATTGAAAACCACTTCTAAAAAGGTGATATTCCTGACGTGGGAAGAACTGAACAAATTGAAAGATTATCAGATACCGCATGACAAGCAGTATTTGGAACGTGTCAGGGATGTTTTCTTGTTCTGCTGTTTTACGAGTTTACGATATTCGGATGTTCGCAATCTGAAAAGAAGCGATGTGAAACCCGACCACATTGAAGTTACCACAGTCAAGACAGCGGACAGCCTGATAATCGAACTGAACGACCACAGCAAAGCCATTCTTGAAAAATACAAGGATGTTCATTTCGAGAACCACATGGCATTGCCTGTCATAAGCAATCAGAAGATGAACGATTATCTGAAAGAACTGGGTGAACTGGCAGAAATCAACGAACCTGTACGGGAAACCTACTACAAGGGAAATGAGCGCATAGATGAAGTCACACCCAAATACGCATTGTTAAGTACCCATGCCGGAAGAAAGACTTTCATCTGTAATGCGTTGGCACTCGGAATTCCGGCACCGGTGGTTATGAAATGGACTGGACACAGTGATTACAAAGCCATGAAGCCCTACATTGACATAGCGGATGACATCAGGGCAAACGCCATGAACAAGTTTAATCAACTATAAAAGTATCAATTAGTTTCATAGATTACCACCATTGAAGTATATTTGTATTCTGAAAATATCATAAGATGAGCAACAACGGACATAACATAGAAAAGACGAACTTTGACGCATTTATAAATGCTGTCGGTTCGGAAATACAACAGGCGCAAGTACGGCTGATTACCGCAGCCAATGCGCAAATGCTGTTCCACTACTGGAAAATGGGCAACTATATTCTTTATCATCAGCAACTGCATGGATGGGGAAGCAAAACCATCAAACAGTTGGCAAAGGCTATCCGGCTGAATTTCCCTGAAAAGAAAGGCTATTCGGAACGCAACCTTACCTATATGTGTCAGTTTGCAAGAACATATCCATTGAGAGTATTGCAGAATTTCATTGAAACGGATGCAAAACTAATAGCTCCAAGTGTGAAGAAAATTGAAGATGAAGTACACTACTTAAACGATTCGCAATTTACGCAAGAACCTCTTGCGCAAATTCAATCTACTGGTAACAAGGAAATTACAATCACGCAAGAACCTCTTGCACAAATTCATAATGTTGCTAAAACCGTATCCGACATTTACCGTATGGAAATTAAGGATATAGAAAACGTATTTATGGCATCACCTGTTGCAAAAACCAATTGGGCGAGCCATGTGATTATGCTTAACAGTTCGCTTCCATTGGGTGTAAGCTATTGGTACATGAAACAGTCCGTAGAAATGGGCTGGAGCAGCAATGTTCTTAAAATACAAATTGAAACCAATCTGTATAGCAGACAAATCAGCAACAACAAGGTTAATAATTTCACAGTCACGCTTCCTGCACCGCAAAGCGACCTTGCCAATTACCTTCTGAAAGACCCATACATCTTTGACTTGGCTGGAACTAAGGAAAAGGCAGACGAAAGGGACATAGAAGAACAACTGGTTAAGCACGTCACCCGTTACTTGCTGGAAATGGGAAATGGCTTTGCTTTCGTTGCCCGACAAAAACACTTTCAAATTGGCAACAGCGATTTCTTTGCCGACCTGATTCTGTATTCAATCCCCCTGCACGCATACATCGTAGTGGAATTGAAAGCAACCCCATTCAAACCGGAGTATGCAGGGCAACTGAACTTCTACATCAATGTGGTGGATGATAAACTGAGGGGAGAGAACGACAACAAGACTATCGGGTTGTTGCTGTGCAAGGGAAAAGACGAAGTTGTAGCACAATACGCATTGACAGGCTATGACCAGCCGATAGGCATCAGCGATTACCAACTGAGCAAGGCTATACCTGAAAACTTAAAATCGGCTCTGCCAAGTATAGAAGAAGTGGAAGAAGAACTGGCTTCCTTTCTTGATAAAGACAAAAATCCATAAATCCAAGATATATGGCAGGAGAAATACTGATTATGATTCCCCAATACGGTGAACTCAACCGAATATACAGTGACTTTATTGTAAGCCATACTTTTTCTTTTGACAAGCAGAAATTCATCACGAACTTCTACAAGCAATACAATGACACAAAAGCTTTTGAAGCCGCTATCCTTGAATTGGTACTTGACAAGCAGAAAGAACAGTACACTCTGATTCTCGACAGTCTAAGAGCCGAGATAGAGAAAAACATGATGCTTTACGAAAAATATCCATTGCTTGATGATGAGATAATTTCTCGTGTGTGCTACCATTTCGCTGATAGATATAATATTGATATAGAGGAACAACTGGAGGTTACACAAAAACTAAACAAGCCTTTGAACGAGGCATATAACAGATATGATTCTATTGATTACAGGGAACATACGGCAGAAGAAGAAAAGCAAGCCGAAAAGGAATATGAACGCTGCAAGGCTGAATATGAGAAAGAAAAAGAAGAACTGGACAAGCTTTACGAATTGCAAAAGCAAGCAAGAAAAGAGGCTTTCCAATATATAGAGAACTGCTGCGGAGATATTTATAAATTGAGTTTCCATTTTATGGAAATATTAGCAAAATATATTCCCGTAGCTAAAGATAAACCGGAAGAGCTAACCAAGCCAAGCGAACCCGATATGCAAGAAGAAGCACCCAAAGAGGAACAACACGAATATTTCGACATGGAGTTGCTTTCGCACGTTTACACGACCTGCGTAGGAGAACAATTCGAGAATATTTCCGAATATGATTTCTATGCTTGTATGAATCTGCACCCCGGCAAATGCAAGCTGAAAATAAAAACGAGAGAGAAAATACGTGTCTGCTACCTGATATTCCTGATGGGTGAACAACTGCCCAAACTAGACAGGGAGAATTGGAAAAAGAATATCCTCAAAATGCTGGATATTGAAGAGAACTATTACAAGTCAAAATACAAGGAACCTGTTTCCGATTTCCCAAGTGACAGCAACCAGAAGTTCGCCAAAGAAATGGACGCAATATTCCGATAATCCGTGATATACCCTGACATATTACGAAATAACCACTTTTACCACTCAAATTAATTTTTGAGTGGTATTTTTATTGTCTGATATTCAAAGAAATAATAAAATATTCCATTTACACTAACCACATCCTTACCACTTACAAACCTACCTAATTTTGCATCGTTCGAGAACAGAAATAACAGCCAGTGCGCAGGGCTGATTGTTAAACGACTAAATAGATTGGACGATGACAAATCTTCAAGAGTTATTATCAAAACCCGTCTGGCAGATGACAGGCGAAGAGTTCATATTCTTAAGCAAGCACGCTTCCGGTCAAACGGAAATGCAGCCACAGCCCGTTACGGACACAGAAAGGAAGTATGTGTACGGAATACTGGGCATTGCCAAACTGTTCGGGTGCAGCCTGCCCACCGCCAACCGCATCAAGAAAAGCGGAAAGATTGACAAGGCAATCACCCAGATAGGACGCAAGATTATCGTAGATGTGGAGCTTGCCCTTGAACTGGCCGGGAAGAAAACAGGAGGACGAAAATAACGGGAGGCATGGCTATGGACTATATTAAAGAGACTAAGGACATATCGGCAGAAGAAGCCATTATCCTTTGGCAAGCCTCACGTTTGAGCCTGTCGAAAAGTTATGAGAAAGCACCTGAAATCCTCAAAGTACATGGTTCTGTCATTGGGACATTGGGCAATTTCAGCGCATCCATCGGCAAAGCCAAAAGTAAAAAGACATTCAATGTATCGGCTCTCGTAGCCGCCGCATTGAAGAACGGCACAGTGTTGCGATATGTGGCAGAACTGCCGGAAGATAAGCGGAAAGTGCTTTATGTTGATACAGAGCAAAGCCCTTACCATTGCCTGAAAGTCATGACACGCATTTTGCGGATGGCCGGCTTGCCAGATGACAGGGACAATGAAAACCTTGAATTCCTCGCTTTGAGAAAATACACGCCTGAGCAACGTATCAGGATTGTAGAACAGGCTATCTACAACACTCCCGACATTGGTCTTGTAATCATAGACGGCATCCGTGACATGGTATATGACATCAACAGCCCCGGCGAATCCACACGCATCATATCCAAACTGATGCAGTGGACGGACGACAGGCAGATACACATCCATACGATACTGCATCAGAACAAGGGGGATGAGAACGCAAGAGGGCACATTGGTACGGAATTGAACAACAAGGCGGAAACCGTATTACTGGTAGAAAAGGACAAGGGCAACGGTGACATCAGCCATGTTTCAGCCATTCACATACGAGCAATGGACTTTGAGCCTTTTGCGTTCCGCATCAACGACAAAGCCCTTCCCGAACTTATAGAGGGTTACAAACCCGAAACAAAGAAACCGGGAAGACCCGAAGAAGAGAAGTTCGACCCTTACAGGCATATCACCGAGCAGCAGCACCGCATCGCGTTGGAAGCCGCATTCGGTCTGAAAGAGGAATATGGTTACAAGGAACTGGAAGATGCTTTAATCAAGACCTATATGTCTGTGGGTGTAAAACTGAACCATAAAAAGGCGGTATCGCTCATCACCATGCTCCGCAACAAGCGGATGATAGTGCAGGAGAACGGCAGGAAATACACCTTCATGCCCAACTTCCACTATTAGCCCTGTATATACAATTAGCCCATTTTCCTGCAATCACTTCACTTTATTCTCGGGGTGTATATATTAGGAATATAGTGAAGTGATTCTGAAATGGGATCAAATCACTTCACTTTATTACCGTATCCTATATATACGAGAATTTAGTGAAGTGATTATAGACCGTACTTCCTAAAAAGGTACGGGCGAAAAGAAAAACAAATCAATTCATCAACTACTAAAACAATCATTTTATGGATATACAGACAGCCAAGCAAATCAAGATAGCGGATTATCTGCACAGTTTGGGTTATTCACCAGTAAAACAACAGGGAATAAACCTTTGGTACAAATCTCCGTTTCGGGAAGAGACTGAAGCATCGTTCAAAGTGAATACCGAACGTGAACAATGGTATGACTTCGGTTTG
>OOAU01000328.1_pt1 | contig 34438 bp, 32 predicted proteins | sample 1670931 | NCBI WGS metagenome assembly OOAU01 (sample SAMN06348105, study PRJEB24527) | human gut metagenome | biome: human gut; feature: ankylosing spondylitis patient; material: feces | host: Homo sapiens | place: China | collected 2015-10 | reverse complement strand
CTTTCCTTCCCTGCGGATGAACCCGCTGAACTGCCGCCCATGTACACAGATTTTGCCGCCCGTTTTTCAGAAGATGACATCCTGGTGAACACAGACCCACAGGGAAAGATCCTTCTGTCCGAAGATTTCGCCGGTTCCCGATATGTATGCTTTTCCATGGAGGCTCTGGAGACCGCAACAAGTATGCCCTATCCCGACATAGAAGATCATATCGTGTATGTCGATGTTTCTGAGCACTACATTGAAAACCTCCAGCCAGATACGATTTATATTCCGATTTCAAATTTGGGGAACTCCGTAACCTGTCAGAACAGTTCGGGCAATTCTGACCCGTTTGAGATCCATCAAGCCGGGCAAATTCGTTTTTACTTCGCCAATCACAGCGATGAAGATATTGTGATCACAATTCACAAGCAAAGACTTTTTGGTATCTGGAGCGGAAAAGTTACAGTCAATGGAGAATCTGAGTTTGAAATTCCTGCCCATGACAGCGTCGAGTTTGATGCAAACGGCAGTAATATGGCAAAGGGGACCTACCGCTGTGAGGCTTCCAACAAAAACGGTTCTGATTTTGACTATCTCTGTGCCCCAATGACCTGTGATACTGGTATCTCCAACGAGCAACTGCTTCCTGCGCCACGTATGAGCGATGATGGTACTTTTACCGGCTCTAAATTCACTCACACAGAGGTTTTGAATGACAGAAATGGCTCTACGTTCAACTTCTATGTGAAAAACAACGGGAAAACAGATGTGGAAATTTCTATTAATGGAAAGCACAAAACAACAATCGCCGCCGGTAAAGAAGGTCACATTTCGGAAACATTAGGCTTTTTAAATAAGAGCTATGAATGTGTGGCCAAGGCTGCTGTCGATGGTGAGGAAATTGACATTTATTGGGCTGTCGCAGTAAGAGATTAAATCAAAGCTTTAAAGTTCGATGACGAAGATCAGGTAACATGAAACAAATGATCGCAGACCGCTCCATGCTCTATAAACACCCCCATCGGGCCGTCTCCTCTGAGGCGGTCCGATGTCGTTTCAGCCCCGCCGCAAACTCGTTTTCAAACAGGGACATAATAAAACAGTGACCGGAAACTGCGTGATTCCCGGTCACTGTTTTTCTGTTTCTCCCCCGGGCTTGTCCGTCTGCCCCTGGACGAAACGCCCTGCGTCCCGTCACCAGAGCCCCTGCTGAAAGCCGGTGAGCTCCGGGGGACCGGACAGGGTGAGCCAGCCGCCGCTGCCCTCAAAGCCTCCGTCCTGCCGGATCCGATACAGGTAGATCTGCTTGTGCCAGACCCCCCGGGTATCCTTGGCCAGCAGGGTCACAAAGCCCTCCCGGTCCGCGCGCATCCAGCGCTCCGTTGGCGTCCAGCTGTTGGGGACCTCCACCTCCACCGCCGCCTGCTGCCAGTACCCGGCCAGCTCCTGGGGCAGATAGGGGATCCTTCGGGGCCCTCCCACAAAGAACAGGAGCACCAGGACAAAGGCGCACCACTCGCCCCGCCTGGCCCACTTCTCAGGCCTGTGCCAGGCCGCCGCCGCCTTCACCCGGAGGGCCGCGTCGCTCTCCCCGAAGGCCAGGGGCACCTCCCAAAGCTGCCGCCCCGCCGCCAGCTCCAACAGGGTCCGGGCGTACTCCCGGCGCTCCTCCGGGCCGTGCAGACCCTCCAGCGTCTTTTCGTCGCAGGCCAACTCCAGATCCCGGCAGAAGCAGCGGTAGGCCGCCCACAAAATGGGGTTCCACCAGAACAGGAGCAGGGCGCCGCACGCCCAGGATTTCATCCAGCCGTGGTTCAGGCGGATGTGGCTCCACTCGTGGCGCAGCACCAGCTCCCGCCGCTGGGGGGACAGCTCCTCCTGGAGGCAGATCATATCGCACCGCACCCCGTCCAGCCTCTCCCCATTGGGGTACACGAAGCTGGAGGACAGCCCCCGGCACAGCCGCACCGTCACATTGTGGTCGTCCGGCTTCCGGTCCAGGGCGCGCACCAGGGGGTCGTCCTCCTCCAACAGGCGGCCCTGCCGGCCCAGGGCCTTCACCTGTCTGCTCCGCCGCCACAGCCAGACGGCTCCCGCCGCCACGCCGGCCAGCCACACCAGCCCAAGAAGGAGCAGCACCCGGTCGGAGAGTTCCACCGCCACCGCCGCGCCCCCCGGCAGGGCCAGGGCATACTCCCCCGCCCCCCAGTATTCGCTGGGCAGATAGGCCGGCATCGCCCCCATATCCGTCCGGGGGGTGATCAGGTCCCGGAAGGTGACAGGCAGGAAGTGGAACCAGCTGAGGACTTCAAACGCTGAGGTCAGAAATGTCCCGTACCACCCCAGCATCCACAGCCAGGTCCGCTGCCGTGGGGTGACCGCCCGCAGCAGCAGGGGCCGGAGCAGCAGCAGCCCGCCCAGCATCATCCCCAGAGTGAGCCCCCAATTTCCAAATGACAGCACGAGATGAAGCACATAGTCCGTCATGCCTCTCACCCCTCCCAGGTGTGCCGGTCGATCAGCTCCTTCAGTTCCTCCGCCTCCTTCGGAGTGAGCCGCCGCCCGCTGAAAAAGGCGTTGAGGAAGGGGGACAGCCCCCCCGCCTGCTCCTCCAGTTCCTCCCCCTGGGCCCGCAGGGCCTCCTCCCGGCCCAGCTTCGGGGAGACCACGGCCCCCTCGTTCACCGCCGCCCCTTTCCGGCACAGGCGGCGGAGCACGGTGTAGGTGGTGCTCTTGCTCCAGGTCAGCCGCTCCCGGCACCGCTCCACCAGGCGGGTGGAGTTGACTGGGGACTCCTCCCACAGCAGTTCCATCAGCTTCCACTCCCCGTCTGACAGCTTGTTCATCCTGATCCCTCCTCTGCCCATGACATTTCCATCAGGTTTACCCACATAAACCTCTCTGCTTGAAGTTTATCACGATAAACCTTTTCCTGTCAAGCCCCGCCTGTACATTTTCCTTTCCAGGCCGCCCACGCCCTGCTATACTGGGAACAAACAGACCGGGGGCAGATTTTTCCGTGGGTTCTCCCCCCTTTCCCCGTATATACGGACAGAGGATCCAGAACGACAGAAGGAGGTGACCGGCATGGACCCGTCCGCATGGATGGAACGGCTCCGGCAGGGGGACCGGGAGGCCCTGGAGCCCCTGCTGGCCCACTATGAGGGGATGCTGCGGTACATCGTGTCCGGGGTGCTGTCCGACCCCCACCGGCAGGAGGACTGCCTGGCCGAGGTGCGCCTGAAGCTGTGGGAGAAGCGGGAGCAGTACGACCCGGAGCGCTCCAGCCCTGCCACCTGGCTCACTGTGCTGTGCCGGAACGCCGCCGTGGACCACCTGAGGAGCGCACAACGCCACAGCGCTGAGGCGCTGGATGAGACCCGTCCGGACCCCGCCCCAGGCCCGGAGGAGCAGCTGCTGCGGAAGGAGCGGGCGGAGCGTCTGGAGCGTGCCCTGGCCTCACTGTCCCGCCGGGACCGCGCCCTGTTCTACCGCAAATATTACTATCTCCAGTCCACCGCCCGCATCGCGGCGGAGCTGGGGCTCACCCCGCGGGCGGTGGAGGGCCGCCTGTACCGCATCCGAAAGGGGCTCCAGAACAAGCTGGGAGGTGATCCGCTGTGAAACAGGACGAATTTGATCTCCGTCTCACCCAGGAGATGGCCGATCTCCCCCCCGGCCCCGGCGAGGTCCAGGACTACAACCCCTGGCAGGCCGCCATGTCCAAGCTCCTGTGGGGGATGGCCCTGACCACCTTCCGGCTGGAATTCTTCTATCTCCAATACCTGCTTCCCCTGCTGGGGGCCGCCCTGATGTACCTGGGGTACCGCTCCCTGCGGCGGGAAAATCCCTGGTTCCGGCTGTGCTGGGGGCTGTCCGGTCTGCTGCTGGCCGTCCACATGGTCCTGGACGTTCTGACCGCCACCCCGGTGATGGGGTGGATTGCGGGAAATCCCGCTGTCAACTGGGGGCTCACTTGGCCCATCCGGGGGATGGACCTGCTCCTCCTGTTTGCCCTGTGGCGGGGCTCCCGGGCCGCCTTCCGCACCGTGGGAGAGGCTCAGCCCCCCAGGGACTGGCTGAGGGAGGGCTTTCTCTGCTATCTGCTGGCCCTGGCCACCGCCCTGTGGTCCGAGCTGGTCCCCGCCGTTGAGCCCAGCTGGCTGGGAGTCACCATCACCAACCACTGGCTCTATTACCTTCGTCCCATCGCCTTCCTCATCCTGGAGATCCGCCTGCTGGTGTGCATCGCCCACCAGAGCGACGCCCTGGCGGGCCTGGGCTATGACATCGCCCCCGCACCCGTGCGGGTGTCCGCCCGGCCCTTCCTGCTGGGGGTGTTCGCCCTCACCCTGGCCGCCATCCCCCCCGCCCTGTGGCTGGGCGGACGCCTCCCCACCGGCCCGGCGGAGCCGGCGGCCCAGCTGACGGCGGAGCAGGAGGACATCTGGGCCCGCTTGGTCTCCCTGGGCCTTCCGGAGGACGTCGCCGCCGCCCTGGACGGGGCGGAACTGGAGCGGTGCGCCCAAGCAGAGGCAGTCAGGGCCGGCCGGACCTATGACACTGACCACACGGACAACGAGACGCCTCGCACCGACGGCCCCGCCGTCCTCCATGAATTGGGCGGCGGGGAGGCGGAGCTGTCCTCCTGGCTCCTCTTCCTGCCGGAGGACCAGGTGCGGCAGATCCATTTCTTCCGCTACCGGGCCATGCCCGATCTCCATTTGCAGGAGCAGTTCTCCGTGGATCCGTCCGGAAATTTCCACGCGGAGGACTACGCCGGGCGGCTGCTGTGGGAAAAGAACGGCCAGACCCTGGCTGTCTCCCCGGAGATCCGGCTGGCGGGCGGCCAGACCGCAGAGGAACTCACCGAGGACCAGCAGTTGTGGTATGAGCTGGAGTTGCACCGCCTAGGCCATCTTCACTACTCCCCCTCCTTCTCCTTCTCCATCCCCCGGGGTGCGGAGGGGATGCGGGGCTGGATCGCCTACACCACCGCCGCGGTCCCGTCCCCCCTGGTGGAGGATCCATCCGACTGGTCCTACGGCGACTTCTGGTACGTCTTTCTCCGCCATCAAGAGCGCTGGCTCCACTACCCCTTCGTCTCCATCCGGGACCTGGGAGGGAGCCGCTCCGCCGGAGCATACGGCCCCATCCGGTCTGTCTACGCCCCCTTCAACTTCTATCCCTGAGCAGCCGGAAGCGCATCCCCGGCGGGAGGTCCCCCTCCCGCCGGGATTTTTCTGCGCCGCTCTGGAAAATCCGCCGGGTTTTTGATACAATGGAACAAACCCAACGAGAAAGAGGGAGTGTCTATGCGTACCATCCGGGCCGCCGCCATCACCGAGACGGTGGCCAAGCTGTGCATCCAAGCCAACACCCATCTGCCCGCGGACATCGTGGCCGCCCTGGACGCCGCCCGGCAGAGCGAGCCCTGGCCTCTGGCCCGGGAGACCCTGGGCCTGCTGTGGGACAACCTGGGGCTGGCGGAGGAAAAAAACCTGCCCATTTGCCAGGACACCGGCATGGCCTGCGTGTTCGTGGAGCTGGGCCAGGAGGTCCACATCGAGGGGGATTTTGAGGCGGCCATCCACGAGGGAGTCCGCCAGGGCTACGGCGAGGGCTACCTCCGTAAATCCATCGTGGGCGACCCCCTCCGCCGGGTGAACACCGGGGACAACACCCCCGCCGCCATCACCCTCCGTCTGGTCCCCGGGGACGCCTGCAAGATCACCGTGGCCCCCAAGGGCTTCGGCAGTGAGAACATGAGCCGCCTGGGGATGCTCAAGCCCGCCGACGGGGTGGAGGGCGTAAAGCGCTTCGTGGTGGAGACGGTGCGCCTGGCGGGCTCCAACCCCTGTCCCCCTACAGTGCTGGGCGTCGGGATCGGCGGCTCCTTCGACAAGGTGGCCTGTCTGGCCAAGCACGCTCTCCTCCGGCCCATCGACCAGAGAAACCCCGACCCCTTCTATGCCGCTTTGGAGACGGAGCTGCTGGACGAGATCAACGCCCTGGGTGTCGGCCCCCAGGGGTTTGGCGGGAAAACCACCTGCCTGGGCCTGTCCATCGAGACCGCCCCCACCCATGTGGCCGGACTGCCCGTGGCGGTGAACGTCAGCTGTCATGTCACCCGCCGGGCCGCGGCGGAGCTGTGAGCACTCCCCGGGAGGTACTGCCGTGGAAGAAAAAATGATCGCCGTGGACGGCCGGAAGCTTCATGTATCGGATACAGGCTCCGGTCCGGTCACCCTGCTCATCCTGTCCGGCTCCAACATCCTGTTTCCCAGCCTGGAGTACGCTCCGCTGGCGGACGCCCTGAGCCCGTGGTACTCGGTCCTCATCCCCTCTAAATTTGGCTATGGACATAGCGACCTGACAGAGGCTCCCAGAGATGTGGACACAGTGGTGGAGGAATACCGCAGGGTGCTGTCCGCCTGCGGTATTCCTGTTCCCGTCGTGCTGGCCGCCCATAGCATGGGCTTCCTGGAGGCCCTTCACTGGGCGTTCAAATATCCGGAGGAGGTCTCCGCCCTAGTGGGACTGGACCCCGCTGTACCGGAGGTCTATCAGCACATGGATCTGGAGGCCATTCTGAGCCGACTGGAGGCCCTCAACCGCTCAGGCTGGAAGCGTACCCTACTCTTCTGGCTGCTCGCTCCCGCCCTCCTGGGCCGCTGTCCCGCCGCAGAGCGTAGGCGGCTGATGGTTGACGCCCGCCGGAACTTTGCTAGTGCCGTGTGGGTCAATGAGGCCAGGGATCTGCCCCGCTCTGTCCGGCAGGTGGAGCAGGAAGGGCCTCCCCTCTCCCATCCCACCCTGTTTCTCCTCTCCAACGGAAAGGGCACTCCTCTGGCCGGAGATTCCTGGCGTGCGTGCGGACAGCATTACCTCTCCGCCCTTCCGGCCTCATCCCTGCGGACCTTTGATCTCCCTCACGACCTGTACCGCCGCCGCCCCAAGGAGCTTACGGACACGATCCACCGCTTTCTGTTGGAGCACTTATGACCCTGTATATCCATCCAAACAATTAGGAGGCTGTTTCCATGCAATACAAACTGACCACCCCCGTCTCAAAGGAGGACCTGTCCCCCCTGCGGGCCGGGGACACCGTGCTCCTCTCCGGCACGGTGTACACCGCCCGGGACGCCGCCCACAAGCGGATGATGGAGCTTCTGGACGCGGGAGAGGCCCTCCCCTTCCCGGCGGAGGGCTCCGCCGTCTACTATGTGGGCCCTACGCCGGAGCGCCCAGGACAGATCATCGGCTCCGCCGGGCCCACCACCAGCGGCCGGATGGACGCCTACTCCCCCCGCCTGCTGGACCTGGGTCAGGCCATTATGATCGGCAAGGGGGCCCGGAACCAGGCGGTGAAGGAGGCGGTGGTCCGCAATGGTGCGGTCTATCTGGCCGCTCTGGGGGGCGCCGGGGCCCTGATGGCCGCCAGTGTGGAGGAACTGGAGGTCATCTGCTGGGAGGACCTGGGCTGTGAGGCGGTGCGCCGTCTGACGGTGCGGGACCTGCCCCTGACGGTGATCCTGGACGCCCACGGCGGCGACCTGTATGAAAGCGGCCCGGCGGCCTATCTGGCCAGCCTGTGACGCTGTCCCCTCAATTTTTTACATTTAGAAAAAAGAAGGAGGAACTCCCATGTTCCCCTGCGCGTCCTGCACCATCGAGGCCTGCCGCTCCGGACAGCTGGACAAGCTTCCGAAAAACTGTCCCATGCGGGACCCCGCCTTCTTCGACTCCGTCCTGGAGGAGTACTTCAAGCCGGAGAACCACGACTTTTTTGTTGCCAGCGCCGCCACCGAGGCCATCGGCTACTGCCGCTGGCCCCGCCTGCGGGAGGTGGTGGAGTTTTCCAGGCGCATGGGCTATACCCGGCTGGGGCTGGCCTTCTGCGCCGGTCTGCACCGGGAGGCCGAGGTGGTGGACCGGGTCCTGCGCCGGAACGGCTTCCAGGTAGCCTCTGTCATCTGCAAGACGGGCTCCATCCCTAAGGACCAGGTTGGGGTGCCGCCGGAGTACCGGGTCCGCCCCGGGACCTACGAGGTGATGTGCAACCCCATCGCCCAGGCGGAGCTCCTCAACCGGGCGGAGACCCAGTTCAACATCTGCCTGGGTCTGTGCGTGGGCCACGACTCCCTGTTCTACCGCTATTCCCAGGCCCCGGTCACCACCCTGGTAGCCAAGGACCGGGCCACCGGCAACAACCCTGTGGCCGCCATCTACTGCGCCGACAGCTACTTCAAGACCCGCCTGGACGCGGACCAGCCGTAACTTGATCCGAAAAAATCCCGTCTGCCGCAGTACGGCAGGCGGGATTTTCTGCGCCCGGACCCCCGCTACCGCGCCTCCAGCGCGGCGGCCACCCGCTCCAGGGCGCGCAGCAGCTCCGCCAGGATCTGGTTCTGGTGGTCCTGGATCTGGTTCAGCTCCCCCAGGAGCGCCGCCAGACAGGGCTCCTGACAGCAGGGCCGCGCCTCCGGCGCCGTATGGACATAGCGCCGCATGGTCATCTCCTCCGCGGCGGCCTGCACCTTGGCCAGCATCTCCTCCGGGTCCGGGCGCCGGCCGGCCTGGCTTTTCCGCCGCCCCGGTCCACAGTGATCGGTCATCTCCATCCCTCCCTGTATGATCTCCCACCATCCTATGTCCCGGGGTTGACCTTTGCGCCTGTCCGTGGTATATTCAATTTGTCTCAAATAAGACACTTTTTAGAAAGGAGGGCCCGCCCATGGCCCCGGAACTCTCTGAGCAGGAGCGCGCCCTCCTGGGCCGCTGTCCCCTGTTCCTGGGGGCGGAGGACGCCCTGCTCCGCCGCCTGCCCGCCCTGCCCGGCGTCACGCTCGAGTCCTTCGCCGCCGGGGACCTGCTCTATGGACCCAGCCAGTTCCGGCGCAGCCTGGGCGTGCTCCTCGCCGGACAGGTCCAGGTGACCAACGGCTCCCTGTCCGTCAGCCTGCTGCGGGCCGGGGAGCTCTTCGGCGCGGCCGCCCTCTACAACGACGCGCCGGAGTTCGCCGCCGTCCTCACCGCCCGCTCCCCCTGCCGGGTCCTGTTTCTCCCTCAGGAGACCCTGGACCGCCTGCTGGGGGAGGAGCCTCTCCTCCGCCGCAACTACCTCCGGTACCTCACCGGGCGCGTCCGGTTCCTGTCCGGGCGGCTGCGCTCGGTGGCCCAGACCGGCGCGGAGGGGAAGCTGGCCCGGTATCTGCTGACCCTCCCCTCCGGCGAGCCACTGCGCCTGTCCGCCACCGACCTGGCCAAGCGCCTGGGCATCAGCCGCGCCTCCCTGTACCGGGCCTTCCAGGCCCTGGAGGATGCGCGGCTCATCCGCCGGGAGGGCAAGTCCATGTACGTTCTGGACCCGGCGGGGCTGGAGGGTGTACTGTAAGACCCCAGACAGCGCGAAAAAACAACATTGGAAAGGAAGATCCAAATGAAACTGAACAAGCAACTGTCTCTGCTCCTGTGCGGCGCCCTGATGGTGTCCGCCCTGGCTGGCTGCGGCGGCGGGAAGGACGCCCCCTCTGCCTCTGGAAGCTCCTCCGCCTCCCAGTCCGGCTCCGCCAGCTCCGGGGCCGCCTCCGCTGACAGCTATGTGCTGCCCAATCTGATGGTCCTCTCCGGCCCCACCGGCGTGGGGGCCGCCAAGCTGATGGCGGACAACGAAGCTGTCACCCCCGAGGCCGTCGCCAACGGTGAGGCGGCTCCCGCCATCAACGCCGCCACCGTGGAGGCGGACAATCAGCTGGTCTCCAGCGCCCTCATCAACGGGGAGGCGGACATCGCCGCCGTGGCCACCAACGTGGCCGCCAGCCTGTCCGCCAAGTCCGAGGGGGCCGTCCAGGTGCTGGCGGTGAACACCCTGGGGGTGCTCTACATCCTGGAGAAGGGGGACTCTGTCCAGTCCATGGCCGACCTGGCGGGCAAGACCGTCTACGCCACCGGACAGGGGGCCAACCCGGAGTTTGTGCTCAACCACCTGCTCACAGAAAACGGGGTGGACCCCGCCGGGGTGGACGTCCAGTGGATGACCGCCCAGGAGGTCACCGCCAAGATGGCCTCCTCTGAGGACGGCGTCTGTATGCTCCCAGTCCCCGCCGCCACCGCCCTGATGCTCCAGGACTCCGGGGTGCGGCAGGCCCTCTCCCTCACCGAGGAGTGGTCCAAGGTGAGCAGCGGTCAGCTGGCCATGGGCTGCATCGTGGCCCGCACCGACTATATCGAGGAGAACCCCCAGGGGGTGGAACACTTCCTGACCGCCTATCAGGACTCCATCGCCTATATGTCCGACCCCGCCAACCTGGAGGACGCCGCCCAGCTGGTAGCCCAGTACGGCATCACCCCCAACGCCGCAATTGCCAAGTCCGCCATCCCCCAGTGCAATCTGGTGTGCCTCACTGGAGAAGAAATGAAGTCGGTGCTGGAGGACTATTACCAAGTCCTCTATGACGCCGACCCCGCCTCCATCGGCGGCGCGCTCCCCTATGACTCCTTCTACTATGGCGTATCCTGACCGTCTGGACTGCGCCCTGTTCCTGCTGCTGCCCCCGGCCTTCTGGCTTGGGGTCTGGCAGCTGGGGGCCTGGCTGGTGGAGCTTCATGTGGAGGGCCGGGGCAATGAGCTGCTCCTCCCCTATCCCGTCACAGTGCTGCTGGCCCTGCTCCGCCTGGCCCGGTCCCCGGAGTTCTGGTGGACCGCCCTCGCCTCCCTGGCCCGCGTCGCGGCGGGGATGGCGGGCGGCGCGGCCCTGGGCGTCCTGCTGGCCGCCCTCGCCTGCGCCAGTCCCTGGTGCCGCCGCCTGTTCGCCCCCGTCATTCGGATCATCCGGGCCACGCCGGTGGTCTCCTTCATCCTGCTGGTACTGCTGTGGACCGGCCGGGACCTGGTCCCGGCGGTGATCGCCGGGCTGATGGTCCTCCCGGTGGTGTGGGAGAACGTGACCCAGGGGCTCCGGGCCACCGACGGGCAGCTGCTGGAGCTGGCCCGGGCCTACCGCTTCTCCCGCTGGAAGACGGTCCGCCTGGTGTACCTCCCCTCCCTGCGCCCCTATCTGCGCTCCGCCGCCGCCAACGCCATGGGGCTGGCCTGGAAGTCCGGCGTGGCCGCCGAGGTCCTCTGCCTCCCCCGGCTGGGCATCGGCGCCCAGATCAGCCGGGCCAAGCAGGCCTTCGAGACTGCGGACCTCTTCGCCTGGACGGCGGCGGTCATTCTCCTCAGCCTGCTCATGGAGCGGGCGCTGACCCGGCTTATCCGCCATCCGGAAGGGGGGAGTGGACTGTGATCTCCGTCTCCCACCTCACCCTCTCCTACGGGGAGAAGCGGGTGCTGGAGGACCTCTCCCTCACCCTGCCGGAGCGGGGCGTCACCGTCCTGTCCGGCCCCTCCGGCTGCGGCAAGACTACCCTACTGCGCTGTCTGGCCGGACTGGAGCGCCCCCGGAGCGGCCGGATCCAGGCCCCGCCCCCCCGGGAGACCGTCCTGCTCTTTCAGGAGGACCGCCTGTTCCCCTGGCGCACGGTGGAGCAGCACCTGACGGATGCGCTCCCACAGGTCCGCTGGGCGGAGGTCCCCCGGTGGCTGGACCTGGCCGGGCTCACCGGCGAGGAGGGCAGTCTTCCCGCCTCCCTGTCAGGCGGGATGCGCCGCCGCCTAGCCCTGGTCCGGGCCCTGGCCCTGGGGGGACGGCTCTATCTGCTGGACGAGCCCTTCACCGGGGTGGACCCCGCCCGGATCCGCCGCCTGATGGAGGCCCTCCGCGCCCTGGACACCCCGGTCCTCCTGTCCAGCCACGAGGCCCTGGTCTGCTCCCTGGCCGACCGGGTGATCTGTTTGGACGGCCCCCCGCTCCGCCTCGCGGACGGCCGGAGCTGACCCGTCGTTTTCACGATTTTGTTTCAAATTTTACAGGGCGCTTTATTCAAATTGACAGCCCTGTATTTTTGTGGTATCCTAAATCTGGATCAAAGTTCCGGAAAGGAGACCGCCTATGGACCGCTTCAACCGTATCCTGCTGCTGGTGATCGCGCTGGTCACACTGGTCCTCCCCTATCTGACCAAGCAGTGACCCCTCGGACTCTCCACCTTTTTCTTGATTTTTCAGGGAAAAACTGTATAATGTCAGTATGTCACACGGCATACCCGGCGGCGGCTCTGCCGCCGTTCCACAGGGCGGACCCGGCGGGGCCCGCCCTGTCTTTTTCCCCGCGCCCGCCTGGGCGCGCTGTGCGATCAACGTGCCTCTCCGCCGGAGCGACCCGGCCGGGGGGCAAAAGGAGTGTCCAATATGTGGTTTGACCAAGCGATCCTCTATCAGATCTATCCCCTGGGCCTGTGCGGCGCACCGGCGGAGAACGACGGGCGCGCTGCCCGCCGCATCCTCCGGCTGCTGGACTGGGTGGAGCATATCAAGCGGCTGGGGGCGGACGCCGTCCTGCTCAATCCGGTGTTCGACAGCGACCGCCACGGCTACGACACCCGGGACTACAACCGGCTGGACCCCCGCCTGGGGACCAACGAGGACCTGGCCCAGGTGTGCCGCGCCTTTCACGACGCCGGGCTCCGGGTCCTGCTGGACGGGGTGTTCCACCATGTGGGCCGGGGCTTCTGGGCCTTTCGGGACGTTCAGGAGAAGAAGTGGGGCAGCCCCTATCGGGACTGGTTCTATCTGAACTTCGACGGCGACACCAACTGGGGCGACGGCTTCTGGTACGAAAACTGGGAGGGACACGGCGAGCTGGTCAAGCTGAACCTCCACAACCCGGACGTGGTGGAGCACCAGTTCCAGGCCATCCGAAGCTGGGTGGAGCAGTTCGGGATCGACGGGCTGCGGCTGGATGTGGCCTACTGCCTCCCCACCGGCTATCTGAAGCGCCTGCGGGCCTTCACCCAGACGCTGAAGCCGGACTTCGCCCTGGTGGGCGAGGTCCTGGGCGGAGACTACAACCTCTGGATAGGGCCGGAGCTGTGCCACTCGGTGACCAATTACGAGTGCTACAAGGGCCTGTGGTCCAGTTTCAACGACCGCAACCTGTTCGAGATCGGCCACAGTCTGGCCCGCCAGTACGGGCCGGAGCCCTGGACCCTCTACAAGGGGGCCCACCTGCTGTCCTTCGTGGACAACCACGACGTCACCCGCATCGCCTCCAAGCTGCGGGACCCTGCCCACCTCCCCCTGGCCTACGCCCTCCTGTTCGGGATGCCCGGGACCCCCGCCCTGTACTACGGCAGCGAGTGGGGCATCCCCGGCGAAAAAGCCCCGTGCAGCGACGACGGCCTCCGCCCCGCCCTGGAGAAGCCGGAATGGAACGGCCTGACCGGCTGGATCGCCCGGCTGGCCGCCGCCCGGAGGGGCAGCCCAGCCCTTCAGAACGGTAGCTATCGGAATGTGCTCCTCACCAACCTTCAGATTATTTTCGAGCGCAGGACGGAAGAGGAGCGGGTCCTGGTGGCGGTCAACGCGGACAGCCAGCCCTATACCGCCCACTTCGACGCGGGCTGCGGCCTGGCCTGGGACCTGATCTCCGGCCAGAAGCACGACTTCGGCGGCGGAAGCCAACTGCCCCCGTACAGTGCGTTTTTCTGGAGGATGGAGCGATAAGCTCAAAAAACTGTCAAAAAATATCCCCCTGCCGCGGCAGGGGGACATTTTTTGTGTGTTTTGCGTGTTTGGGAACTCAGCGCGCCCCGTCGGAAAACAGCGCAGCCAGGGACTGGGAAAACGGGGGCCGGCAGATCCCCTTCTCCGTGATGATGCCGGAGATCAGGCTGTGGTGGGTGACGTCGAAGGCGGGGTTGAAGCACTTCACCCCGGCGGGGGCCATGGGCTCACGGTACCACAGGGAGCGGATCTCCTCCGGGTCCCGCTGCTCGATGGGGATGTGGTCCCCGTCGGGACAGCTCAGGTCGATGGTGGAGGTGGGTCCCAGCACATAGAAGGGGATCCCGTAGTGCCTGGCCAGGATGGCCACTCCGCTGGTGCCGATCTTGTTGGCGGCGTCGCCGTTGGCCGCCACCCGGTCACAGCCCACAAAGCAGGCCTGGGCCCACCCGTTCTTCATCACCATAGAGGCCATATTGTCACAGATCAGGGTGACGTCCACCCCCGCCTGACACAGCTCCCAGGCGGTGAGCCGCGCCCCCTGGAGCAGGGGCCGGGTCTCGTCGGCGAATACCCGCAGGGGGATCCCACGCTCCTGGGCCAGCAGGATGGGGCCCAGGGCGGTGCCGTACCGGGAGGTGGCCAGGGGCCCCGCGTTGCAGTGGGTCAGCACCCCGTCCCCCGCCTTCAGCAGGGAGAGCCCGTGCTCCGCGATGGCGCGGCACATCTCCTCGTCCTCCCGGCGGATGGCCCGGCTCTCCGCCTCCAGGGCGTCGGCCAGCTCCCGGGAAGTGCCCTCCGCCAGCCCAGAGGCCCGGCCCAGCATACGCTCCACCGCCCAGGAGAGGTTGACCGCCGTGGGGCGCGAGGTGACAAGTGTTTTTCCTTTTCGCTCCAGCTCTCTCAAAAGCTCGGGGGCGTCCAGCCCAGCCCGCTCCATCTGGCGGGCCAGGGCGGACAGGCAAAACCCCGCAAAGATACCGATGGCGGGTGCGCCACGCACCCGGAGGCTCCGGATGGCCTCCACCATCTCCTCCAGGGTCCTCACCGCGCGGTATTCCACCCGGCCGGGCAGCCGCGTCTGGTCCAGCAGGACCACGCTCTCCCCGTCCTCTCCCAGACGGACATTCTCCGACTGGCTCTGTGCCATCATACTCCCTCCTCCTCTGTTCTGGGCCCCGCCAGGACCGCGTACCGGCCCGCCAGCCCCAGCAGGGCCGCCGTCTGAGCCTCCGTCAGCTCCACGCCGCCCCCCAGCAGCTGGACATTGGCGTAGATCCTGGCCGTCTGCTCCACCGTCTCCATCCGGTCAAAGGCGGACCAGAGATCCGGCCCCCAGGCCAAGGCCCCGTGGTTGGCCAGCAGCACCGCGCTGTGGTCCCGCACAAAGGGGCGGACGCTGTCCGGCACCTCCCGGGTGGAGGGCAGGGCGAAGGGGGCCACCGGCACCTCCCCCAGGCCGCTGACGGTCTCGGTGAGGTACCGCTCCCCCAGCGGACGGCGGCAGACGGCGAAGGCGGTAGCCATGGGGGGATGGGCGTGGACCACGGCGCGGACGTCGGGGCGCTCCCGGTAGACCATCAGGTGCATGGGCGTCTCGGAGGAGGGGTGCCGGTCCCCCTCCAGCACCTCCCCGGACAGGGTACACTTCACCAGCATCTCAGGCCGCAGCCGCCCCTTTCCCACCCCGGAGGGGGTGACCAGGATCTGGTCCTCTCCCAGCCGGAGGGACACGTTCCCATCGTGGCCCACGGTGTATCCCCGCTGGTACAGCAGGCGGCACACCTGACAGAGCTCCTCCCGGGCGGCGATCTCAGCCGCCCGCTCCGCCTCAGACAAAGATCTCACTGGGGGCCCGCCGGGCGGCGTACTGGTCCTCCAGCTCATGCTGGTGGTAGAGATAGCCCTCGTGGTCAAAATACTTGGCTCCGGTGGGACACTTCTTCACGCAGGCGCAGCACTTGATGCACTTGCCCGCCACGTTGGACACGTCGGCGGGATCGATGGAGCCCATGGGGCACAGACGGGCGCACAGGCCGCACTTCACGCACTTGTCCGGGTCTGTGACCGGCTTGGCCTTCAGGAAGTCCTTGATGGGCTCCCCGTGGCGGTCCCGGGGGGTGTAGTAGGGGCGGATGGGGTCGCAGCCATTCACCTGGATCGCCTCTCTGGGAAGCTCTGTCAGGTTTTTTACCTTGTCAGCCGCTCTCTCCCCCAGTTCGCCCACCAGGGCCATATCCTCCCCGTCCGGACGGCCAGCGCCCAGGATGCGGGAGAAGGAGTGCTCGCCCACAAAGGCCCCGGCGGCCACGGGACAGAAGCCGTTGTCCCGCAGGACATTGCGCAGCTCCATCAGCCCGTCGTCATAGTTGCGGTTGCCGTACAGCACCACCGGGACGGCCAAGGTCCCCTCCCCATGGATCATATCCCGGACGTAGGGCAGCAGCAGATTGGGCACCCGGCCGGCATAGACCGGGGTGCCCACCACCGCCAGATCCTCCGGGCCGAAGGACAGGGCCTGCTTCCGGGCCTCGGGCAGGTTGAAGCAATAGGCCTCATACCCGGCCCCCAGCCGCTCCGCCAGATCCTTCGCCAGGGTGGTGACCACCTTCTCCGTGGTCCCGGTGCCGCTGAAATAGACGGCGTGTACAGTTTTGATGTTCATGTCCGTTCCTCCTCTGTTTCGTTCCGCGCGCTCTGCTCCGGATCTTTCAAATCCTCCGGGGCGCATAAGTAAGAAAGTTAATTTACTTTACAGTATATCCGCATAAAAGCTCAGTCCAGCTCCCAGGAGGCTATGCTGGTCTCCGCCACATACTGGGCCTTGACCCGGCCCAGCCGGGCCATGTGTTCGGTGGCCATGTGGGCCTTCTGTGCCTCCGGCCCGGTCCACCGCTCCACCAGCAGCAGGGTGCCGTCCTCCTCCTCCGGGAGGTAATAGCGGTAGTCCAGACACCCCTCCTCCCGGCGGATCTGGTCCAGGATCCCGGACTCCCGCATCATCTGCAAAAACGCGTCCCGCTGCCCGGGCAGCATGGTATAGGTCACTTGAAACAGCATCATCGTGTCAACACTCCTTTTTCCTGCTCCGCCGTTTACGCCTCCGCCGCGGCAGGCTCAGCCCCGCATCCGCCGGAACGCCAGATAGCCCTCCAGGATCAGGGAGGCCGCCACCGCGTCCACCGTCTTTTTCCGCTTCTTTCCGTTTTTTCCCGCGTCGAACAGGATCCGGTGGGCGTCCACCGTGGTCCGGCGCTCATCCCACAGCACCGGCTTCAGGCCGGTGGCCTCCTCCACCCGGGCGGCAAAGTCCCGGTACAGCTCCGCCCGGGGGCCCTCCGTCCCGTCCATATTCCGGGGGAAGCCCATCACCAGCTCGTCCACCTGATAGGTCTGGACCAGCCGGGTCAGCTCCTCCAGCACCACCTCCGCCTTCCGGCTGTGGATGGTGGTCACATCCCCCGTCAAAAATCCGGTGGGGTCGGAGACCGCCACCCCGGTGTGGGCGTCGCCGTAGTCAATGGCCATGATCCGCACACATCCGCCTCCTCTCCTCTTCGTTCTGCTATCACTATACAAGAAACGGCGGCAAATTACAAGCGCCTCCGGGGAAAAGAGTCCCCCTCATTTCAGGGCGTCGGACACCCGGAGCACCAGGTCCTCGTGGGTGCGGTCCACCAGATGGGTATAGATCCGCCCCGTGGTGGCGGGGGTGGAGTGGCCCAGGGCCTTCCCGATGTCGAACAGGGAGGCCCCCTGACAGGAGGCGATGGTGGCAAAGGTATGCCGCAGGCCGTGGAAGGTGAGGCGGGGTAGGCCGTTTTTCCGCACAAACCGGGTGAAGGCCAGGGAGAGGGCGTTTGGGGAGTAGGGCGCCCCCTTGTGGTCCAGGATCACATGGTCCGTCCGGTTGAAGGCGGCGCCCTGCCGCCCCCGCTCCTCCTCCTGCCGTCTCCGCTCCCGCTCCAGCAGGAGGAGCACCTCCTCTGGGAGGTAGAGGGTGCGCACTGAGGCCCGGTTCTTGGTCTCCTTCTGGACGATGGTGGCCCCATAGGCGGTGCGGGCCTCCCGCACCAGGACCAGGCGGCGGCGGAAGTCCACATTCTCCCACTTCAGGCCGCAGATCTCCTCCCGGCGCATCCCCAGACTGCCCGCCAGCTTCACGGCCAGCTCCAGGATGTGTCCCTCAATGAGCTGGTAGAGCTGTTTGAGTTCCTCATTGTCATAGAAGAAGGCCTCCTTGATCCGGGGCCGTGGGGGCTCTACCCGGTCCATGGGCGAGGCCAGAAGCATATCCTGCCGCACAGCGGAGCGCAGGGCGCTGGAGAGGAGGTCGTGGTGCCGCCGCATGGTATTGGAGGACAGCCCGGCCGCCTGCTGGGTATCCGTGTAGTACCGTTGGATCTGCTTGGCGGACAGGTGGCTCAGGGGGACCGCCCCCAGGGCGGGCAGGATGTGGTTGTCAATGATCTTCTGATAGGCGTACACCGTGGTCTCCGCCCGGTTGGGCCGGACGATGGACTCCATCCAGTACTCCAGCCAGTGGGCCAGGTCCGGCTCCTCCCGGCGCTCCTCCCGCGGCTCCCCCGCCCGCCGCTCCCGCAGAGCCTGAAAGTCCCTCAGCCCCTTCCGGGCAGCCGTCAGCGTGGGAAAGGTCCGGTACTGCTTGATCCGCTTCCCACGCCCGTCCCGGCCCAGCTCCATGCTGACATAGTAGAGCTGCCGGACGTCGTCATAGGATATATTCCGTTCTACCGCTTTTCTCGCCATGGTGGTCTCCTCCTTGATTTCTCTCTTTGGGATGGAAGGCCCGGAAGGCCCGCACAACGCCAGCATAACAGAGAGAAAGTCCCGGAAAAAGAGCAAAAACCTCCGGCCCCGCAGGGCCGGAGGCAGAACAGGCCAAACGCCGCGGCCCCTTTTGAAGGCCGGACCGGGCGCTAGCCTTCCATTTTGAACTGCCTCCGGTGGAGGAGCCAGTCGCACGCCGGAGCGGCAAACAGGAAGAAGGCGAAGGGGATGGCCAGTGCGGGGGCCTCCATCGCCTCCAGGGGCACGCTGGCGGCGATGGACCAGGGCACGGCTGCCGCCAGGACGATGGCCGTATTCCCCAGGGCCTGGGACAGGAGGATCCCGTCCTTTCCGCTGCGGCGGAAGCTCTCCTCCATCGTCTGCCCGGTGAGTACCAGGGCGATGGACTGGTTGCACAGCAGGGCGGCGGAGGTCACGGACACCACCGCCGTGGCCACATACAGGTCGGTCCGCCGGGCGATGCGCTCCAGTCGCTTCTTCACCGGCTCCAGCAGCTCCGCCCCGTTCAGGATCCCGGAGGAGGCGCAGGAGAACAGCACGATGCACATCCCGTTCACCATAGACGCCAGGCCGCCGCCGGACATAATATCCGTCAGCTCCGGCTGTCTCACCACACAGCCGGCCACACAGCTCCAGGCCACCTCCGCCAGCGGCCTGCCCTGCTCCCACACGGCCAGCACCGCCGCCACGCCGCAGCTGGCCAGGATGGACCGGGCCGCGCTGACCTTGAGGAAGGGCAGCACCAGCAGGACGGCCGCCGGGAGCGCCACGGTCCAGGACAGGTCAAAGCCCTCCTCCAGGGCCGTCAGGATGGTCTGGTCCACCCGCTGGATGGGGCACAGCAGGGAGATCCCCCCGTAAAACGCCAGGGAGAGCGCAAAAGGCAGGGGCGTGGTCCGCCACATCCGCAGCTGAAAGCTGTGCTGCTCCACCCCCGCCAGGGCGGCGGTCAGGGCCGCCGAGGAGGAGGCCGGGGACAGCCGCTCCCCCAGATAGGCCCCGGACAGCACCGCGCCCCCCGTGACGGCCAGACTGGCCCCGCCGCCGCGGGCGATGGCCGCCAGGATCACCCCCGCCGTCCCCGCCACGCCGAAGGAGCTGCCGAAGGCCATGGACAGGGCGGAGGCCAGCAGGAAGGCGGTTAGATAGAAGGCGCCGGGGTGCATCCACTCCAGGCCCGTGTGGACGAAAAAGGCGATGGTCCCGCTGGCCCGCCACAGGGCGGTGAGAAAGCCGATGAGCACCAGGATGCGCAGCACCACCAGCGAGGTGCGCGCCCCCTCCCACGCCATCCGGACCAGCGCCCGGAGGGTCAGCCCCCGGCGCAGCCCCACCAGAGTGAAGCACACCAGCCCCAGGGCAAGCCCCCAGGACAGGGACCACCCCAGCGCCATACAGGCAAAGGTCCCGGTCAGAAATACAGCAAACGCAGCCAGAAGCTCCATGGTCCTCTCCCCTTCTCCGGCCCCTCCGGACACGCCGGAGGCCCGTTCTTGATGCTGTCCTTAGTATAAAGGAAAATTTTTCATTTGTCGAATGATTCTTTTCCGGCCGCCGGGCGGCCTCAGTCCACCTCCCCCTCGAACACGGCCACCGCGGGGCCGGTCATCCAGATGTGCCCGCTGGCCCGGTCCCAGTCCAGCTCCAGCACGCCACCCGGCAGCCGCACCTCGGCCCGCCGCCCGCACCGTCCGGTCTTGACCGCCGCCGCCAGCGCCGCGCACGCCCCCGTCCCGCAGGCCAGGGTGACGCCGCTCCCCCGCTCCCACACCCGGACGTCCAGCCGCTCCCGGCTCCGGGCCGCCGCGAACTCCACATTGATCCGCTGAGAGAAAGCCCCGCTCTCCTCCAGAATGGGCCCCACCCGCTCCAGGGGGACCGCCTCCGGCGCGGGGCAGAACACCACCCCGTGGGGGTTGCCCACATCCACCGGCCAGACCGTATAGGTCTCCCCCTCCGCCTCCACGGACACCGAGGGGGACAGGGCGGGGATCCCCATGTCCACTGTGACCTGCTCCACCTGTCCGCCCCGAACCCGCAGCTCCAGCACCCGGGGCCCGGCGTCGGTGTCGATGGTCAGACAGGTCTTGCGGGTCAGCCCCTTGTCATAGACGTACTTGCCCACACAGCGGATCCCGTTGCCGCACATGGCCCCCCGGGAGCCGTCCGCGTTGTACATCTCCATGGAAAAATCTCCGCCCCGTCCGGGGCGAATGCAGATCAGCCCGTCGCCCCCCACCCCGAAGTGCCGGTCAGACAGGCGTACCGCCAGCCCCGGCAGGTCCTCCGGGATCCCCTCCAGACCGTTCAGGTAGATGTAATCGTTTCCCAGCCCGTGCATTTTGGTAATGTGCATCGTCCACCGCTCCTTTCCATACGGGAAAGGCTATGCGCCCGGCGGCCCCGGTATGACAGAGGCCCGGCGGCCCTCCGCCGTCCGGTCTCCCTCCGTCCCTTTTTGTGGAAACACCCACATCACCCGTGCCCGCCGCCCCCGAACTTTGTCACATTAAAGACTTGCATTTTCCCCGCACAGGGAGTAACTTAGATGTATTATTTACCCCGGCGCGCACCTGCGGGCGGGGCGGCGGGCGGGGGCTTTCTCCCACCCTCCGTCCCCCTTCCCCTCTGACCGGGCGGTCAGGCCATACAGTACGGAAAGGATTGAACCTATGAGCGTCAATATCACAGAGATCTTCGGTTCCAATGTATTCAGCACCGATGTGATGCGGGAGCGGCTCCCCAAGGGCGTGTTCCGCGAGGTCATGGACGTGATGGAGCACGGCGGCAACATCAGCATCGAGACCGCCGACATCGTGGCCAACGCCATGAAGGACTGGGCGGTGGAAAAGGGCGCCACCCACTACACCCACTGGTTCCAGCCGCTCACCGGCATCACCGCGGAGAAGCACGACGCCTTCCTCACCCGCCCGGAAAACAGCCGCACCCTGCTTCAGCTCACCGGCAAGCAGCTGATCATGGGGGAGTCCGACGCCTCCTCCTTCCCCTCCGGCGGGCTGCGCTCCACCCACTACGCCCGGGGCTACACCGCCTGGGACATGACCTCCCCCGCCTTCGTCAAGGAGATGACCGCCGGCACCATCCTGTGCATCCCCACCATTTTCGTCTCCTATCACGGCGAGGCGCTGGACAAGAAAACCCCTCTGCTGCGCTCCATGCAGGCCCTCAGCACCCAGGCGCTGCGCATTCTCCGGCTCTTCGGGAACACCGCCGCCAGGAAGGTCATCCCCCAGGTGGGGGCCGAGCAGGAGTACTTCCTGGTGGACCGGGAAAAGTATCTGAAGCGCCGGGACCTCATCTACACCGGGCGCACCCTCTTCGGCGCGCCCGCCCCCAAGGGACAGGAGATGGACGACCAGTACTTCGGGGTCATCCGGCCCCGGGTGGGCTCCTTCATGTCCGACCTGAACCAGGAGCTCTGGAAGCTGGGCATCCCCATCACCACCCAGCACAACGAGGCCGCCCCCGCCCAGCATGAGCTCGCCCCCATTTACACCCCCTGCAACCTGGCGGTGGACCAGAACCAGCTGACCATGGAGACCATGAAGCGGGTGGCCACCCGGCACGGGCTGGTGTGCCTGCTCCATGAAAAGCCCTTCGTGGGGGTCAACGGCTCCGGCAAGCACAACAACTGGTCCATCGGGACCGACACCGGCGAGAATCTGCTGGACCCCGGCGACACCCCCAACGAGAACCTCCAGTTCCTGCTGGTCCTCTCCTGCATCATGAGGGCGGTGGACGTCCACGCCGACCTGCTGCGGCAGTCCGCCTCCTGCGTGGGCAACGAGCACCGCCTGGGCGGCCAGGAGGCCCCTCCCGCCATCATCTCCATCTGCCTGGGCGAGCAGCTGGAGAGCATGGTGGATCAGATCGTCTCCAACGCCGACTCCATCCAGCTGCTGGCCTCCGGCAAGCTGGACTCCGGCGTGTCCACCGTCCCCGTCCTGAGCCGGGACGGCACCGACCGCAACCGCACCACCCCCTTCGCCTTCACCGGCAACAAGTTCGAGTTCCGTATGGTGGGCTCCTCCGACTCCATTGCCGACGCCAACGTCACCCTCAACGCCATCGTGGCCGAGGCCCTGTGCGACGCCGCCGACATTCTGGAGCAGGCCCCCGACTTCACCTCCGCCTGCTCCCAACTGATCCACGAAAACATGGCCCGGCATCAGCGCATCATCTTCAACGGCGACGGCTACTCTGACGCCTGGGTGGCCGAGCCCGCCCGCCGCGGCCTGCCCAACCTGGCCTCCCTGGTGGACGCGGTCCCCGCCCTCACCACAGAGAAGGCCGTCCGGCTGTTCACCAAGTTCGGGATCTACACCCCGTCGGAGCTGGAGGCCCGGGCGGAGATCATGTACGAGACCTATATCAAGGCCACCAAGATCGAGGCCAACACCATGATCCACATGGCCTCCAAGCACTACATCCCCACCGTCATCAGCTATACCACCCGCCTGGCCCAGTCCATCACCTCGGTGGCCGCCGCCTGCCCCGGGGCCGACCTGTCCGTCCAGCGCAAGCTGCTGACCCAGGTCAGCGACTACCTCTCCCAGGCCTCCTGCGCCCTGGAGCAGCTCAAGCCCCTGATGGAGCGGGTGGACTCCATCTCAGGCATGAAGGAGATGGCCCTGGCCTACCGCACCGCCGTAGTCCCCGCCATGGCCGCCCTCCGCTATCCCATCGACGCCCTGGAGCTGCTGGTGGACAAGTCCGTCTGGCCCATGCCCACCTACGGCGACCTGATGTTCGAGGTGTAAGGCGTTTTCCCTTTTCTATCTTTGATTTTATAGGCAGAGACGCCCCGGATCCAGCGGCTCCGGGGCGTCTCTGCTGTCCATTGATCCAGACAGAAAAATATGGTAAACGTGGTTGTGGGCTTACTTCTTCCCGCCCTTGGCCTTCTTCTCCTTGGCCTCCCGCAGGGCGTCGATCTCGTCCTCCCAGCCATCCGGCATCAGGGCGTCCATCATGGCCTCCTCCTCCAGGTCCGGCTCCACTAGGGAGAAAATGCAGGGCTGGTCCGGATATTTCTTTTCCAGCATCTTCTTCTCCGCCAGAATCTCGTCATAGACCTCCTGGCTCCCTTTCTTCTCAGGAATCGGGTTTTTCTTCCCCGCGTTGATCGCCCGGATGATCCGGTTTGTGTCATAGCTCCCCAATTCAGGCAATCCCATACCGACCGCTCCTTTCTGTTTCTGTTGTCCTGTCCCGCTCCAGTTTATCCTCTTTTGGAAATCATTGCAAGTACCTTTTTGCACAGAAGGTCTTGAACCGGACTCCAACTGTTCCCTCGCATATTCCGCCGCTCCGGGGCCCAGGCTAAGCCGTGGAGGTGAGCAATTTGGATGCCAGCGGAGCACTGTTATCCTTCATCCACAAAAACGCCGCCATGGGGGTGGGGGCCATCCCCCAGGCCATGTCCCTGCCTCAGAGCCGGGCCATGGTCCCCGCCCTGGACCGGCAGCTCCGGGAGTACCGGGCCATCGCCGCCCAGTCACAGGCCTATGCCCGGGCACACGGCCGGCAGGAGCTGCGGGGCCCCGGCACCGCCGCCCTGGCCATGTCCGCCGCCATGCTGCGGGCCCAGTCCATGCTGGACCCGTCCACATCCAGACTGGCGGAGCGGATGATCCAGGGCAGCACCATGGGCGCCGTCCAGATGACCCGCCGCCTTCACCAGTTCACCGGCCGGGCCGACCCGGCCCTGGTGGAGCTGGGCCAGCGGCTGCTGCGTGCGGAGGAGCGGAACATCCAGGAGATGAAGCGTTTCCTCTGAGCGGGCGGAGCGCAGAGCGGGCCGGAGGCACAGCGCCTCCGGCCCGTTCGGCCGTTTACAAGTCCACAGAGAAGCGGAACCGGGTCTCCTGCCGGTACTCCGCCCCGGCCCGCAGCACCGGGCTGGGGAACTCCGGGTGGTGGATGGCGTCCGGGAAGAACTGGGTCTCCAGACAGAAGCCCCACCGCTTGCCGTAGGGCGCGCCCCCCTTCCCCGCCGGGCAGCCGTCCAGATAGTTGCCCGTGTAGAACTGCACGCCGGGCATGGTGGTGCTCACCTCCAGGGCGATCCCCGTCTCCTCCGACCAGGCCCGGGCCGCCGGGCGCAGCGTCCCCGCCGGGCCGTCCACCACCCAGTTGTGGTCATAGCCCCCCGCCATGACCAGCTGGGGGAAATCCCCATCGATCCCCGCGCCGATCCGCGCCCCCGCCCGCAGGTCCATGGGGGTGCCCTCCACCGGGGCCAGCTCCCCCGTGGGGATGGAGCCTTCGTCCGCGGGGGTATAGCGCCCGGCGTTGATCTGGATATACTGGCCGGTCACAGGGCCGCTGGCGTGTCCGTTCAGATTGAAATAGCTGTGATTTGTAAGGTTGCACAGGGTATCCCGGCTGCTCCGCGCCCAGTAGGCGATGGACAGTCCCTCCCGGGAGAGGGTATAGGTCACCCGCGCCGACAGGTCGCCGGGATAGCCCTCCTGGCCGTCCGGGCTGAACAGGGAGAGGACCAGCCGGTCCTCCTCCGCCTCCTCCACCCGCCACACCTGCCGGTCAAAGCCCACCAGGCCGCCGTGGAGGTGGTTCTCTCCGTTATTGGCCGCCAGGGGGTACTCCCGCCCGCCCAGAGAGAAGCGGGCCCCGCCGATGCGGTTGGCCACCCGGCCCACCAGGGCCCCCAGATACTTATCCTGCCGCCGGTAGTCCTCCAGACTGTCAAAGCCCAGCGCCACATCCACGGGCGCTCCGCTCCGGCCGGGCACCGTGAGGGTGCGTACCGCCCCCCCATAGGTCAGGATCCCGGCAGTAAGCCCGCCGCTGCGCAGTGTGATCTCCTCCACCTGTGTCCCGTCCGGCATCGTACCAAAGAGTCGTCTGCTCTGTTCTTCCATATTGGCCTCCTTCCGACCCGCCCCTGCGCGGCTCTGGCCGCGGTCCGACGCCGGGTCTTTGCTCCATTGTACCGTGTTTTTTCTCCAGAGGCAAGCTGTTGTGGAGGCCTCCGCCGGACAGGACGGCGGAAGTCCGCTTTTTTTCTCTGTTTTTCTCCATAGTTTGCCCTTGCCACGAGAGGAAAAAGGCAGTATAATATTGTCGTTGCGTTGTGAATCGGATAAGGCAAATCCGCTCCGCGGTTGCGAATCCCGGTTCCTGGAGGTAACAATTATGGTAAAAGCGATCGTAGGCGCCAACTGGGGCGACGAGGGCAAGGGCAAGATCACCGATATGCTGGCCGAAAGTTCTGACGTCGTCATCCGCTTCCAGGGCGGCGCCAATGCCGGCCACACCATCATCAATGACCGCGGCCGCTTCGCCCTGCACACCCTGCCGTCCGGCGCATTTTATCCCCATGTCACCAACATCATCGGCAACGGCGTGGCGCTGGACATCCGCAAGCTGGTGGACGAGCTGCGCTCCATCACCGACCAGGGAGTTCCCGCCCCCAATCTCATCATCTCTGAGCGGGCCCAGCTGCTCATGCCCTACCACAAGCTCCAGGACGCCTATGAGGAGGAGCGGCTGGGAGGCAAGGCCTTCGGCTCCACCAAGAGCGGCATTGCGCCCTTCTACTCCGACAAGTATGCCAAGATCGGCATCCAGGTCTGCGACCTGTTCCATGAGGACCGCCTGATGGAGCGGCTCACCGCCGCGCTGGCCATCAAGAACGTCCTGTTCCAGCACCTGTACCACAAGCCCGCTCTGGACGCCCAGGAGCTGTTCCAGCAGCTGCTGTCCCTGCGGGAGGAGATCCGCCCCTATGTGGGCGACGCGGTGGGCTTCGTCCACCAGGCCCTGAAGGAGAACAAGACCATCCTTCTGGAGGGCCAGCTCGGCTCCATGAAGGACCCGGACCTGGGCATCTTCCCCATGACCACCTCCTCCCACACCCTGGCCGGCTTTGGCTGCGTGGGCGCCGCCGTCCCCCCCACCGCGGTGGAGGACGTGATCTGCGTCACCAAGGCCTACTCCTCCAACGTGGGCTCCCAGACCGAGCCCTTCATCAGCGAGGTCACCGGCGAGGCCGGCGATGAGCTGCGCCGCCGGGGCGGCGACAAGGGCGAGTTCGGCGCGACCACCGGACGCCCCCGCCGCGTGGGCTGGTTCGACACGGTGGCCACCAAGTACGGCTGCATGATCCAGGGCGCCACCCAGGTGGCCCTCACCTGTCTGGACGTGCTGGGCTATCTGGACGAGATCCAGGTCTGCACCGGCTATGAGATCGACGGCCAGATCACCGACACCTTCCCTGTCACCCCCCTGCTGAACAAGGCCAAGCCCGTGTTCACCACCCTCCCCGGCTGGAAGTGTGACATCCGCGGCTGCAAGGACTACAACGCCCTGCCCCAGCAGGCCAAGGATTATGTGGACTTCCTGGAGGCCCACATCGGCGCCCCCATCACCATGGTCTCCTCCGGCCCCAAGCGCGAGGAGATGACCTACCGCACCCCGAAGCTGTGACCCACTGTGGGGCCGGACTCCGCCTCGGCGGCATCCGGCCCCCTTCCGTTTTTTAGAAGGAGAACTGTCATGCGGCACCGTATTTTTCCCTCTCTTCTCTCCCTCAGCCTGGCCCTGGGCCTGTGTGTGCTGCCCGCATCCGCCCTGGAGACGGACGACCTGAAGACGCTGCTCCAGACCTATTATGTGGACCAGATCCCGGAAAACGTCCTGGAGCAGGACACAGTTCAGACTGTTCTGGACGCCCTGAACGACCCCTATACCACCTATATGACCGCCGAAGAGTACCAGTCCTTCCTGAACCAGGTGGACGGCGAGACGGTGGTGGGCATCGGGGTGTCCATCCAGACCACCGTAAGCGACGGGGTGCAGATCCTCTCTGTGCTGGACGGCTCCCCCGCCCAGGAGGCCGGCCTGTCCGCCGGAGACCGCATCCTGTCGGTGGACGGCGTCCCCCTGGAGCCGGGCATGGACCCCTCCTCCCTCATCCGGGGCGAGGCCGGCACACAGACCACCCTCACCGTCCGGCTCCACAGCACCGGCAAGACCCGGGACTTCACCCTGGAGCGCCGGGCCGTGGTCATCCCCATCGTCACCTATGAGCTGAAGGACGGGGATGTGGGCTACATCAAGTGCGACAGCTTCGGCGCCTCCACCGCCGCCACCGTGCAGGAGGCCCTGGAGGAGCTGGAGGGCCGGGCGGACGTCTGGATCATGGACCTGCGCGCCAACCCCGGCGGCACGGACACGGCCGTCAACCTTACTGCCGGAAAGTTCACGGACGGCATCATGGTCTATATGCTCAGCGCCGACGGCCTGGCCTACTACCGTGGCATCCGCCCGGACGCCCCCGACTACACCGACGTGCCGGTGGTGGTCCTCACCAGCCCCTGGAGCGCCAGCGGCGCGGAGATGTTCGCTGCCGCCGCCCGGGACCATGGCTTCGGCATCTCTGTGGGCCAGCGGACCTATGGCAAGGGGGTGGCCCAGCTGGTCCTGGACGAGAAAAACGCCCCAGACCTGTTTGACGGCGACTGCCTGAAGGTCACGGCCTACCGCTTCTACTCCCCCAACGGCGTCACCAACGACACCATGGGGGTCCTCCCCACCCTGCTGATCTCCCAGGAGAACACCGAAGCCGCCGCCCGCCTCCTGCGGGCCGGCGTCCCCGGCATCGCGGACGGCTCCCTGAAGCTGGAGCTGGCCGGACACACCTTCTATCTGGACGACCGGCAGGCCAGGCACATAGACAACCGCGCCGCCTTCACTGAGCTGCTGGAGGCCCTTCCCCCCTCCGCCCGCCTGTCTGTGGGGTACAGCGGCAGCACCTGGACCGAGACGGCCCCGGAGGAGCTGGCCCGTCAGTGGGGCCTGGAGTTCCAAGGCCGGACCTTCTCCGACACCGCCTCCTCCCCCTTCGCCCAGGCCATCGACACCCTGGCGGTGTACGGCCTGATCTCCGGCTATGAAGACGGGACCTTCCACCCCGGGGAGGCCATCACCCGGGCGGAGTTCAGCGCCATGGTGGCCTCCGCCCTGAACCTGCGCCGGAGCGACAGCGCCCCCTTCTCCGACGTGGACCCCTCCGCCTGGTACGCCGGCGCGGTCAACGCCATGGCCGCCAAGGGCTTCCTGTCCGGCGACGGGGACGGGCGCTTCCGCCCGGAGGACACCATCTCTTATGAGGAGATGGTCACCGTCCTCTCCTCCGTGGCCGCCTGGGCCACCATGGAGGGCCGGGAGCTGGCGGAGGAGAGCCTGTCCGCCGGGGACTGGGGCGTCTACCACGACTTTTCCGAGTGGGCGCGGATCCCCGCCCGGAACCTGGACCGCCTGGGCGCCCTGGCCGGCAGCCAGCAGCCTCAGGAGCCCGGCACCCGTGAGACCGCCGCCGGGCTGCTCCACGCCCTTCTGGAGGCCGCTGGTCTCCTCTGGGACTGACCCATACGCCAAGCCTTCCCCCTTCCAGAGGGAAGGTGTCACGGACGAAAGCCGTGACGGATGAGGGTGAGCCGGTCCCACGCACGCACTCCCCCTTCCAGAGGGAAGGTGTCACGGACGAAAGCCGTGACGGATGAGGGTGAGCCGGTCCCACGCACGCACTCCCCCTCATCCGCCCCCTGCGGGGGCACCTTCCCCCCATTGGGGGGAAGGCAGGCATCCGGTTTATTTTACCTTTAGAAAGGATATGGCAATACTATGACACAGATCGACATTATCTCCGGCTTCCTGGGAGCCGGCAAGACCACCCTCATCAAGAAGCTGCTGGACGAGGCCTTCCACGGCCAGAAGATCGTCCTCATTGAAAACGAGTTCGGCGAGATCGGCATCGACGGCGGTTTTCTCAAGGACGCCGGTGTGGAGATCACCGAGATGAACTCCGGCTGCATCTGCTGCTCTCTGGTGGGCGACTTCGGCGCCGCTCTGAAGCAAGTGCTGGCCGACTACGCCCCTGACCGCATCGTCATCGAGCCCTCCGGCGTGGGGAAGCTGTCCGACGTCATCGCCGCCGTGGAGCGGGTGCAGAAGGAGGCCCCCGCCCTCCGGCTCCACAGCTTTGTCACCGTGGTGGACGCCACCAAGGCCAAGATCTATATGAAGAATTTCGGTGAGTTCTTCAACGATCAGGTGGAGCACGCCTCCGCCATCCTCCTCTCCCGCACCCAGAACATGGACCAGGCCAAGCTGAATGTGGCCGCCGGCCTGCTGCGGAACAAGAATCCCAAGGCGGCCATCCTCACCACCCCCTGGGAGCAGCTCACCGGCGACCAGATCGTGTCCGCCATGGAGGGCGGCCGCTCCCTGGCGGAGGAGCTGATGGAGGAGATCGGCCACAGCCACGGCGGGGATGAGGAGCACCACCATCACCACCACGAGCACGGCGAGAGCTGCTCCTGCGGCCATGACCACCACAACCATGACCACCACGACCATGACCACCACGACCATGAGCACCACGATGAGCACGAGCACTGCCACGACGAGGCGGCCTGTGACGTCTGCCTGGGTCACGAGCATCACCACGACCACGATGAGGCGGCCTGCGACGCCTGCTGCGGCCACCACCATCACCACGGACATGACGCCGACGAGGTGTTCACCTCCTGGGGCCGCGAGACCCCCCGCAAGTACAGCCGGGAGGACCTTCAGGACGCCCTCTCCGCCCTGGCCATGAGCGAGGACTACGGCTATATCCTCCGGGCCAAGGGCATGGTCCCCTGCGACGACGGGCAGACCTGGCTCCACTTCGACCTGGTCCCCGAGGAGTTCCAGATCCGGGAGGGGGCCGCCGACTACACCGGCCGCCTGTGCGTCATCGGCTCCGGGCTGGATGAGGCCGGGCTGGAAAAGCTGTTCCAGCTGGTGTAAGGGGGCCGCCGACATGAGTGATTCCCGGATTCCCCTGTACCTTATCACCGGCTTTCTGGACAGCGGCAAAACCACCCTGCTCACCGACACCCTGGCCATGGACTACTTCAACGACGGCCAGCGCACGGTGCTCCTCCGGTGCGAGGACGGCGAGGAGGAGTACGACCAGGCGGAGCTGTCCAAGCGCAACTGCCGGGTGGTCCCGGTGGAGGACCAGTCCCAGATCTGCACCGCCTTCCTGGAGGAGGTGGACCGCCGCTATCAGCCCGAGCGCGTCCTGCTGGAGTACAACGGGATGTGGCCCATCCAGCTGCTGCGGGACCTGAAGCTGCCCCGGACCTGGGGCCTCTATCAGGCCATCGATGTCATCGACGGCACCACCTTTGAGATGTACCGCACCAATATGCAGTCCATGATCGTGGACATGGTGACCGAGGCGGACATGGTGCTGTTCAACCGCTGCACCCCGGAGATGCCCCTCTCCGGCTGGAAGCGGTCCATCCGGGCGGTCAACCGGATGTGCGAGACCGTCTTTGAGGACGAGATGGGCGAGGAGCTGGAGGTGGAGGACATCCTCCCCTACTCCCTGGAGGAGCCCCACATTGACCTGGAGGATGATGACTACGGCATCTGGTACCTGGACATCCAGGACCACCCGGAGCGGTATGTGGACAAGACCATCACCTTCAAGGCCCAGGCCATGACCAGCATGAAGCTGCCCCGGGGCACCTTTATCCCCGGGCGCAACGCCATGACCTGCTGTGAGGAGGACATCCGCTTTTTCGGCTTCCTGTGCAAATACGACCGGGCCCGGACCCTGAAAAAGGGCCAGTGGGTCACGGTCCACGCCGTCATTCGATGGGAACAGGCCGACGTCTATGAGGGGGAGGGCGTGGTCCTCTACGCCGGCCGGGTGGAGCAGGCCGGTCCCCCGGAGGATCCCCTGGTGTACTTCCGCTGAAGCCACGAGTCTTTCCAAGATCCCCGGACGCGGGCTGCTGTATCTGACGGCGGCCCGCGTTTTCTGTATTCTGCCCTTTATTTCCCTATCCATCCGGTCTGTTTTGTGATTTTTCCTGAAATGTGTTTTTTTACTACCATTCCGGCGCAAACTATGCTATGATGTATCTGTAAAACGTTGTCCAAGCCTACTTACAGAAAAGAGGTTTTTGATATGTACTGCATCCGAAAGGTCACAGACGACCTTCTCTGGATCGGCGGCAATGACCGCCAGAGCCCGCTCTTCGAGAGCGCCCACCCTGTCCCCCGGGGGATGTCTTACAACGCCTACCTCCTGCTGGATGAAAAGACCGTCCTGTTCGACACGGTGGACCGCGCCGTCCAGACCCAGTTCTTTGAGAATCTGGAGCACGCCCTGGGCGGACGCCGCCTGGACTATGTGTTCGTCCACCACATGGAGCCCGACCACGCCGCCACCCTGGGGGATCTGATGATCCGCCACCCGGAGGCCACCATCGTCTGCAACGGCAAGTCCCTGAACATGATCCGCCAGTTCCACTGCACCGATCCCAAGGGGGCCATGCTGGTCAACGAGGGGGACTCCATCTCCACCGGCTGCCACAGCTTCACCTTCTACAACGCCCCCATGGTCCACTGGCCGGAGGTGATGGTGAGCTATGACGCCGCGGACGGGATCCTGTTCTCCGCCGACGCCTTCGGCACCTTCGGTGCCCTCAACGGCGTCCTGTTCGCCGACGAGGTGGACTTTGACCGGGACTGGCTGGACGAGGCCCGGCGCTATTATACCAACATCGTGGGCAAGTACGGCCCCCAGGTCCAGGCCCTTCTGAAAAAGGCCGCCGGACTGGACGTGCGGATGATCTGTCCCCTCCACGGCCCGGTGTGGCGGAAGGATCTGGGCTATATTCTGGACAAGTACGCCAAGTGGGCCGCCTATGAGCCCGAGGTCCGGGGCGTGCTCATCGCCTTCGCCTCGGTCTACGGCGGGACGGAGACCGCCGCCAATATCCTGGCCTGCCGCCTGGCGGAGCTGGGCGTCCCCGTGGAGCTGTACGACGTGTCTGTCACCCACTACTCCTATGTACTGTCCGAGGCCTTCAAGTACAGCCATCTCGTCTTTGCCTCCACCACCTACAACAACGGCATCTTCGTCTCCATGGACAATTTCCTCCGGGATCTGGCCCACCACGCCCTCCGGGGCCGCAAGGTGGCCCTCATTCAGAACGGCTCCTGGGCCCCCGCCAGCGGCAAGCTGATGGCGGAGATCCTGGGCGGCATGAAGGACATGGAGCTGCTGGAGGCCCCGGTCACCCTGAAGTCCACCCTGGCCCCCGGACAGGACCAGGAGCTGGAGGCCCTGGCCCGGACCCTGGCCGCCTCCGTCCGCGGCGAGGAGCCCGCCCCGGAGGCGGAGCCCGAGACAGCGGACAAGCCCCGTGGCTTCGTGTGCAAGATCTGCGGCTTTGTCTATGAGTCGGACACCCTCCCGGAGGACTTCACCTGTCCCATCTGCCGCCGTCCCGCCAGCGATTTCGAGCCGCTGGCCTGAGCCATGCCTTCCCCTGCCGGAGGGCTCCGGCACAAATTCAAATCGAAAGCAGGTCGTTTTTATGAAAAAGTTTGTCTGTGATCTCTGCGGCTATATCTATGACGAGGCCGCCGGCGCCCCCGACGAGGGCGTCGCCCCCGGCACCCTGTGGGTCGATGTGCCCGACAGCTTTGTCTGCCCCCTGTGCGGCGCGGACAAGAGCCAGTTCTCCGAGGCCTGAGCCTCTCCCCTCACGCCGCAATGCCCCAGACGCTCCATCCGGAGCGCCTGGGGCATTTTTCTCGCCTCCGGCAGCGGGCGGCTTTCCGCCGGCCGCCGCGCGCCGCCGGGCCTTACAGCGCCGGGGCCTTGCCGCGGCCCGGTACAGCGGTCAGGTTCCGGGTATGGCGGATCTCCTCCCAAACGGTGGTCTTTTGGAACATACAGTGGATGGTGATGGGGACCCAGCTGAGCAGAAACAGCCAATAGCAGGCCAGGGCCGCCCCCAGCCGCCGGTCCCACTTCCCCTCCACCGTCAGCACAAGGGCCGCCAGGAGCGTGGCCCCCAGGGCGGCAATGGCCAAACTGCCTGCCGCGCCCGCCGCGCACAGCAGGGGCGAAAAGCCCTCCGGCCCCATCTGCCCCGCCGCCAGAGCGGAGACCGCCAGATTGATCAGCGCCGCCGCCTGATAGGCCGGGATCAGCAGGGTGGCGCCCACATCCCAGGCCGCGCCGGAGGGCCGCGCCGCCAGCCCCCGGCCTACCGCGGGCAGATAGCGCCCAGCCACCTGGAGGGTCCCGCTGGTCCAGCGCCTGCGCTGCTTCACCGACTCCCGGAAGGTCAGCGGCTGCTCGTCATAGGTGACCGCCTTTGGGACCCAAAAGACCTGTACCTCCTCCAGGGCGCACTGGACCGACAGCTCCAGATCCTCGCTGATGGTCTCCGTCCGCCAGCCGCCCATCCGGTCCAGCACCGAGGCGGCCACCATAAAGCCGGTGCCGTTGACCATGGCGGGCAGGCCCAGCCCGGCCCGGCCCCCGTTGTGGAGGCGGTCCATCATCCAGTAATAGATGGAATAGCAGCCGGACACCACGCTGTCATAGGGGTTCTTGCTGTCCCGAAAGCCCTGGGCGGCCCGTGCGCCCGCCCGGTAGGCGTTGTTCATCTCCCGCAGGAACTGGGGGTCCGCCAGGTTGTCCGCGTCAAAGACGCAGACCGCGTCATAGCCCCGGCGGGACAGCCGCTCCCACGCGAAGCGCAGCACCTCGCCCTTGCTCTTCACCGGAACGGTACACTCCAGCACATGGGCCCCAAAGCGCCGGGCCGCCAGCGCGGTATGGTCCGTGCACTGATTGGGGATCACCCATATATCATAGAGCTCCGGGGGATAGTCCTGCATCAGAAGGGTATTGATCAGGCTGCCCACCACCAGCTCCTCATTCCGCGCCGGGACCAGCACGGCAAAGCGGGTGGAGGCCGGATGTCTGCCGTACTCCATGGGCCGCCGCCAGGACATCAATCCCACCAGCAGGTAATAGCTCCCCCAAAGGGTGATCCCGGCGCCCAGCAGCGCCGCGGCCGCGGTCAGCAAACTCATACAGACTCCTCCTCTGTCCGGTTTTGACCGGATTCTACCTGCGGAATCTTAAGAAATCCCTGGGGACTTTCTTAAGTTTTGACTAA